>Ga0310690_10000178_pt1 | contig 149767 bp, 107 predicted proteins | sample AusTroGonzalo_MG_2_FD_207661 | JGI IMG/M metagenome (GOLD analysis project Ga0310690, IMG submission 207661) | Bovine rumen microbial communities from tropical cattle in Woodstock, Queensland, Australia - Gonzalo_04 (v2) (version 2) | ecosystem: Host-associated > Mammals > Digestive system >...
TAACTCCGAATCAAGCGGGTGATATATACTATAGCACACTTTTGCGCTTTGTCAAACCCGTTTCCGAAGATTTTTCGATTTTTCTTCGGACCCGGACCCGATCGCCGCAACGCTTTTTCGTCGCCAACTCCTCGATTTTGAAGGGAACACCGGCCTTTTGCAGAACCGACATCATATAAAATACACCCAAATCCGCCTCTTGTCAAGCCGGTTTCCCGAAAAAATCGAAAAATAATTCGTCGAAGTGCACACAAACATATACACAATATACGCGCACGCAAAAAAAAAGCCAATCGCGGCGGCACACCGCCACGCAAGCAATATGCGGCAAACATGCATACGTTACCGGCAACACAGCGAAGCGAACGGGAAAGCCAACATGATTTAAGTTCAATTCAACATTTTTCTGACAAGAACGGCCGCATAATGTGAATATTTCACAGGATAAAGGTTGACATCCTGCATTACGTGTGATACATTAAAATACCGCGCACAAAACACATGTGCCAGGAAATCCGCCGCATGCGACAACAATCCGCCTCAAATCCGGCCCGCCTGACGTGCCGTTTCATCCATCTGCAAATACAGACATGAGGCACAACCCAGAACACAACGCCATTCAACCACGCAAAGGAACGACCGATGAAAGAAAGACAGGAAGCCATCAAACGCTACATCGAACGCAAAGGCGACGTGACTTTATCCGAGCTCGCCGGGGAATTCTCCGACTGGTCGGAGATGACGATCCGCAGGGACCTGGAGTTTCTGGAGCAGAGAAGATTCCTCATCCGCACGAAACGAGGTGCGCGCATCATGCCGACGAGCTACGAAGTGAGCGTGGGAATGTATGGCGAACGGGAAAAACGCAACTGCGACCTGAAGCAGGAAATCGCGGCGAAGGCGGCTGCACTGGTCGAAACCGACATCAGCATGTACCTGGACGCGGGCTCGACGGCCATGATGCTGGCACGCGAGCTCCCCGACCGGAACCTGATCATCATCACGTCGGCGCCGAACATCGGGATCGAAATCGTGCTCAAAAAGACAAACCCGACGGTCATCCTGCTTGGCGGGACGCTCCAGCGGAAAACGATCTCGATCACCGGGCTGAACGTGCTGGACCAGCTCAAAACGCTCAATATCGACACGGCGTTCGTGTGCGCGTCCGGGTACACCGATGCGACCGGGTTCTCCGTCGGGGGACAGCATGAATGCGTGCTGAAACGTGCGGTCATCGCATCGGCACGGCGCGTCATCATGATGATGGACAGCACAAAGCTGAACTCGATCCTGCCGTTCACGTTCGCACGACTCCAGGATATCGATACGTTCATCACGGATTCGAAGGCACCGGAATCGATCAAGGCGGCGTTCCGAGCAGCGGGCGTCCACGTGATCTGAGCGCAAGCGGGCCGCATCCATGCTGAGTACGATCAGGATGCCCCAGATGGGCGTCTCGGACGAGAGCGCGATCCTGTCAAAATGGCTTGTGCGCGAGGGGGACCGCATCCATAGAGGGCAGCCCGTCTTTTCGCTCGAAACCGACAAGGCAACGTTTCAACACGAGGCGGAATCGGACGGGATCCTCGTGCGCATTCTGACCGGGGAAGGAGAGGAGGCGGCGGTCGGAAGTCCCGTCGGGATCCTGTCCGACGTTGACGGGAAGTTTACGGATTCGGACATTGAAATCCTGTTGAGGGACTCGGTCAACGAAGAGGATGCTCCCCAGGTCGGAATCAAGACGGAAGACCGGGAAAAACCGGGGACGGCTTCCGAACCGGACGAAAGCCGTATTCTTCCTCAAAATAAGGCAGACGCGGAAAGAAGAATCTCGCCGAGGGCGCGAAAGCGGGCAAACGAGCTCGGCGTGGACTTGAAAACGATCCGCCGGGGAAGCGGACCGCAGGGGCGCATCCTCGAACGCGACATTTTGAAAGCGGTCCGAACAGCATTCCATAGTGAACCAGAACGCAAAACAACGGGTATCCATCCCGGGCGCCCCCTGACGCAGGCCGACCGGATCGTCGCGAGGGGGATCGAAGCAAAGACCGCGACCGAACAGGCCGGATTCGTCAGCAGAGTGTTTGACGCACGGAGTATACTTGCCCTCTGCACGCCTCAAAACGGCTACCTGCCCGGCATGGTCGTCTGTTACGAGCTGGCACACCTTCTCGCTGAAAAACACGAACTTAACGCCCGCCGCCACATCGACCGCATCTACGAATACGGCACAGTGCATCTGCGCCTGACGGTCGAAACGCCGTTCGGCACGCTGAAACCTGTGATCCGGTGCGCCGAGACATACACCCTGAACGAACTGAGCGTGCTGATGCGGAATGCCGCGTCGCGCTGCAGACGATTCGCCTCGAAGCCGCAGGAGTTTCAGGATGGGACGTTCACCGTGGCGGATTTGAGCGGATACGGGGCGGATTTCTTCATGCCCGAGCTGACGCCGCCGGAACTCTGCGCGCTCGGCATCGGCACGGTTTCCATGCAGCCCGGGGGCGATAAACAGGGCAAAACCGAGGTATGTCCGGCAATCCGCCTGACGCTCGTCTACGACCGTGCCGGCATCGATGCACTCCGGGCGGCAAAGTCTTTGAACGAACTCGCGTCCCGACTTGAACATGGCTGGACGCAGCAATAACCACCGATTATCCAAAACTATCCAAGCGAGGGAAAAAATGACATACGACATCTTGATCCTGGGCGGCGGGCCCGCGGGATTCCGCGCGGCGGAACGCGCCGGGCATTTCGGGCTGAACACCGCGCTGTTCGAGGGGAAGACGCTTGGCGGAGTGTGCCTCAACGAAGGATGCATCCCGACCAAAACGATGCTGTACTCCGCGAAACTGTACGACTACGCGAAAGGCGGCGCGGCGAAATACGGCGTGACGACAGACGGGGCCGCCCTGGACCACGCGTTCGTGACGGCGCGCAAGGACAAGGTCGTGAAGAAACTCGTCGCGGGCGTGGAGATGCAGATGAAGAAAGCCCGTGCAACCATCGTCCGCGCAAACGGCATCCTGGCAGGCAGGAATGAGGCAGGCGAATTCATCGTGGAGGCCGGCGGAGAGAAGTTCTGCGGGAAAAACGTGCTGATCGCGACCGGATCTTCGGCCTCGGTCCCGCCGATCCCGGGGCTGAAGGAAGCCCTGTCCGCCGGGATCGCGGGCACCAACCGGGAAATCCTGTCTTTGAAGGAGGTTCCGGCAAGGCTGACCGTGGTAGGAGCGGGCGCGATCGGACTGGAGATGGCGTCGTATTTCAACTCGGCCGGATCGGACGTAACGGTCATCGAGGCGCTCGACCGGATCGGAGGCCGTTTCGACCGTGACATCGCGGCGCTGCTCCAGCGGAACTGTACGGCTCGCGGGATCAAGTTTCTGACCGGAAGCCGCGTCCAGTCGGTCGAGGGCGGACTCATCCACGGCACGAAAGCAAACGGAGAAGAATTCATCGTGGAGGCGGACAAAATCCTGATCGCCGTCGGACGCAAGCCGAACGTGCAGGGGATCGGGCTCGAATCGCTCGGGATCGAACTCGGCGCGAACGGCGGGATCCGCACGGACGAAACGATGCGGACAAACGTGCCGGGCATATTCGCCGCCGGGGACGCGAACGGCGTCTCCATGCTGGCGCACACGGCGTACCGCGAGGCGGAAACCGCGGTCAATGTGATCCGTGGCATCGACGACGTGATGCGCTACGACGCGATCCCGTCCGTCATCTACACGAATCCCGAGGCGGCGTCCGTCGGGGAAACGGAGGAAACCGCGGCAGAAAAAGGGCTGAACGTGAAGACGCTCAAACTGCCGATGCTCTTCAGCGGGCGGTACCAGGCGGAAAACGAGGGCGGGAACGGCATCCTGAAGCTGGTCCTGGACGAAGAGAAGCACATCCTCGGCGCGTGCATGCTCGGCAACCCGGCGTCGGAGATCGTCCCGGCGATGGCAGTCGCGATCACGCAGCGCATGACCGCCGCCGACCTCGCGCAGACGGTGTTCCCGCATCCGACCGTAGCGGAAATCCTGCGCGACGCGGCCCTGATGGAACTCTGACGACAGGCGGGCACCATGCCGAAGGCACAGATCATCCATCCCTCGGACCTGAGACGGACGGGACAACTAAAGACGGCCGACATCCCGTTGAACCGGTACAACCGGAACTTCGAGGAGGAACTCAAGCTTTTTACACCGGAGGAGCTGAAGGGGATCTACCTCGACATGCGGTACATCCGCGAGGTCGAGACCATGATCTGCAGCGTCCGCACGGTCAAGAACTACAACGGGATCGAGTATTGCTACACCGGTCCGGCGCATCTCTCCACCGGGCAGGAAGGGGCGGCAGTCGGGATGGCGTTCACGCTGAACCGCGACGACATCATCTTCGGGTCGCACCGGAGCCACGGCGAGTTTCTGGCGCGCGGGTTCCGGGCGATCCGGACGCTGGACGAGGACGAGCTCGACGGCATCATGAAGGAGCGGCCGGACATCCTGCGCGTTGTGGAACGGCACAGCCGTGGCGGGAGCATCCGCGAAATCGCGACGGATTTCCTGCTCTACGGATTCATCTGCGAGGTCTTCGGGCGCGCAAACGGGTTCAACCGCGGACACGGGAACTCCATGCACGTTTTCTTCCCGCCGTTCGGCATCTTCCCGAACAACGCCATCGTGGGCGGTTCGGCGACGATTGCGGCGGGTGCCGCGCTATGGAAGAAAGTCAGCCGCAGCGGCGGGCTCGCGGTATGCAATTTCGGGGACGGCGCGCTCGGACGCGGCCCGGTTTGGGAAGCCATGAATTTCGCCGCCATGGACCAGTACAGCACCCTGTGGGAAGACAGCTACCGTGGCGGCCTGCCGGTCATCTTCAACTGCATCAACAACTGCTACGGCATGGGCGGACAGACCTCGGGCGAAACGATGGCATACGGATGCGCCGCCCGGATGGCCGCCGGAGTCAACCCGGAAGCCATGCACGCCGAACGCATCGACGGCTACAACCCGCTGGCCGTGATCGACGCCTTCCGGCGGAAACGCGCGCTCATCGAGGCAAACCGCGGCCCGGTCTTCCTGGAAACGATTACATACCGTTATGCAGGGCATTCGGCCACGGATGCGAATTCGTACCGTTCGCAGGAGGAGATCGAGGAATGGCGCAAGGCGGACTCCATCCCGGCGCTTCGGCGAAACCTGGAAGCGGCCGGACTTGTTTCTTCTGCAGAATTCGAAGCTGTGGACGCTGCGGTCGTCGAACATGTCACGCGGCTTACCCGCCTGGCGGCGGATACGGCGATCTCGCCGCGCCCCGATCCGCTGCGGGAACCCGACGCATTCCGCAAATACAATTTCTCGAACGGGCGGAACGAAGCGCATCCGGCGGAGATCGGGCGAGACGTCACACAAACAATCGGAGAGAATGCGAGAAAGAAAAAGCTCGCAGGCAAAACGAGATTCCACCTGGACGCCACGGGCAAGCCGGTCTCCAAATTGAAGGCGTTTACTCTGCGGGACGCGCTGTTCGAAGCGGTCCTGAGCAGGGCGTACGCGGATAACAGGCTCATCATCTACGGCGAAGACAACCGCGACTGGGGCGGCGCGTACGGCGTATATACCGGCCTCACGGAATCCATGCCCTATCATCGCCTCTTCAACGCCCCGATCTCCGAAGCGGCGATCGTCGGGACCGCGGTCGGGTGCGGCATGTGCGGCGGGCATGTGCTGATCGAGCTCATGTACAGCGATTTCATCGGATGCGCCGCGGACGAGGTGTTCAACCAGCTGGCGAAATGGCAGGCGATGTCCGCGGGCATGCTGCGGATGCCGGTGGTGCTGCGGGTGTCCGTGGGAGCGAAATACGGCGCCCAGCACGCACAGGATTGGACGTCGCTCTGCGCGCACATCCCCGGGCTGAAGGTCGTCTATCCGGCGACTCCGTACGACGCGAAAGGCATGCTGGCGGAAGCGCTTGCCGGGACCGATCCCGTGGTCTTTTTCGAAAGCCAGCGTCTGTACGACACGCCCGAGATGTTCCATGCGGGCGGCGTCCCGGAAGGGGACTACACGGTCCCGCTCGGGACGCCCGATGTGAAAAGCGCGGGGAACGACCTCACGATCCTGACGGTCGGACCGGCGCTCTATCCGGCAATTCGGGCGGCGGAACGCCTCGACAGCGAGTTCGATCTCTCCGCCGAGATCATCGACGCGCGGTCGCTCGTGCCGTTCGACTTCGAGCCCGTGGTGCGCTCCGTGCAAAAGACCGGCCGCATCCTGATCGTATCGGACGCCTGCGAACGCGGATCCTGGGCGCAGACGCTGGCAGCCCGGATCGCACGGTACTGCTTCGACGACCTGGACGCACCGCCCGCGGTGATCGGGGCTCCGAACGAGATCTCGCCGTGTCCCGAGCTGGAGCGGAGCTACTATCCGCAGCCGGAATGGATCCTGGACGCGGTCCACACGCTGGTCCTGCCGCTGCCGGGGTACACTGCCGACACGGATTTCAGCGATGCGGAACTGATGCGCCGGGACCGGCTTGGGATCTGACGGCCGCAAAACCGGACTTTTCACGGCAAAAAGCATGCGATTTGGCGAAACGGGGTGGAAAGTTTCGCGCACACGGTGTATATTATATGCTCCAATCATTTTTGGAAAACCGCAACCGTGCGCGCCGCGCACCAAGGAGACAAGCATGAGAAAAGTCCTCATTCCTACCAAACTTGACAAGGTCGTTGAGAAAATTTTGAGCGAACACGGCTTCACCGTGGTCCAGAACCCGGACGTGCAACTGTCCGACCTGGCAGCCGAAAACGCCGACGCATCCGCGATCATCGTCCGCAGCGAGAAAGTCACGCCCGAGATCATGGACGGACTGAAGGACCTGAAGCTGGTCGTCCGCGCCGGCGCCGGATTCGACAACATCGACATCCGCCATGCCCGCAAGCTCGGCATCGACGTCATGAACACCCCGGGCGCGAACTCCAACGCGGTCGCCGAGGAAGTCATCGCCCTGATCCTGGCCGCCTACCGCAAGCTCGTCCCCGCCGACCAGTCCACCCGCGCCGGCAAGTGGGAGAAGAAGAGCTTCATGGGCCGCGAACTGACCGGCAAGACCGTCGGCATCCTCGGCCTCGGCAACATCGGCCGGCTGCTCATCAAGCGCCTTTCCGGCTTCGACGTGAAGATCCTCGCCTACGACCCGGTCCTTTCCGCCGACCTGGCCTCCCGCCTCGGCGCCCAGCTCTGCTCGGTCGAGGACGTCTTCGCGCAGTCCGACATCGTCTCTCTGCACATTCCCGAAAACGACAAGACCCGCGGCATGGTCAACGCCAGACTGCTCGGCCTCATGAAAAAGGGCGCCATGCTCGTGAACTGCGCCCGCGCCGGAATCGTCGACGAGGAAGCCATCCGCGCCGCCAAGCAGGAAAAGGACCTGATCTTCTGCAACGACGTCTACGCGAAGGACGCGGCGGGCGACAAGTCCGTGGCAGACATCGCCGACATCATGCTCCCGCACCTCGGCGCCAGCACCAAGGAGGCCAATTTCCTCGCCGCCAAGCGCGCCGCCGACCAGACCGTGGCCTACTTCGAGGACGGCGTGACCGCCTGCGTCGTGAACAAGGGCGTGCCGGACGGCCTCGACGAAAACTACCAGAAGCTCGCCTCCGTGCTCGCCGGGCTCGGCGTCGCGTACCTGAACGGGCGCGCGATCTCCAAGATCGAGCTCAGCTGCTACGGCAAGCTCCACCAGTTCTCCAAGTGGATGATCGCTCCGGTCACCGCCGCCATCTGCCAGCAGTTCGACGCCTTCAGCGGCGCGGACGAGGCCCTGAAATGCCTCGAATCCCGCGGCATCCAGTTCCTGACCCGCGAAGTGGACGAGAGCAAGCACTACGGCGAGGCGATCACGCTTGACTTCATCGCCGGCGACGAACGCATTTCCATCCGCGGCACCATCGCCGAAGGACGCCTCATGGTCTCCCGCATCAACTCGTTCGACGGCATCTACATCCACCCCGCCGGAAACTACCTCTTCGTCGAATACGAAGACGCCCCCGGCATCATCGGAAAGATCACCGGACTCCTCGGGCAGAACAACATCAATATCTCCGACGTCCGCGCCCCGCACAGCCTCGAGAACTCCCACTCGATCCTCGCCGTGAATGCCGAAAGCGCTATTCCTGCCGAGCTCGTCAAGGAGATCTCCGACGCCGTCAAGGCGTTCAACGCCTTCACCTTCGACTGCTGATGTCCGAAACTCTCTGCGTCATCGCGCTCGGCGGAAACCTCGGGGACGTCCCCGCCGCCTTCCGCCGGGCCTGTGAAGCACTCTCCAACGCCGGATTCCGTATCCGGCGTTTTTCATCTCTGTATCGGACCGCTCCCGTCGGATGCGAAGCCAACGCGCCGGAGTTCACGAACGCCGCACTGTCGGGATTCTGGGACGGCACGGCGCCGGGCCTGCTCCAACTGTGTCAAAGGATCGAAGCGGACAACGGACGCCCGAACGACCATGCCCATCATGTATCGCGGACGCTCGACCTCGACATCATCCTGTTCGGACGCGAAACCGTCGATCTGCCCGATTTGAAGATCCCGCATCCCGAGGCGGCACGGCGCGCTTTCGTGATGGATCCGCTGCGGGAAATCGAACCGGAACTGGCGAACTGGCTCCTGAGCGTGGCGGAGGAGGATCCCGGCGGGATGCGGAACTGAATCTCGCGAATGATCGTCGAAACAGCGTTTTTTTCGTGAAAAGCCTTGTTTTTCCGGCTGTTATTCTTGCAAAAACCGTTTTTTAATTTATATTATAATTCAAAACATTTCGCAACAGGAATCGAGGCGGATGCCATCCTTCCGGGCCCGTTCCGCAGATCATCCGTCAATCAGGAGTCCTCTCCATGTCACAAACACCCAGCCAGCCTGAAGAGAAAACGCCCCCCGAATCCGCGCAAGGGAATCCTGCAGCGTCTGCCGCCGAAACCGCGTCCGCCGCGGCCGACGGCAGAAACGGCAATCTGGCCTTCACCAATCCTGACGAATACAAGCATAAGCACGGTGAACACAAGCACGGCGAACATCATCACCACCATCACCACCATCATCGGCACCGCCATTTCCATATTTTCAATTTCTCCTACTCCGGCATACGCGACAACCTCAAGCTGCTGTTCAAAACCATATACGCATATCCCTACATCCTGCTTTTCCTGTCGCTTATTTTCCTGTTCGTCATGAACTCCGGGCTGGTACTTTCGCAGCTCAACGCGCACAAGGGCAGCTTCTCCAACGTCGAAACGTTCTACCGCTGGCAGGAATATCTGGTCATGAACAAGGCTCTCCTGGTCCGCATCCCGTTCCAGTTCACGCTTGTGGTGTCGGTCGGCATCCTGGTCTTCCTGATGAAGCAGCAGGAACGCCACTGGCAGCGCAATGTGTTGAAACTTCTCCCCGCGCTCATCGCGGCGGCGGTCTTCGCCTTCTCGTTCGGAAGCGGCCGGCCCGCAGAGGAATTCGCACGCAGCGCCTGCCGCGACTGCCTCCGCAACTATCATATCATCTGCATTGAATACGCCGAACTCAATGACGGGGCGTTCCCGGCGGAGCTTCCCGAAAAGCCGGCTCCGGCGGCGAAATACGGCGCCGACCACTACGTCTACCACGGCAGGGGCAAAAAAGCCGGCGATGAGCCGTTCGTCCTGGTCGAGGACAAGGATCTCAACCACATCGCAAACTACCGCTATGCAGTCCGCAGCGATGGCGTTCTGCTCGTCTCCAAATATGGCGGCCTCTACGAGGAATTCAAAGGAAAATCCTCCCCGCAGGCGCCACCCGCGGAAAACACCGGGAAATGATCTCCGCGGGCCCCCGGAAATCATGATGACACTCTTCTTCGTGATCCTGATCTCCGTACTGCTCGTCGCGGTCAGCCTGCTGGCGAAAAGCCGGAGCATATCCGCCAGAACGGAGCGGTTTTCAAGAGGCTTCGACCGGCTTCTGCTGTTCACTCCGGCACTGGCGGCCGCGGTCTTCCTGGTCCTGTTCCTGTTCGTCCTGCGCGGGCGTTTCTACGAACGTCTTTCGCACGCGGTCCTGGTCTTCGCGCTGTGGCTGTACGCGGCGCGGTTCTACTGGTTCCTGCTGTCGTATTTCAAAAATCGGGCAATCCTCCTGCTGTCTGTCGTCGGCTTTGCCGTCGCCGCGGCGGAGGCAGTCGTCCTGACGCCGCTCGACCGGTACGTCTCCCTGCTTCATTCCGTCACGGGAGCCGTGTCCGTCGCGCCCGGGATCGTACTGCTCACGCTTTTCTATGTGCTTTCCCCGTCCTTCAAGCCCAAGTCCGGCACATCCCAATAACCCCCTTCCTCAAAACATGGCATCCGCACCCCGCGCAAAAAACAACCGCACGATCGTCCTGAACGCCGAGCAGAAAGAACTGCTGGCCCGGGAACTCGCCGCGCCGCCGGATACCGATCTATCTCCGGACGAGGCCGCCGGACGCGTCTTCCACGGGGACTGCATGCAGGTCATGCGGCACCTGCCGGAGGGATTCGCCGCGATGGCGCTGCTCGACCCGCCGTACAACCTCACGAAGACCTTCAACCAATCGGTCTTCCGCAGCCGTTCCGAGGACGCCTACCGCGACTATCTGGAGTCGTGGATGCCGCTGGTGCGGCGTCTGGTCCGCTCCGGCGGCGCGGTGTACCTCTGTTGCGACTGGAAATGCACCGCGGCGTGCTTCGAGGTCCTGCGGCGGCATTTCATCGTGAGGAACCGCATCACCTGGCAGCGGGAAAAAGGCCGCGCCGCCGGGAGCAACTGGAAGAACGCCTGCGAGGATATCTGGTACGCGGTCGCTCCGCCGGAAGACGCGGCGGTGTTCCATGCCGACGCCGTCCGCATGAAGCGGAAGGTCATCGCGCCGTACCGGGAGAACGGCCGACCGAAGGACTGGTCCGAGGAGTCCGGCGGAAAATTCCGCCTCACCGGCGCCTCGAATTTCTGGGACGACATTTCGGTGCCGTTCTGGTCGATGCCGGAAAACACCGACCACCCGGCGCAGAAACCCGAAAAACTGCTCGCGAAGCTCATTCTCGCCTCGACCGATCCCGGCGATCTCGTGTTTGACCCGTTCTCCGGCAGCGGATCGGCCGCAGTCACGGCAAAGAAGCTCGGACGGACGTTCACCGCTGTCGAGCAGGACCTCGACTACTGCTGTCTCGCGCTCGAACGCCTTCACCGGGCGGACGCGGACAAAACGATCCAGGGATACGAGGACGGCGTCTTCTGGGAGCGAAACACACGGAGTGTGCTGAAATAGTGCGCGGCTTCGCTCGCGCACACACGGAGTGTGCTGAAATAGTGCGCGGCTTCGCTCGCGCACACACGGAATGTCCCAAGCAGTGCCGTGCTGCGCGACAGCACACACACAGTTCGCTGAAGCAGTGCGCGGCTTCGCTCGCACACGTGGGGAGGACATGTGTCATGTGTCCGAGCGAAGCCGGACACTACGACAGTGGAGGCGCAGCCTCCCCGTCCGAGGTCAGGGTGCGGACGTTGAAGGTGCCGCCGTCGAACGTGATCTCCCGCAGGACGTCATACCTCGTGAGCGAACCGACCACGAGCTCGCCGTATCCGCGCGCATCAAGATGCTGGAACGGCATATGGGCATGCCCCGCCACGGAAAGCGCGATCTTTCCGGCGTCCAGCAGGGATTCGACACGTTTCCCGCCGATCAGACGGTGCCGGAACGACTTCAGCTTATCGTTGCCGTACAACGGGAAATGCCCGACGCAGACCAACGGACGCGGATCGTCCTTCGCCGCCTCGCGTTCCAGGAAATCCGCCGTCTCCGGCGTCATTTTCCCGCAGGACAGCACGGGATTGAACGGGCGCGCACAATCGATCACGGCGAACCGCAACTCGGACGTCCCGTAGAGTCCGGGATACGCCATGGGGCAGTGCTTCGTCAGCTCGGCGCGGAATCGCTCGAACGCCTCGCGGCAGGCACGGGCGCGCACATAGCGGTCATGGTTGCCGGGCGAATAAAGGATCGGGATGCCGGAGTCGACCAGCGGGCGGAGCCGGTTCAGCGCCGCGTCGAATTCGCGCGGATCGGACGTGCTGACGGCATCGCCGGTGAAAATCACGAGGTCGGGATGCAGGAAATCCAGGATCGTGCGGACGGCGGCGCCGATGCGCTCCATCCGGTACGCCCCGTGCCGGCAGAAGGTCGAGTTCACCAGCCCGAAAAGGCGTTTGTCGAGCAGCGCACGCGGGGAGAAGACCGCGTGTTCGTGGATATCGGAGAAAAGGACGAACTTCGTACTCATGCCGCGGTCACGGATTCGACTTCAGCGCCTTCACGTTCTGGTAGAAGGCGAGGGTCTGCTTCGCCTCGACAAGGAATTCGGTCCCGGAAAAGAGCGACACGGCGCGCGTCTGGTCGGCGACGGCGGCGTCGATGTCCAGCGCGAGGTAGGCGGCGCGGGCGGAAAACTCGCAGGAGAATGCCTCTGCTGTGCCGCCGGTCCCGGCAAATGCCTTTTTTACGACTGCGGCGGCATTCACGACCTCCTGCACGGGGACCCAGCCGAACGGGGTCTGTTCGAAGGCGTATGCCAGCAGGCGGGAAAGTGCGGTCGGGGACGCGGAGAAATCCTGGAACGCGGCCTTCAGCCCGGCGGAAAACTTCTCCATCTCGCCGGTCCGCTCGTAGTAGCCGAGCAGGAGCAGACGCACGTCCACATTGTCCTTCACCTTGGCGGCGATGGACTGCACGGCGGCGTTGTTCTCCCGCACGCGGCCCGTGCTCTCGAAGACGAAGAGCTTGGCCTGGATCGCGATCTGATCGTCCGGGCGGAGCGCGAGGATCTTGTCGGCATTTGAGAGGATGACGGAGGAAAGCCCGGTCTGGATCGCGTTCTGAAGGTCCTTGTGCATGAGCTCAAGCTTCAGCTGGGAGTCGAAACTGAACTTGCCGGTCTGGATGTCCCGGATGACGTTTTCCAGTTCCTGCGGCGCGCCCTTCCACACGATCTTCCCCTCGTCCGCCACGATGGCGAACGGGATGATGACCTCGGCCCCGGCGAACTCCGGGTAGACCGCGCCCGCGTCGTCACCGTAGACGGGCATGCGGAATTTCGAAAGCTCCAGCGCGGAGGTGCGTGTCTTCCCGGAACGGGAAATCGCATAGAACGAGGCGGGTTTGGCTTTGTCCTCCAGCGACTGTTCATAGATGGAGTCGACCATGCGGAGGATCTCCTTCGTGCCCGGCAGCGCGGGGTCGAAGAAGAGGAACACCTGGAGCGAGGTCTCCGTTTTCGGGGCGGTCCCGGTCACGAGCGAGAGCTTGCCGATGTCTTTTGCCGGAGTCACGATGCCGCCGACCTCCGCGGCGGAAAGGGCCGCGGCGGACATCAGCGCGAAAACGGCAAAAACGGCTGAAAAAAATGATTGTTTCATACGATGGAATCCCTTTCTGAATCAATGGCGGCAGATCCGGAATCCGCCGCCTGCGCTGCGGCATGTACGGTCTGCTCGGCCTGCGACTGGTTACCGTTTCCCCCGCGGCGGCCTCCGCGATGCCCGCGGCGGCGTTTCTTCGAAGCGCCGGCGGTACGGACCGGAAGCGGGCAGCTGTCCTCGAAATCGGGGATATGCCAGGTAAGGATATTCTGAATGAGGGCGAATTCGCGTGCGCCGGGGTAGCCCTTGCGGTCGGCGAGGGAATGCAGCTTGCGGTGCGACTTGAACCGGAGCTGCATGAGGAGGTTGTTCACGGCGTCGGACGTGGTGCGGTGCGTCAGCACGAGCGGATGGAACAGCCGCAGGACGACGTGCCGGAGATCGGTCTCGACGCCCGCGTAGTAGTCCCAGAGTCCGCCCGGCTCCGTCTGGCCGAGTTCGGCCTCGGCGAACGGCAGGGCGACCATGGCGACCGCAGTGGAGAGGCTGGCACGGAAGATGCCGCCGCGGATGCGTTCGCCGCGGAGCGCCAGGAGCTTCAATGAATAATCCATCTGCGGCGTTTCGAAAACGTCATCGAGTTCGGGCAGGAAAAAGCGCAGGAATCCGTAGTCATGGAATGCCTTCAGGATCTCGCCCGTGTAGGAGTTGCGAAGGATCTTCTCGAGTTCGAGCGAGAGGCGCGACGGCGAGGCATGGCAGATCAGCTCCAGCGAAGCGCGCACGGCACGGCCCGTCTCCGGCTCCATCGTGAAGCCGTACTGGCCGACCAGTTTGATTGCACGGAGCACGCGGACCGGATCCTCCTCGAAACGCAGGGCGGGGTCGCCGATGGTGCGGACGATCCCGGCGCGCAGGTCGCTCACGCCGAGCCCGGTATAATCCACGATCTTATCATCGACCGGGTCGTAGAAGATCGCGTTCACGGTGAAGTCGCGCCGGAAGGCGTCGTCCCGCGAGGACCCGAACGCATTGTCGTGGAAGATCATGTTTTCCGGGGCGTTCTCGCAGCGTTTCGGGCGGTCGGCCTGGTCCTCCTGCTCGGGACGCTTGCGGAACGTGCTGATCTCGGTGATGTCGCGGCCGCGGATGAGGTGGACCAGGCGGAACCGTTTGCCGATGATGAGCGTGTGGCGGTCGCGGAAGACGCGGCGGACCTCCTCCGGCGTGGCGGCGGTGGAAACGTCGTAGTCCTTCGGCGTGCGGTCGAGGAGGATGTCGCGGACGGCGCCGCCGACGAGGTAGGTCTCGAATCCGGCGGCACGGAGGCGTCCGATGACGTCGATGATGTAGGGGTCGATTTTGTTTTTCAGGAACTTGGGCATGCGGGGATTCTATGGGGAGATCGGGGAGAAGTGTTTCTGGAGGATCGTGTCGACGCCGTCGAGGGCGGGGTCGCGGTCCGGGTAGTCGGCGTTGAAATGCAGTCCGCGGCTTTCCTTCCTGCTCATCGCGGAATCGATGATGAGCTCGGCGACGGTGGCGAGGTTTCGGAGTTCGATCAGGTCTTTCGTGAGGTGGAAATCCCAGTAATACTTGTCGATCTCGCGGCGGATGTTCACGATGCGCGTCTTGGCGCGTTCGAGGCGCTTGTTGGTACGGTAGATGCCGACGTAGTCCCACATGAACCTGCGGATCTCCTCCCAGTTGTGGGTGATCACGACCTGTTCGTCGGAGGACGTGGCGTCGCCGCTGGACCACGGCGGGGCCTTGTGATTGTCGAGGCCCTTGCGGAGGTCGTCGAGGTTCGCCATGATATGTTCGGCGGCGTTCGCAGGGACCACGAGCGCCTCGAGGAGGCTGTTGCTGGCCAGGCGATTCGCGCCGTGGAGGCCGGTGCAGGCGGTCTCGCCGACGGCGTAGAGGCCGGGGATGCCCGTGTAGCCGTTCACGTCCGTCTTCACGCCGCCGCAGCTGAAATGCGCCGCGGGGACCACGGGGATGAGGTCGCGCGACATATCGACGCCCGCTTCCATGCACTTGGCGAAGATGTTCGGGAAGCGGCGCTGCAGGAACTCGCGGTCGTGGCAGCGCATGTCGAGCCAGGCGCACGTCTGGCCGGACCGCTTCAGCTCGTTGTCGATGGCGCGCGCCACGACGTCGCGGGGCGCGAGGCTCTTCATCGGGTGGTAGTCCTGCATGAACTCGACCGGCTCGCCGCCGTCGCGGGAGATCTTCAGCACGCCGCCCTCGCCCCGGAGCGCCTCGCTGATGAGGAACGATCTCACCTTCGGGTGGAACAGGATGGTCGGGTGGAACTGGTAGAACTCCATGTTCGCGATCTTCGCGAACGCGCGGTAGCCCATGGCGACGCCCGCACCGCAGGCGACGTCCGGGTTGCTGGTGTACAGGTAGACCTTGCCGCAGCCGCCGGTGGCAAGCGTGGTGGAGAGCGCGGTGATCGCGACGACGGCGTTCTCGCGGCTGTCCAGGGCGTATGCGCCGATGCAGCGGTTCTCGCCCATCCAGCCCATGTGCCAGGTGCTGATGAGGTCGATCGCCACGTGGTACTCCAGCACGTGGATATTGGGGTTGGCGCGGCAGGCGGCGATGAGGGAGCGTTCGACCTCCTCGCCGGTAATGTCGCCGGCATGGAGGATGCGGCGCTTGTGGTGGCCGCCCTCGCGTCCGAGGTCGAAGTCGCTGTGCCCGGCCTCGGCCGGAGCCTTCCCCATCTCCTCGCGCGTGGTGAAATGCGTCCCGATGTCGTTGATGAGCCATTTGATGCGCTCGGGACCGCGCCGCACGATGTCCATGACGGCCTGCGGGCTGCACAGGTTCGCCCCGGCCTCGAGCGTGTCGGCCAGGTGCTCCTCGAACGTGTCGCCGACATCCGTCACGCAGGCGATGCCGCCCTGCGCCATTTTCGAGTTGCAGTCGTCGATGGAGCTTTTCGTAATGATGCCGATGGAGCCGGCATGATGTTCGGCGAGCATGAGGGCGGTGGAAAGCCCCGCGAGACCGCTGCCTATGACCAGATGGTCGAAATAACATTCTTTTGCTGTCTGCATTTTTTTCGTCCAAAATCACGAAAGCGATTTTCAATTTCATCAAACATGATGTAAATTACACCGTAAAACCGTTTTTTTCCACACAAATTCTAAATAAACAGGCGATTTTTATGAAAGAAAGCCATTTTTCGATATTTTTCCGTCCTTTCCGAGCCGACAAGGCGACGCCGGAGGAACTGGCGTTCCGCGTCTCCTGGAAGCGCACGGTGCGCGATCTGCTGGCCGCCGCGCTGTCCGGCGCGGCGCTGACGCTGGCGTTTCCCGGTGTGAACTTCCAGCCCGCGGCGTGGGTGTGCATCGTCCCGCTGCTGTGGCTCTGCTCCGACGTTTCGAAGCGCCGCGCGTTCGGCTACGGCATGACATGGGGGTATTTCTGGAGCCTGACGAGCACGTTTTTCCTGCGGGAGATCAATATCGCGATCCCGTTCGTCTTCGGCGCGGTTCTGGGCGTCTTCTGCGCATTCTGGGCGATGCTGATCCCGGTCGTGTGCCGGGATCTGCTGATCCCGCCCGAGGTGCGCGTGCGAGGCGCGGAAGCCGTCGCGGCCTATCCGCGGTTCCAGACGCGCGACGAGATCCTGGCGATGTTCACGCTGGCGGCGTGGTGGGTGATCCTGGAGTGGATCCGGTCGTGGATCTTCACGGGATTCCCGTGGAACCTGCTGGCGGCGACGCAGTGGCAGAACCTGAACCTGATCCAGATCTGCGAATACACGGGCATCTACGGCCTGAGCTTCCTGGTCATCCTCGTCAACATCGCGCTTTTCTTCACGGCGAAGGACCTGCTGGCGGTCTTCCGCGGGGCGAAATACCGCCGTCCGCTGACGCTCTACGCCGCGCTCTTCCTCGTCGCGGCGGCCGCATTCTCCGGCATGGGCGTGTGGAAGAAATACAACCGGCTGTACGCGCCGGAGAACGTGACGGAGTACCCTGTAGGCGTGGTGCAGCCGGACCTGTCACAACGGCGCGCCGGAGGGGAGGCCAGCACGCGGGAAGCGCTGGACGCGTGTTCGCGCCTGTCCGAGGACCTGATCGCCGACAAAAAGGCCGCGGAGGGCCTTCCCGCGGATTTTGACAGCATCCCCGTCAATCTGCCGCCGACACTCCGGCTGATCGTCTGGCCGGAGACCGCCGTCCCGACCGCCTACTACAGCCCCGACATGGTCTGGGCGGACGAAGAGTCGCAAAGGACGGGAAAACAGCTCCGGCCGGTCGCCAGCCGCGACGTCATCGGCGAGGAATACAGAAAACGCGTGCGCCGCATGATCCGCGAAAGCGGCACGCCGTTCCTGATCGGCACGATCACCTACGACAACATCCGTTCCGGCACCGAGTTCGACATGTACAACTCGGCACTCCTGCTGAAGGAATTCCCCCTGAACGGCGGAAACGTCCGTTACAACGCGGATGCCGCGGGCCGCTACGACAAGGTCCACATCGTGCCCTTCGGAGAATTCATCCCCCTGAATGACAAGTTCCCTGCCATCGGCAGACTGGTCGGCATGGGGCGGAACCTCACGCCGGGGAAAGCGTTCCGTCCGCTCGACCTCGCGAAGGACGTGCGGGCCGGCGTCATGATCTGCTACGAGGACGTGTTCGCCTACGCCGCGCGCGAACTGGTGCGCAACGGCGCGAACTTCCTGCTGGTCATCACGAACGACGCCTGGTACCCGACGAGCACGGAGCCGGAGCAGCATTACGCGAATTCCGTCCTGCGCACGGTCGAAACGCGCCTGCCCATGCTCCGCTGCGGCAACTCGAACTACAGCGTGCTGATCGACCAGTTCGGGCGTACCGTGGACAGCGTGACGAAGAGGATCGACCCGGAGACCGGGATGTTCGAGCTCACGCCGTGGGAACAGAAGGCGGCCTCGGGGGTCCTGACGGTGAAGGTGCCGAAACACTACACGCCGACGTTCTATGTGAAGTACGGGAACGTGTTCGTGCTGGTATTGTGGGTGATCTTCGCCGGAGGCATGGCGATGGCGCTGCGGAACGACTGGATCTTCCGCAAGAACGCAAATAAGCCTGAGGAAGCGAAGCCTCCACTGAAGTAGTGCGCGGCTAATGCTCGGGCACGAGCTCTCGCGTAGCAGAGCACTATGACATCACCGCTTGCGGTGTGCGCGGCTAATGCTCGGGCACGGGGTGTATTCCAATCTCAATCGAGCAGCGCCGTGGCGTCCTGCAGCGCCCGTTCCGGCGACTCGAACCGGATCGCGTTCCAGCCGAGTTCGCGGGCGTGCTCGATGATCTCGATGCGGTCGTCGAAGAAGACGAGCGGGCGTCCGTAGCGGCGTTCGAACGCGTCGAACATGGCGCTGCCCTGGAGTTTGAACGCGCCCGCCTCGAAGCTGTAGATCCCGCCCGTGACCAGATGCACGAACTCGCAGTATTTGAAGACCTGATCCAGGTGGATCGGGGAGATGTCGGACATGAACGAGAACCGCACGCCGCGCGAGGCAAGCGCCCGGACGGTCTCAAGCATCCCCGGCATGGGTTCCCGGACGCCGCACCGCCAGGCGTCGAGCAGATACGGCCTCGTATGACGATGTCCGGTGAAATCGTCGAGCCGGTCGAGAAACTCCGGGACCGTGCAGCGTCCGGTCTCGATCGCGGCGCCGTGTTCCCACAGCCGCCCAACCGCGGCGGAGTCGCCGGGGTCGATATCAAAACGGCGGTACATCTCGTCGAACGTCAGCCTCATGCTGACGTTCCCGATATCGAGCGCGACGACGGGCCCGCGGATCTCCGAGGCAGGAACCGAATTCATGACGCAGTCTTTTCCCCTTCCGCGATCCGGATGGTCAGGAGCTCCAGCGCGATGCGGGCGCTTCCGGCGGAGGACACGATGGCGCGGTTGGCCTCGACGAGCTCGCGGAATGCCAGGACGAGTTCGCGGTCGGTGAACCGCCGGGCGTTCTCCCACGCCTTGTACGCCCGGAAGGGGTGCATGGAGAAAAGCGGGGACTTGACGGGCGGCGGGGACTGCTTGTAGCGTTCGTTCATGCGGTAGAAATAATCGGAGGAGGCGTCCTCAGGGATCCCGAGCTTGACGCCCTCGCACTTGACCGTGGCGATGTTTCGGAACTCGCTCATGACGGAGTAGATCAGCACGATTTCCGGTTTGGAAGCGCCACGGTCCTGCTCCAGATGCTCCATGATGCTCGGGATCAGCTCCAGCGCCTTGCGGGGGTTGCGTTCCACGAGCGCGGACGAGAATTCCCACGCGAGCGTCTCCGTAGCGCGGCTGCACACCTCGCGGCAGTCGGCGAGCGTGACGACGGGCTTGTCCCCGGCGTAGGTCAGGAGCTTTTCGATCTCGGTCCCCAGACGCGCCTCGTCGGCGCCGATGGTCTCGGCCAGGAACGAGGCGGCAGCGTCCTCGATGCGCTTCCCGCGGTCCATCACGATGGACTGGATGCGGCGGATGAGCATGCGGGCGAACCCCTTCGTCTTCGGGTCCGCCTTCTCGAACCATTCAAGCTTGCCGCCGGAGGACTCGCACACGGCGGACGCGACCTTGTAGAACGCCTTGCGGCGGTCGAGGCCGGGGCCGTCGATGATCAGCGTGATGTCGGGCGGGACGCCGTCCTGGAGGAACGCCGTCAGACGGTCGATCCGGGACGGCTTCTTTTTTGTCGACGGCTCGGAAAAAGCCTCGTCGAACTTCAGGAAATGCTTGAGCCAGACGATCTTCTCGCTGGAGAAGAACGCCGGGGAATCCAGCGAAAGCAGGAGCTTGTCCAGCACCTGAGGCGCTTTCTCGTTGTCCGAGTCGCCCCGGATGATCTCCAGCGACGGATTGTCGTCCGGCGGATCGCCGCAGAGCGCGCGCATCATCTCGTTGGCGCGCTCCTTGACCGCGTAGTCCTCGTTGCCGGAAATGAGATAGAAAGCGCCCATGTCGTTCAGTCGACCCCGAGGATGAAGGTCTCTTTGCCCGTGGGAATGAAGGTCTCTTCACCGGTGAGAGAGGCGATGGTCTCCACGATCAGCTTGATGGCGGATTCCACGTCGTCCAGGTCGCAGATCTCGGCAGGAGTGTGCATGTAGCGGTTCGGGATGCTGATCAGCGCCGTTGCCACGCCGCCGCGCGTCATCTGGATGGCGGCGGTGTCGGTGCCGCCCGTAGCGCGGTGACCGGTGGTCATCTGGTACGGGATCTTCTTCTTCTGGGCAATATTGAGGATGCGGCTGAGCAGCGCCGGATTGTTGTCGGCGTTGCGCTGGAGTTCCGCGCCGCCGCCGAGATTTATTTCGCCGAGGAGTTCGGGCTTGATGCCGGGGACGTCCGTGGCAAATCCGACATCGACCGCGATGGCGGCGTTCGGGTTCACACCGAACGCGCCGGTGATGGCTCCGCGGAGACCGAGTTCCTCCTGCACGGTACCGACGCATGCGACGCCGACTTTGATCTTGCGTTTGGAGAGCCGGCGGAAGGCCTCGGCGATGACGAACGCGCCGATCTTGTCGTCCAGGCTCTTCGAGTGGATGACGGTGTCGCTGAGCATTTCGAAATTGCGCGCGAACACGACCGGATCGCCGACCTGCACGTCCATTACAGTGGCGTGGGCCTTGCTTCCCGCGCCGATGTCGATCCAGAGGTCTTCGATCTTCGGGACGGACTTGCGTTCCTCCGGGGTCTGCAGGTGGATCGGCTTGCGCCCAATCACGCCGGGAACGTGTCCCTCGTCCGTGAGGATCTCCACGCTCGAACCTGGGAGCGTGAGCGGGTCGATGCCGCCGACGGGACGGAATGAAAGCAGGCCGTTCGGCATGATGTTGACGACCTGGAATCCGATCTCGTCGTAGTGGCCGGACAGCATGAACTGGAATTCCGCGTCGGGATTGAGGCGTGCGATGGTGTTGCCGAGGACGTCCGTGCGGATGTCGTGGGCAAACGGCTTGAGGTAGTCGCGGTAGACTTTGGCCTGTTCGAATTCGAACCCGGAGGGGCCGCAGGTCATCAGGAGTTCTTCGAGGAATTTTTTCGCTTTTGCGTCGATCATGGTATAATCTCCAAAAAAAGTGGGGTTGATGTGTCAAATCCGAGGGGGACGGTCATTTCTCTTCCGCGGACTCCTTCTTCGCCGCGGACAGCGGGACGCCGAGCTCGGTATACTGCCGCAACACGCCTTCCGGCCTGCCGTTCCGGAAGAAACAGTCTTCGGCGATCATGCCGTTCTCGTAGAAGTTGCGGGTCAGGCCGTGCAGGACTTTTTCGCCCCGGTCGTTGTACTTGAATTCGTGATAGTGTTTCGGAGCGCCGCTTACGGAGAAGCGCTCGGTCATCGTCTCGACGTCGAAGTCCTTTGCAAGCTTCTTGAAAATCTCCGTAGCCTTCTCGAAATCATTTTTCAGCAGGCAGTTGCGAAGGTCCTCGGCAATCGGCGCGGCCTGCGCGGGAGGGAGATCCAGCGCCAGGAACGCCGCACGGTTCACGACGTCGGCGGTCCCGGTCCCGCTCCCCGCGCCGTTCTCGTCCTGGTGGAAGAAAAAGGCTACGAAAAGCACGGAAGAAGGATTCGGAACCGTGTATTTATCAAACAGCCGTTCCATCGGCGTGCCGGTCACCATGAAATGCGAGGTTTCGCCATTTTCATCTACGACAGTCTCGTGGACGACGCCGCCCACGGTATATCCGCGCTGGAACCGGGCGGGCGTCACGGAGGAGCATGCGGAAACGAGCACGGCAAGTGCGATCAGGGCGGTCAGGGACAGGCGTTGAAACATGATGAAGGCTCCGGGCTTCTGGTGTTTTTCATATTAGAGTAATGTATCACAAAAGACGGATTTTTCAAGCGGAAAAGCCCCGGAGCGCGGAAAAGAATGCGGCGGACGCCGGTCCTGCCGTACCCGGACCTTATCGGAACCTTGCCCCAGCCTTACCGGGACGGCTGCGCGGGCCGCCAGTAGCTGTTGAAGATGGTCCGCAGGGAAGTCCGCTGGGCGTTGTTCTCCGGCTTGAGGCAGTGCCGCATCGCGAAGATCGCCAGCCCGGAGACTTCCTTCCTCAAGATGAGGTAGAGCACCTGGTTGGAGATCTCGGACGGGGACTCCATGCCCGCCGTCACGCCGGCGTTGTACACGCCGATCCCGGCGTACAGTTTCACGTTCGTCCCGCGCACCAGATCGGCCCACCAGTTCACGATCCCGGCGAACGGCGCGATGCGGTTCGAAAACCCCCAGTTGATCTGCGGGATCACGAAGTCGATCCAGGAGTTTTTCACCCATTTGCGGACATCCGCGAACGACTGGGAATACGCCTCGACGCCCTTGGACGGGGAACCGTCCGGGAACGCCTCCGATCTGTTCGCCCAGATCCCGACCGGACTGATCCCGAACGGGATGGAGGTGCCGTTCAGTTTGTTGAACGCACGCACCGTGCCGGCCACGCTCCGCACCAGGAGTTCGGTGTTTGCGCGCCGCCAGTCGGCCTGCGTCTGCCCCTTCCGTCCGAATTTGCGGAACGTGGCGGCGTCGCAGGCGTCATCCACGCCGATCGGATAGAAATAATCGTCGAACACGATCCCGTCCGGCCGGTAGCGTTCCAGTACCTCGCGGACGCTGTTGACGATGTGCGCCACGACCTCGGCGCGGCCGGGGTCCAGGAAGAAGAACGAAATGTTCGTCTTTTTGTTGTCCCAGCGCACCACCATGCCGGGATTACGCCGGGCAAAACTGCCGCCCGAAAGCGTTTTGAGGTATGTGGAAGCTGCGGAAACGTCGGTCTGGCCGACGCGGTACGGATTCATCCACGCGTAGAACTTCAGGCCGCGCCGGTGCGCTTCGGCGATCATGAACTGCATCGGATCGAAGCCGCCGTCGAGCGCCCTGCCCTCCTCCCCGGTCAGCCAGCGCGACCACGGATTGATCGAGGACCTGTAGATGGCGTCGCAGCTCGGGCGCACCTGGAACATGATGGTGTTGAACCCCATGTCGGCGATCCTGGCGGCAAGCGAACGGAAGGACGCCTGGAACTCCGCCGCCGTGGCCTGTTTCGCGAAATCCAGATTGTACGCCGTCGCGACCCAGACGCCGCGGAATTCATTCGGTTTGGCCGTGTACGCCGCGGGAAGCAGGATGGAGCCGCCGCCGTAATTGCCGTTCATCGGGACGATGTTGCCGGAGGCGTCCCGCAGCGACTGCGGATTCACGAGGATCGGCGCGGACTGCGTGCCCGCTGGGGCAGGCTTTGTCGCAGCCGGGGAAGAAAATGCAGGGGAAGTGGTCGGCGTGGAGGTCGATGCGGACGGGTCGGACGCGGCGGAGGATGAAGCCGTCGATGCAGACGGTTTCGTCGTCGCAGTCGTCGCGTTTTTCTGCACCACGGGTTTCTGCACCGCGGGTTTCTGCGTGGCGGGCGGCGGGTCCTCGGCGGGCGGCGGGATCGGATGGGGGAGCGGCAGTTCGGCCGCCCACCCGGAAAGGCACGCGAAGAGAATCGAAACGAGGCACAGCACCGGCAGGAAGAACGCCCGGACTCCACGGGGAATCCGGGAGCAAAACGGGTTTCTGCCGGTGCGGGTCCTCATGCGTCACACTCCGGGAAAGGTGCGGATGGGCTTCGGATCGACGAAGACCGCGGGACGCAGGTAAATGAGGTCCGTGGGGGGCATGTCGCAGATGCCGGGCGGAATGGACGCCAGAACGGAGGCGTTCACATGCGGGGAGAGCACGACGGGCAGCGACGGTTCGAAGAGGCGCACGGCCTCCAGGTCGTGCGGCCCGGCGGCAAACGTGTCGTAGGACCCGCGCAATGCGGCGAGCTTGTCCGGGGTATCCAGGACGCCCTGCCAGCCATCCGGGATCCAGAAGCCGCCGCTGTGCTTCAGTCCGAAGCCGAGCAGCTCGTGCTTGCGTCCGTCGTACAGCACCAGGACGCGTTCGCCGAACGGCGTTTCGCCCTCGAATCCGCACGCGGACGGGATGCCGCGCACCGTCCGGTCTTTCCCCTGCGCCGCGCCGAGCACGAACGCCGCCGCCACGCGCAGGGCCGTGAAGGAGCCGGGCCCCGTGCCGACCGTCCACGTGCCGATGTCGTCGTACGTGAATCCGGCCTTCGCCATCGCGTCGCCGACGAGGACGGGGAGCGAAGAGGAATCGCGCCCCGGGAGGTCGACCTGGAACGATGCGAGCGTCCGGCCATCCGGCTGCACGGCGGCAAACGAAAGTTCACTGCTTGAAAAATCCAAAGCCGCGTTCAGCATGGTTCAGTATTCCTTTTCTGTGATCAGGACGAGGCTTGCGCCGGATTTCCGCAACTGGCGGTTCGCCCAGCGGGCGAATTCCCGGAGCGCCGGCAGGTCCCAGTGCGGCAGGTCTTTCTTGCGTCCGCGGTCGAGGTGTCCGGCGCGGCGGCAGAACCGTCCGCCGCCGATCTTCACGGCGAAGACGTCGCCTTCCTTCGCGGAGGCCAGGCGCGTACGGACCCATTTTTTCAGGAAGTTCTCGGTGGCCTGGGCGCAGGCGCAGTCCGCGCATTCGGCGCGCAGGTCCAGCACGTCGGCATATGCGCCGTCCGCAGCGGCAGGTTCGCCCCATTGGAGCGACCAGGTGATGTTCCAGTTGCGGCCCGGCGGCGGGGGCGTCTCCGCGTCAGCGGGGGCAAAGACGTACAGGCTCCAGGTGCAGATCAGGTCGCCGCCTTCGCTGCGGACGATGAACGTGGACACGCCGTCACCGATGCGGGCGGCATTGGCCCAGCGCCAGACGTCCTTGCCCGTCTCGAAGCGCACGACGCGGCCGTCGGCAAGGCGAATCAGGATCGCGAGCGGAGGCGCGGCATCCTTGTAGAGTTCCGCGCCGGAGGCATCAAACGGCTTCATGGCGGGCTCCCTCACGATGCCCTCGGCGGACGGGCTCTTCACGATGGCGTATTCGGCGATGGCGCCGCGGAAACGCAGGCCGCCTGCCGTGAGGCTGCGGAGCTCGAACGCATGCGGAAGCTCGAATCCGGTCTGGATCGCGAGCGAGGCGGCATCCAGCTTGTAGTGGTGCGTGATCACCGTCGGAATGCCGAACGGGATGCGGCTCTCGCTGTCGAACGAGACTTCCGCGCCGTCGTCGGAATGGTGCGGACGGCGGAGCCCCGCGAGCGCCATGGACTCGGGGTATTCCCCCGGGACGGCCTCGAGCGAGGTCACGGTCAGGCCGTCGAACGGCGTCAGCGTGAAAAGTCCGGCGGCGGGCTTGTCCAGCTCGAAACCGATGCCTTCGCCGCCGAGCCGCCAGAGCCCGTCCGGCGTCTGTTCGAATTGTCTGTAGTTCATCCGATCACCTGAACAAGTTCATCCACGGGTTTCACATTGCGGGGACGGCAGGCGTTTTCCTTGCCGAACCCGAGCGGGGAGATCGCCACGGAGCGCCACGGGGAGGCGATCCCGGCGGCGGCATCCACCTCGGCGCGGTCATAGCAGCAGATCCAGCAGGTGCCGAGCCCTTCCGCCGTCGCCGCGAGCACGAAATGCTCCATCACGATCGAGGCGTCCACATCGATGATGGACCCGCCGTCGGGACGCACCCACGCGGCGGACGCGTTCCCGGCGAGCACCGCCACGACGGGCGCTTCCTTCAGCCACGGGAACATCACCTTTTCGCAGATCTTCGCGCGGACAACGGGATCGCGGTAGAGGAACAGCCGGAAAGGCTGGCGGTTGCAGGCGGTCGGGGCAAGCTGGACGGCGCGCGAAATCCTCGCGACAGCCTCGTCCGGGACGTTTTTGTCAAGATAGCCTCGGACGCTGCGCCGGGCTTCGATCACATCGTAAAAGTCCATAAAGACCTCCAAATCAAATCAGGTTTCAAAAAATGTTCAAATTCAGAACGGAACGGGGCGCCGCAACGCTTCGGCACAGACCGCGGCAGCGCGCAAACGCCATATCTACTATACAGGCGACGGACTATTTTTCAACCGGAATCCGCCGGATATTCGGATTTTTCAGAGAAGAAAATCCGGCAGTTCCTTCGCGCATTTCTTCAGCAGGGCATCGCGTTCCTGCCAGTCCGGGCACAATCCGTCCATCCGCTGTTTGAACCGTTCGGAATGGTTCATCTCGTACTTGTGGCACAGCTCGTGCAGGATCACGTAGTCCACGACCTCCGGCGGGAACAGGATGAGCAAGGTGTTCAGCGTGACTTTCCCGGTCGCGGAACAGCTCCCCCAGCGGGACCTCTGCGGATGCACCAGCACACGGAAGTCCGCAAACCCCAGATTCGCCGCGTGCGCCCGGATGCGGGCGGCGAGCACAGGCTCGGCGATCTGCGTCAGGACGGACAGAAACACGCGGGCACAGGCTTTCCTGTCCGCCGGGTCGCCCTGCACGGCGATCCGTTTGAACAGCGGATCGTACCAGCACCGGACGGCGTCCGCGCCAGGGGCCTCCTCCACGACGATTTGAATCCGCTCCCCGGTCAGCCGCAGTTCGAGCTCCGGCGGGATCCGGCACGGGGCATCCGGTCCGCGCGGCATCACGCCGGGTTCGGGCGCCAGGCGGCGGATCGTGTCGGCAAGCCAGGAGACCTTGCTCTCCGCAAACTTCTTCGCGGAGGCCACGGACCGCCGTTTCGGGATCACCAGCTGCACCGAGAACGGATGCGGGATGACGCGCAGGAAGAAGCGCTTGGCCTTCAGCGAACGCCGGACCGTGCAGCAGACGGGCGGCATGCCGTCCGGCAATTCAAGCATGATGTATTCGGGATCTGGCTGCATGATGCTTCCTTCAAAGTTTTCCTTCAAAACCTTCCTTCAAAAGGAAAAGACTCCCGGAGGGGCTCGGCGCATCCGGGAGTCTGTCGATTCAACTGGACCGGACAGACTGCGTCAGGCGCCTTTTCCTGAGTGCCGGTATGCGGCATAGGCGAGTGCGGAGCAGACTTCTGCCGAGGTGCGGCCAAGGACGGCGATCGACTTCGGAAGCAGGCTGGAGACCGTGAATCCGGGGAGGCTGTTGCCCTCCAGCATGAACACGGCCTTGTCGGAGTCGCGCACGATGACGTCGATGCGGATGAGCGTGGTGTTGCCGACGGCCTGCGCGAACTTCAGCGCGGCGGCGGCGATCTCCTTCTGGACGGCCCGGTCGATAGTAGCCGGCGGGCAGAAATATTTGGTCTCGCCCTGCGCATGGGTATACTTCGCATCGTAGTCGTAGAGGGTGCCGGGATGCTGGATCTCGACGACGGGATAGACTTCCCCGAGGACGACGCCGACGGTGGCCTCGGTCCCGGCGATGAACTCCTCGACGAGCACGCGCGCATCGTATTTCAGCGCGTTGGAGATCGCAAACTTCCATTCGGAGGCATCGCGGACAAGCGAAAGCCCGAACGTGGAACCTTCGGAGTTCGGCTTCACGATCAGCGGCAGCTTCATCCTGGCGGGGATCTCCGCCTCGGGGTCCTCGATCACGGCATAGGCGGCGTTGCGGATGCCAGCCTGGTCCATCACGCGCTTGGACTCGAACTTGTCCATCACGATGCGGCAGGACTCGGCGGAACCGCCGACGAACGGGATACCGGCCTGTTCCATCAGCGCCTGGATCGTGCCGTCCTCGCCGAATCCGCCATGCAGCACGGGATAGACGACGTCCGCGGCGCGCATCCGGTCGGTGATCTCCGGTTTCGTGATGTCGTACGAATCGACGTTGTGCCCGGCGTCGCGGAGCGCCTTGACGACGTTCGCCGCGGACTGGAGCGAGATTTCACGTTCGGAACTGGCTCCGCCCATAAGGACGAGGATGTCCAGGGGAGTCTGCTGGCACATGGCCGCCGCCTGTTCTTTCATGTTGATCGATTTGACCTCAGGTTGAAGGATGATGTTGGAATGCCGGAAAACCGCGCTTCGCATGGCACGGATCAGTTCGTAGCAGTCATGGCCGGAATGCTGCAGGAGCTCCGGCGAAGGCGAGGCGTCGCGCACGATCCAGTTCGCATGGAGCGGGGACACCATGAACGCGCCCGATCGCCTGCCCTTCATCCCGGCGGATTCCAGCAGGCGGCCGGCATAGAGTTCGGGAGCCGGGTTGCGGAAGATCGAACCGGCGCTGCGCCCCTGCGGGGACTGGCGGCGGCGTTCGCGCTCGGCGTCCATGGCGGCCTGCTCCGCGGCGGGATCGACCGGACGGAACCGGAACCGTGCGGAGAGGACCATGATGTTCTCCGGGATGCCGGAGTCGCGGTAGCGCCAGAGGTAGGCGTTCTTCGGGACGACGGACACGGACGCGGTCTCGAGATTGAGCAGCGTCATGTCCAGCAGGAAATCGGAAATGGTCCGGCCGTTGGCGCCGGCGTTCATGTGGAGACCGCCGCCGATGGAGCCGGGGATGCCGCAGAGGCCCGCGGCGCCGCCGAAACCGTGCTTCAGCACCTCGTTCAGGACGGCCGTCAGCTTCGCGCCAGCGCCCGCCGTGCAGACGCCCTCGTCCGAGCAGGAAATCTCCGCCAGGACACCGGAGGGCTTCAGATAAACGGTGCCGTCGGTCGATTCGTCGGAACCGACCAGGTTGGTGCCCGCGCCGAGCGGACGCGCGATCCATCCGGCGCTGAGGATGAAGCGCAGGAATTCGATCGTCACGCCGGGATCGGTGACAGCGGCGTACAGGAATGTGCCGGATCCCGCGCCGAGGGAGGTGTGCTCCGCCCAGACGGCATCGGAAACGAGCTCGATGCCGGGGAAAGCGGCGGCAGTTCCGGCGATCAGTTCACTTCTTGTAAACTTTTTTGGGATCAAAGACACGTTCTCCAACGATTTCCAGCGTGTCGCCCGCGACTTTGCGGAAGAAGCAGGTATGGTAACCCTCGTGGCAGGCGGCGCCGCCGACCTGCTCGACCTTGAAAATCACGGTATCGGCGTCGCAGTCCACCAGGATCTCCTTCACGATCTGCACGTTGCCGGACTCTTCGCCCTTGTGCCAGAGTTTGGAGCGGGAACGCGACCAGTAGACGCCGTGTCCGGTCCTGAGTGTCTCCTTCCAGGATTCCTCGTTGATGTAGGCGAGCATGAGGACCTCGCCGGTCTTCCAGTCCTGGGCGATGGCGGGGATCAGCCCGCCGCTTTTCTTGAAATCAAGTTCTATCATGGCAAATCAATCCGGAAATGCGTGATGCGGTCATTTCTTTTCCGCGGGAACGGCTGCGGGACCGAAGCCGGAGGCCTTCGGCACGGAGTCGGCGTCCTTGTCCGGGACGCCGATGACTTTCACGTCGCCCGCGTCGCCGGAGACATTCTCCTGCGGAAGCGAAGGCATGGATTCCTTGACCTTTTCAGTTTCCGCCTCGATGGCTTCGGTCTCGGCATCCGTCTTCTCTTCGGGGGCTACCGCATCGGCGGGCTCGGCGACGTCGCTTCCGGGCTGTTCGGAGGCCAGGAACAGGACCATGGCGAAGTCGCGGACGTCTTCCGTCGGGGCGTGGCCGACAAAGCGCACGGGGTCGCCGGGGATGGCCGAACGGAGACGGTATGCGTCGGGTTCGGCAACGGGGTTGCCGTCGGCGTCGATCCAGAGGAAACGGTAGGAGAATTCGTAATTGATGTCGCCGAAGAACGCCCACTTCAGCGCGGAGAGCTCGGCGGTCCTGCCGAAGACGCGAACGGCCAGATAGCCGTTTTCGTTGATCTCGCTCTCGATGTCGCGGAACGAGAAGATCTTCGCGGCGCCCGTGGAGACATAGATGTTGCCGGGCTGGACGTCCGTCACCGAGTCCGCTTCGATCACATGGACGCGTTCATCGGTCGGGACCGGGGTCGAGGCGCAGGCCGAAACGATCAGGAGACAGGCGGCCGCCGTCAGAATGGAGAACAGTTTCATAGTTTTTGCCTTTCGGTTTTATTCAAAAACAATTGTTTGTTTTGCAGTACAGCGAGTAATTTACACCGTGCGGACGATGTTTTCAAGCATCGATGTCACATTTTCTGCCGACATACACCTGGCGCGGGCGCACGATGCGCGTGCTGTTGCCGATCATTTCGCGCCAGTGGGCGATCCAGCCGGGCAGACGCGCCAGCGCGAACATCACGGTGAACATCTTCTCCGGGATGCCGAGCGCGCGGTAGAGGATGCCGGAGTAGAAGTCGACGTTCGGATAGAGGTTGCGGGAGACGAAATAGTCGTCGCTGAGGGCGGCCTTTTCGACCTCGAACGCGACCTGGAGCAGCGGGTCCGTCACATGCTTCTTCGAGAAATAGCGTTCGCACTCGGCCTTGATGATCCTGGCGCGCGGGTCGAACGTCTTGTACACGCGGTGCCCGAAGCCCATGAGGCGTTCCGGGTTGTTGCGGTCCTTCACGCGGTCGAAGAACTTCTTCACGTTGCCGTCGTGCTCGATGCGGCGGAACATCTCGATGACTTCCTGGTTGGCGCCGCCGTGGAGCGGACCGGAAAGCGCGGACACACCGGCGGAGATCGTGGCGTACAGGTTCGCCTGCGTGCTGCCGATCGTGCGGACGGTCGTGGTCGAGCAGTTCTGTTCGTGGTCGGCATGGAGGATCAGCAGGACGTTCAGCACGCGCACGGCCTCCTCGGAGATCTCGTACGGCATGACCGGGGAGTCGAACATCATGTTCAGGAAGTTCGCGCAATAGGAGAGGTCGTAGCGCGGGTACACGACCGGCTCGCCGATGCTCTTCTTGTACGCGAAAGCCGCCATCGTGCGGACGGTGGAGATCAGGCGCGCCGTCGAAGTGTCGATGTCCTCGCGGAACGACAGCAGGTCGACGTTCGGATAGAACACCGCCAGGGCGTTGATCATGGTCGACAGGATGTGCATCGGGTGGGCGCCGCGCGGATACAGGTCGAAGAAATGGCGCATGTCTTCATGCAGCAGGGAGTTGACGTTCAGGAGCTTGGAGAACGCCCTCGCCTCCTCCGTGCTCGGCAGGTTGCCGTGGACCAGCAGGTACGCGATATGGACGAACCGAAGCTTCTCGTCCGCCACGAGTTTCTCGATCGGGATCCCGCGGTAGCACAGGATGCCCTTCTCGCCGTTCACATATGTAATGCTGCTGCGGCAGACCGCCGTGTTCATCAGCCCGGGGTCGAACGTAAGGCAGCCGGTCGTCTTGCGGAGAGCTGTGATATCAATCGCTTTTTCGCCCTCGGTCCCGACTATAATCGGCAACTTAATGTCCTGTCCGTTCACGGACAATGTCGCGAATTCACTCGCCATCGTTCAGCCTCCTCTCTCGTGTGGCATCCGGCTGTTTGGTGTTACAAAAAGACTGGAAAAACATATAAACTGAATAATGTACACCCCGCAGACGGAAAAATCAAGTAAAAAACAGAGATGGAAATGAAAAAAGCTGAAATACGGGAAGAGACTTCTCTCCGCTCTCCTGAATGGACGGAGCTTCCCGCCACCGGACACACAGCGAAATCTGTGCCGTCCCGGAACACTCCTTTTCCCGCCGATCACGGTCTTCCGGGATGAATTTGAATGGAATCGAATCCCGGGGTCGAAAGGACGGCGGCGACCCCCGGCGCGCGGTCCGAACACCTGGCGCATACCACAGTTGTCACACGGCGCACTGGGACACAAATTGAGACACAATGTCTCATGCGGATTTTACCGATATCGTCACAATCAATTGATTTCAAAAAGTTTTGATTCTTGGCACGCAAGTTGCTTCCATTCCGTCGGCACACTCAAAAACCAAACAGACAACCCAAGAAACACAAGGAGTCGCGATTATGCTGGACATTCAGAAAATGACCGAAAAGACCCGTGAAGCCCTTGCAGCCGCCGGCGCCGCCGCCCGTCAGTACGGACACCAGGAGATCCGCCCGATCCACCTGCTCTCCGCGTTGACGCACCAGGACGGAGGCCTGCTGCCGTCGCTGCTCAGACGCCTCGGCACTCCGAATTCGCTACTATCCGAGGCAGTGGAAGCCGAACTGGCCAAGCTGCCGAAAGTGTCCGGAAACGCCGTCGACGTGTATCCGTCGCGCGATTTCAGCAACATCCTGGTGGAAGCCCGCGACCGCGCGGAAAAGATGAAGGATGAATACATCAGCGTGGAACACCTGCTGATGGCGATGATCGACAAGGACGCCGCATGCGCCGCCGCGCTGGAAAAAGCCGGTCTCACGGCCGATACGCTACTAAAAACCCTGGTGGAAATCCGCGGCAACCAGCGCGTGACGAACGAAAACCCGGAGGCTTCGTTCGAGGCGCTGGAGAAATACGGGCGCGACCTCACGCAGGCAGCCCGCCAGAACAAGCTCGACCCCGTGATCGGCCGCGACGACGAAATCCGCCGCACCGTGCAGATCCTCGCCCGGCGCACCAAGAACAACCCGGTCCTGATCGGCGAACCCGGCGTCGGCAAGACTGCCATCGTCGAAGGGCTGGCGGTCCGCATCGTGAAGGGCGACGTGCCGGAGTCCCTGCGAAACAAACGCCTGGTCGCGCTCGACATGGGCGCGCTGATCGCCGGCGCGAAGTACCGGGGCGAATTCGAGGAGCGCCTGAAGGCGGTCCTGAAGGAAGTCTCCGGCTCGGACGGCAATGTGATCCTGTTCATCGACGAACTGCACACGGTCGTCGGCGCGGGAGCGTCCGAAGGCTCCATGGACGCCGGCAACCTGCTGAAGCCCGCCCTGGCGCGCGGCGAACTGCACTGCATCGGCGCAACCACGCTCAACGAATACCGCAAGTACATCGAAAAGGACCCGGCGCTTGAGCGCCGGTTCCAGTCCGTGCTCGTGCCGCAGCCGTCCGTCGAGGACACGATTTCCATCCTGCGCGGCCTGAAGGAACGCTACGAGCTTCACCACGGCGTGAAGATCCGCGACGGCGCCCTGGTGGCAGCCGCCGTGCTTTCCGACCAGTACATCGCCGACCGGTTCCTGCCGGACAAGGCCATCGACCTGATCGACGAGGCCGCGGCCAAGCTCCGCACCGAGATCGATTCCTGCCCGCAGGAGATCGACGAGGCGGAACGCAAGTCCATGCGCATGGAGATCGAGCTGTCCGCGCTCCGCAAGGAGAAGGACGAGGCCAGCGCGGCGCGCCGCGCCGAACTGGAAAAGGAACTCGCCGACATGAAGGAGAAGGCGAAGGCCATGCGCACCTCCTGGAACGCCGAAAAGGACGCGATCCGGAAACTCCAGACGCTGCGCGAAAGCCGCGACACGGCGAAAAGCGAGCTCGAGAAGGCCGAACGCGACAGCGACCTCCAGCGCGCTGGCGAACTCCGGTTCAGCATCATCCCCGGCATCGAAAAGCAGATCGCCGAGGCGGAAAAGGCGCTGGCGGGCGACGAGAACGGCAAACGCATCCTGAAGGAGGAAGTGACCGAGGAGGACATCGCGGACATCGTGAGCCGCTGGACGTCCATCCCCGTCGCGAAGCTCGTCCGCAGCGAACGCGACAAGCTGCTGCACCTGGCCGAACACCTGCACCTGCGCGTCGTGGGGCAGGACGAGGCGGTCGAGGCGGTTTCCGACGCCGTCCTGCGGTCGCGTTCCGGCCTGAAGGACCCGAAACGCCCCATCGCGTCGTTCCTGTTCCTGGGGCCGACCGGCGTGGGCAAGACGGAACTCGCCCGCGCCCTGGCCGAAGACCTGTTCGACGACGAACGCGCGATCATCCGCATCGACATGTCCGAGTACATGGAGAAATACAGCGTGTCCCGCCTGATCGGCGCGGCGCCCGGCTACGTCGGGTTCGAGGAAGGCGGCCAGCTGACCGAGGCGGTCCGCCGCAGGCCCTACGCCGTGGTGCTCTTCGACGAGATCGAGAAAGCGCATCCGGATGTGTTCAACCTCTTCCTGCAGATCCTGGAGGACGGCCAGCTGACCGATTCGCACGGGCGCACCGTGAGCTTCAAGAACACGATCATCATCATGACGTCGAACCTGGGCAGCGACCTGCTGCTGGAAAGCGGCGGCGACGTGGAGAAGACGCGTCCCGAGATCGACAAGCTCCTGCACGCACAGTTCCGCCCCGAGTTCCTGAACCGCATCGACGGCATCCTGCTCTTCAAGCCGCTGGAGCTCGCGCAGATCGAATCCATCTTCGACATCCAGGCCGGACTCCTCCGCGAACGCCTGAACAAGCAGGGCGTGGCGCTTGAGATCAAGCCGAAGGCGCGCACGCTGCTCGCAAAACGCGGATACGATCCGCGGTTCGGCGCACGTCCACTGAAACGCGTGCTCGTGAACGACCTGGAGACGCCGCTTTCGCGGATGCTGATCTCCGGCGAGCTTCACGAAGGGATGGTCCTGACCGTCGGCGTGAAAAAAGACGGCGAACTGGAGTTCACATGCGCGGATAAAGGTTGAAAAAATCGTTTCTTACGCTATATTAAAACGTAAAAGAATTCAGAATCCGGAGAGATACCATGCACAATAAAAAACGCGGCATCGACCATGCCGAAAAGATAGAAGCCGACGCGGCCGCCGAAGCGCGCGAAATGCCCACCATGGAGCCGAAAGGCGAGGCGGCATTCGACGAGGCGTCCCAGGCCGCCGCATCCGCAATGGCCGACGCGAATTTCGAATACGAGGCGGAATGCGCCAAGATCGAAAAGCTGGAAGCGAAGCTCCAGGAAACCGAGGAGAAGCTGAAAGAGGCGGAGCGTCTCCGCCTCCTCGCCCTCGCCGAAATGGACAACCAGCGCAAGCGTCTGGCGAAGGAAATGGAGAACGTGCGGTACAACACCACGCAGGACACCATTTTCCCGTTCCTTCAGGTCTTCGACCATTTCACGATGGCCGTGGCCGCCGCCGGGAAAGCAAGCTCGCTCGAATCCCTGGTCCAGGGCATGGAGATCATCCAGAAGGAATTCGACAAGGCTTTTGCCGACCTCGACGTAACCGTGATCGACGCCGCCGGAAAGCCCTTCGACCCCGCCATCCACGAGGCGGTCGCGGAAGAGCCGTCCGACACCGTGCCGAACGGGACCGTGATCCGCCAGTGGAGCCGCGGCTACCGGTGCGGGACGCGCCTGTTGAAACCCGCAATGGTCGTGGTCAGCTCCGGTCCGGCCGCCGCCGAAGACGCGGAAAAGAAGGACGAAGAGTAGGACTGACGCACTCGCCGACGGAGACTCCGGGACGCCGGAGACCGTCGGCGGATTCTCATTTTCAGGCACTTAAAGGAAACATTCATGGCAAAGGATTATTACGACATTCTGGGAATCGCGAAAACGGCGTCCGCGGACGAGATCAAGAAGGCGTACCGCAAGCTCGCCGTCAAATACCACCCGGACAAGAACCCCGGGGACAAGGCCGCGGAGGAAAAGTTCAAGGAAGTCTCCCGCGCCTATGAAGTCCTCAGCGACGACAAGAAGCGCAAACAGTACGACCAGTTCGGTCCCGAAGTCTTCGAACGGACCGGAGGCCAGGGCTACGGCCCCGGCGCCGGCGGTTTCGGCGGCGGGCCGGGCGGCTTCAACGGAGGCAACTTCAACTTCTCCGGCTTCTCCGATCCGCGCGACATCTTCAGCCAGGTGTTCGGAAGCGGAGGCGGCGGATTCTCGTTCGACGACCTCCTCGGCGGCATGAGGAACGGTCGCAGCGCGCGGCGGCGTTCGTCCGGCGCACGCAAAGGCGGAGACCTGAACTTCCGCGTGGAAATCGACCTCGAGGACGCCATCCTCGGCGCGGACAAGAAGATCCGCATCCCCAAGGACGAGACCTGCACCGCGTGCGGCGGATCCGGCGCGGAGCCGGGCTCCACCCGGAAATCCTGTCCGTCCTGCGGCGGGTCCGGGTTCATCGTGTCCGGCCAGGGGTTCTTCCAGTCGCAGGAACCGTGCCCGGCATGCCACGGCACCGGCAGCGTGATCCTGCATCCGTGCAAGCGTTGCGGCGGACGCGGTGTCATGCACGTGGACAAGGAACTCCAGATCCACATCCCGCCCGGAGTCGACGAAGGCTCCAAACTGCGCGTCTCCGGCCAGGGCGAACCCGGCACGGGTGGCGGTCCCGCAGGCAACCTTTACATTATTATCGGGCTGCGCCCCCACAGCGTTTTCGAACGCAAGGGGCAGGACCTGATTTGCGAACTGCCGATCCCGCTCGAATGCGCGATTCAGGGCGGTGTGGTGGACGTGCCGACCTTCTCCGGTCGCACCCGCATGAAGATCGCGCCCGGCACGCAGAACGGCACGATGCTCCGCCTGAGGGGGAAAGGCGTCCCCTCGCTGAAAGGCGGCGCCAGGGGCGACCAGATCGTCCGCATCCTCGTGGAAATCCCGTCCGGCCTGACCTCCGAACAGACCAAAGCGATCGCCTCGCTCGGACTCTCCGGCGCGAACTACCCGAAACAGGCCGAATTCCGCGCAAAGGCGGCGAAATTCCTGCATTCGTAACCGAACCGGACGAACCCTATGGCCACGGCAAAAAACAAAGACGCCTCGAATAACGGCTCCGATCCCGTCATCGCACGAAACCGGAAGGCGTTCCACGACTACGATATCGTCGAGACCTGCGAGGCCGGGATCGTGCTCGTCGGGACCGAGGTGAAAAGCTGCCGCGGCCACAGCGTCCAGCTCCAGGACTGCTTCGCGAAGATCGAAAACGGCGAACTGCTGGCATACGGCATCCACATCTCGCTGTATTCGTTCGGCAACCGGTTCAACCACGAGGCGAAACGCCCCCGCAAGCTCCTGATGCACAAAAAGGAGATCCTGCGGCTCGCAAACAAGGTCAAGGAAAAGGGCTATGCCCTCATCCCCCTGAAAATGTACCTGAAAGGCATGCACGTGAAGGTCGAACTCGGCCTCGCGCGCGGCAAGACGTTCGGCGACAAGCGCGAGACGCTCCGCCGCAAGCAGGACGACATGGACATGCGCAGGGCCATTGCCTCCCGACGCCGCGGCTGACGCCCGGACCGGGCAAAGCGGACGCGAAACGCTCCACGTTCCACGTCTTCGCTTTTTTCCCTTACGAATGACTGCGGACGAGTTTCCGTTCGACGGACTCGGGATGCAGATTCAAATTCTCCGTATACCGTTCGGTCGGCCCCTCCGCGACCGCGTCGAGCAGCCGTTTCAGCGCGTCGGCGGAATCCAGAAACGAAACGGACGCCCGGAGCGCGCCGGGGTACCCGCGTCCGCGCAGAAACTCCAGCAGGGTCTTCCGCGCCACGACATACGCGAATTCCGGTCCGTAACAGTCCAGCATGTCCTCCATGTACGTGCGGATGGTCTCCGTGAACTCCGCCACGTCGGGCGGAGGCGCGGACGGATCGGCAATCTCCCGGAAGATCCACGGATTGCCGAGCGCGCCGCGCGCGACCATGCCGACGGCACACCCGGTCTCCGCCAGAAGCGTACGGAACGATGCGCCGTCCATGGCGCCGCCGTTGGCGACCACAGGGATGTCGAGCGATTCGCGGACCGCGGAAATGATTTCATAAAACACCGGACCGGAGTAGAAATTCCGCATGATCCGTCCGTGTATCGTGATGGATTTCGCGCCGGCATCGCGGAGTCGGCGGCAGAACGCCACGGTCGGCGCAGGGTCGGATTCATCCTGGATCCGCGTCTTCGCAGTGACCGGCAGCCGGGAAGCGGAAACGAGCGTTTCGAACGCGCGGACCGCGCCGTCCGGGTCCTCAAGCGCGAAACGGATGCCCTCGCATTTGCGGGCGACTTTCGGCGCGGGACAGCCGAGGTTGAAGTCCAGCACGTCGAAATCCATGCCGTTGATGATCCCGGCGGCGCGCTTCAGCGTGGAGAGGTCGGAGCCGACCAGCTGGATGCCGAGGAAGCCCGCATCGGCCCCGCGGCGGGCGAGCCGGAGCGTCTTCTCCCCCTGAAACACAAGGGAACCCGCATCGATCATTTCGGTGAACGCATGGCGGCAGCCGAAACGCCGTATCATGCGGCGGAACGGGATGTCGGTGTGCCCGGCAATGGGCGCCATGACGGCAGCACCCGGCGGATACAGGTCCGGGGGCATGGGACGTGCCTCAGGCGTCGTCGCGGGAAACGATGATCGCGGCGTTGGTGCCGCCGAATCCGAAGCTGTTGCTGAGGGCGTGGCGGACGGGGACGTTCATACGCGGCGTGCGCACGATGTCGGCCCAGAGCATGGACTCCTCGATGTCGTCGGCGTTGATGGACGGACTGACGAAGGAATGTTCGATCATCTGGGTGCAGAAAATCAGCTCGATCGCGCCGGCAGCCCCGATCGGGTGCCCGGTCAGGGACTTGGTGCTGTTGATCATCGGGGAAGCGCCGCATTCGTGGAAGACGGTCTTCAGGGCGTCGACCTCGACGGGATCGCCGACCGGGGTGCCCGTGCCGTGCGTATTGACATAGTCAATGTCGGACGGCTTGAGGCCGGCGTTTGCGATGGCGTCGGACATGACCGCGGCGGAGACTTCGCGGCTGGGCGTAACCATGTCGCAGGCGTTGCTGTTGCACGCATAGCCGCTGATCCTGCCGTAGACCTTCGCGCCGCGCGCCTTCGCGTGGGCTTCGCTCTCCAGGATCATGATGCCGGCGGCTTCGGAAAGCACGAAGCCGGTGCGCTGTTTATCGAACGGACGGCTGGCCTTCTCCGCCTCTTCGTTGAAGTTGCTCGAAAGCGCGTGCATCGCGCCGAACCCGAGAGCCTGCTGCCAGCAGAGTTCCTCGCAGCCGCCCGCCATGACGATGTCGTACGCGCCGGACTGGATCAGGCGGATCGCCTGGATGAGCGCGACCGCGCCGCTGGCGCAGGCGCAGCTCACATCGTAGTTCTCGCCGCCGATCTTGTAGACCAGCGAGAGGTTGGCGACGGCGGACGACGGCATGATGCGCGGGATGCTGAACGGGGAGATCTTGCGCGTCGAATGCGTCCGTTCATACGTCATAATCGATTTGTAATACTCCGCGTAGCTGCTGCCGCCGCAACCCGTGATCACGGCCATTTTCGAGCCGGGAAGCGTCTCCATGGTGTAGCCGGCTTCGGTGATCGCCTCGTAGGCGGCGGCCACGGCCATGACGCCGCTCTGCGTCATGAAACGGAGCTGTTTCCGGTCGAATGCGGGACACTCGAACCCTTCGAGGTTCACCGCGCCTGCGACCTGGGAATCCAGGTTAAGCTCCTGCCAGAACGGTATGCGCCTGATGCCGCTTTTTCCGGTTTTCAGAGACTCTAAGTTTTCGGCCAGACTCAGCCCGATCGGGGTGATCAAACCGCGGCCTGTTATAACGACTCCGGGCATCATTCGCTCCATTCCTGACTATTCCGCTAAAAGTTGTGGGTATGTGTTTATCCTAATACTTTACACGCTGTTTTTTATTTTTCAAACGCGCGGGATGTTTTTTTATGATAATTGTTAAAACATGTCAGGAAACGATCATTTCCCGATCCTTGCACGGATGTCGGAGAGCTTTTCCGCCTCCGGGATCGAAGCGTTGTACCGGATCAGCGCGTCCAGATAACGGAGCGTCTCCTGGCGCGGGAGCGACCGGAGAATGTCGATGCCGACGTTGTTCACGCGGTTGATGTACTGGACGGAAACGCGCTTGTCCTTCGTCAGGAACATGGCGAGCTCGATGCCGGCGGCGACGCTCAGGTCGGTCTGCGGAGCCTTCAGGATGGCCTCCTTGGCCGACGCGATGCGCTTCTCGTCCTCGACGTGGAGCCTCGCGTTGCGGGATGCGTCCGTCTCCTGCACGTTGCGGTAGATCGGGGAATTGGCGATCTCGCCGCTGCGGATGGAGGCGATGGTGATCTCGTTCAGCGCCCTGGTATGCACCAGGTTCAGCTTCGGGTCCTTGAGCAGCCAGCGGGCGCGGGCGACAGTCTCGAACTCCGCCACAGACCTCGGGCGTGCGTAATAAGCATCCAGAAGCGGGGAAAGCTCTTTGGCGCAGCCGAGGATGTCGCAGGCGGCGAACCCGGGCCAGATCCTTTCGCGCGACTCGACCATGCGGACATAAGCATGCTTCAGCTCCTTGTTCACGGACGGCATGCCGATCAGGGCCGCGAACGCCGCGTCGCGGATCTGGGCGTCGGGGGAGTCCGCCGCCTCGTTGAGCAGTTCCAGCGCCTTGGGGGTGGCGATGTTCGTGAGGCCGAGGAACTGCTGGATCGGCGCCTCGCCCGAGGCGGCGACACGTTTGATGGCGCGCTGCAAAGCGGGGATCGAGGCGTCTCCGAATTCGGAAAGATGGACAAGCGCGAACCGGTTCGTGAAATATTCCTCGTCCTCGATGTCCAGGCAGTCCACGAGCAGGGAGATCAGGTCGGTTCCGCCCTTCATGTCGATGTTGCGGTACAGCGAGTAAAGGATGCAGATGTTGGCTGACGCGAACACATGGAAATCCTCCGTGGCGCCGAGATAGAGCGTGAACGTCTCGTACTGGGTCTGGAGCTTCCGCCACATGATGCCGTATTTCGTGAAGAAAAGCGGCTGGAGGATCTTTTCCTGCGGACGCCCCACCGAATTCAGCTTCAGTGCATTGGACAGACGGATGGATTTGACCGGTACGAGCGTGATCGTAACGAAATCCTCTCTCAGGTCCTCGTCATCCGATGCGCCGGACTGCTGCGGCGCGTCGTGCGGCTTGTCGAATGGCTTCACATAGATCAGACGCCAGGTCGGGATCACCTCGTCGGACAGAGCACGGTTCAGAAGCGGCTCCCGGCTGCGCTGAATCGGCAGATAGGGCTCAAGCGCCTGGTCGAGCCGGGCCGTGATCTTCCGGACCACCTCGGACTCCGTTTTCGTGCCGTTTTTTTCTGCGTCTTTTTCATCTGCCGCCGGTTCCGGGGCGTCCGTCAGATTCTCGGGCGCGGAGGAAGACTCCTCCGGTTCCTCGTCGGGCAGTTTCTGAATCGGGGCGGCATGAAGAAGAATGCCGGTCGCGGCGAACAGGGCCAGGCACAACGGGAAAAACAAGCGGATGCGGATCGGATTTGACATGGGGAGTCTCCCGGGCCGAAGGCGTCAGGCCGAGGCCGGTTCGGATTCGGATTCCTTGTCCCGGCGCCACTGCCGGCGCGGCTGCGGGACGTCATCCTTCGGTTTGATCGTATAGTGGTTCTCGCCGAGAAGCGCGTCGAGGTCGTTCAGGAGCGATCTTGAGACGTAGACCCGGACGGATTGCGGCAGTTCGATGAAGGCCGCCAGCCGGTTCTTCGTGGCGGCGCAGATCAGGACCGGGACAGGTTCCGGTCCCGGTTTCGCTTTCCGGCGTTTCGATGCGCCCTCCGGCTCTTCGGGCGCGGCTCCCGCCGGGAAGAGTTCGGGCGGCGCTGTGGCGTGGCGGGCGAGGAGAGCGCGGAGTTCGGCGAAGGCCTCCGGCTTCACACCGTCCTCGAAAAGGTTGATCTGGAGCGTCTCGGCGTTGAAGAACATGGCGTCCTCCAGCGGCACGACGTCTTCCAGCTGAAGCGAGACCTCGTCGCCCTCGTCATCGCCCTTCTTGGTGACGGCGCGGACGAAGACCTTCGCGCCCTCGACGAGCAGGGCATTGACCTCGGTGTACAGCCGGTTGTAGCAGACGCACTCGATGGTGTCGGTGAGGTCTTCGATCTGGACGATGGCGAAAGGCTTGCTGTCGCTTTTTGTATATTTCTTGGCGACCGCGGTGACAAGGCCGCCGAACTTGACGCCGACGTCGCCCGGCATGCGGGAGATCTCCGCAAGGTTCGCCGTGGAGAACGTGTCGATAATCTTCTTCGAGGAGGAAAGCGGATGCCCGGAAACATAGAACCCGAGGAGCTGTTTCTCGTCCTCCAGCATCTCGCTGTCCGGGAATTCCGGGATGTCCGGCGGGGGCTGTTCCTCGAACCCGGCATCCTGCGGGTCGTCCAGCATGTCGAAGAGGCTGGCCTGGCCGGACGCGCGGTCGCGGCGGACCGAGGCGGCGGACGACAGGGCAGAGTCGATCATGGCGACGAGCTGGGAACGCTTGAGGCCGGTGGAATCCAGCGCGCCGCAGCGGATGAGTGCCTCCAGGCCTTTGGCGTTGAGCCCCTCGGTACGTTCCGCCAGATCGGCCAGCGTGGTGAAGGGGCCTTCCTTCCGCGCCTCGATGATAACGGCGGAGATTCCCTGTCCGAAGCCCTTGATGGCACCAAGCCCGAATCGGATGGCGTCGCCGTCCACGGTGAAGTTCACATCGCTGGTGTTCACGTCCGGCGGGAGGATGCGAATGCCGGTGGTGCGGCATTCGTTGATGAGGAACGTGAGCTTCTTCGCGTTGGAGAGTTCGCTGGTGAGCACGGCGGCCATGAATTCCGGCCGGTAGTTGGCCTTCAGGTAAGCGGTCCGGTAGGACAGGAGCGCGTAGGCGGCGCTGTGCGACTTGTTGAACCCGTAGTCGGCGAATTTCTTGATGTCCTCCCAGATGCGCTCCGCCTGGGCCGCCGGGATCTTGTTCGTAATGGCGCACCCCTCGATGAACTTGTCATGCTGGGCCTCCATGTCCTTGATCTTCTTCTTGCCGATGGCGCGGCGGAGGATGTCGGCCTGGCCGAGGGAGAACCCGGCGAGCACCTGCACGACCTGCATGATCTGCTCCTGGTAGAGCATGATGCCGTACGTTTCCTTCAGGTACTGCTCCATGAGCGGATGGTCGTAATTGAGCGGGACCGTGCCCTTCTTGCGTCCGACGAAGACGTCGATGAACTGCATCGGGCCGGGCCGGTAGAGCGCCACGAGGGCGATGATGTGCTTGAGATTTTCCACGCCGAACTTGCGGCAGAGATCCTGCATGCCGCCGGATTCGAGCTGGAACACGGAGACGGTGTCGCCGCGGTTGATGAGGTCGTAGGTCTTTTTGTCGTCCAGCGGGATCGTGTCCATGTCAAGCGTAATGCCGTGCGTGCGCTTCACGTTGTCCACGGCGTCCTGGATCACGGTCAGCGTGCGGAGTCCGAGGAAGTCCATCTTCAGCAGGCCGATGCTCTCGCAGAGCGGCGCGACGTACTGCGTGATGACTTCCTCGTGCGCGCCGCGTCCGAGCGGGACGAGGTCGGCGAGCGGCTGGTTGCAGATGATGACGCCGCATGCGTGGATGCCCATCTGGCGGTTGAGCTGTTCGATCGGGACGCAGTACTTGAAAATCTCCTTGACCCAGGCCTCCTTTTCGAGCAGCTGCTTGAGTTCGGACGACTCCTTGACCGCCTTCGCAAGCGTCATTTTCGGGTCGTCGGGAATGAGCTTGGTGATCATGTTGCCTTCGGCGGGGGTGCGCCCCAGAACGCGCGCGACGTCCTTCACGACAGCCTTCGCCTTCAGCGTGCCATACGTGCCGATCTGCGACACACTGTCCTCGCCGTACTTCTTGATCACGTAGTCGATGACTTCCTGGCGGTGGCGTTCACAGAAATCCGTGTCGAAGTCGGGCGGCGACACGCGGTCCGGGTTCAAAAAGCGCTCGAACAGCAGGTCGTATTTCATCGGGTCGATGTTCGTGATGCCGCTCAGGTAGGCGACGATGGAGCCTGCGCCGGAGCCGCGCCCCGGGCCAACCGGGATGCCGTGCTCCTTCGCCCAGTTGATGAAGTCCCACACGCAGAGGAAGTAGCTCGGGTATTTGGTGCGGCTGATGACCGACAGCTCGAAGTCCATGCGTTCGAGGTTGCGTTTCGCCTCCTCCTTCTTATCCTCCGGCGGGTTGAACGGGTCGTAGCCGTATTTCTTTTCGTAGCCGCACACGCTGTCCGCACGGCCCGTCCCGTACAGGCAGACGCTGCGGAGGTAGGCGGCGGACTTCTTCATGACGATGCGGCGTTCGATGAGATTGGCGCGCTTGTCATCGGAGGGAAGCGGTCCCTCCGGCTTTTTCTCGTGCTCCGCCGCGATCTCCTTGTCGATCTCCTGTTCGGATTCGGCGCGGATGGCGTCCAGGTCGAGCGTATCGACGAACTCCTGCGGCGGCGTGAATTCGGGGTAGTGGTTCTCGTATCCGATCGTGACGTCGCACTGTTCGGCGACCGCGAGCGTGTTCGAAATGGCATCCGGGGCTTCCGTGCCGAAGACCTGCATCATCTCGTCGCCGGACTTGAAATAGAACTCATCGTATTCCATCCTCATCCGGCGCGGGTCGTCCATGGTAGTGCGTGTCTGGATGCACAACATGATCTCATGGGAATGAGCGTGCTCTTTCTTCAGGTAGTGCACGTCGTTCGTCGCGACCAGCCGGATGTCGTTCTCGCGCGCGAGCTGGATGAGGCCGCGGTTCACGGTCTTCTGGTCCTCGATCCCGTGGTACATGACCTCCAGGCAGAAATTCTCCTTCCCGCCGAAGAGGTCGAGGTATTCGAACAGCACCTTGCGGCCGGCGTCCACGCCGCCGCGCAGGATCGCCACGTCGATCTCGCCCTGCAGGCACGCGCTCATGCCGATGATGCCCTCGTGGTATTTTGCGAGGAGCTCGCGGTCGATGCGCGGCTTGTAGTAGAACCCGGTCATGTGCGCTTCGGAATTGAGCTTGCAGAGGTTGTGGTAGCCGACGTTGTTCTTCGCCAGGAGGATCAGGTGGAACCCCTTGATGTTCGGGATGCCGGGCTGTTTCTCCAGGCGGCTGCCGGGCGCGATGTACGTCTCGCAGCCGATGATCGGCTTGATGCCGGCCTTCTTCATGGCGTTGTGGAATTCATAGCAGCCGCCCATGACGCCGTGATCGGTGATCGCGACGGCCTTCATGCCGTATTCCTGCGCCATCGTGACCAGGTCGACCTTGCCCTCGGCGTCCTCTTTCTTCAGTTTCGCCCACGAGATGGCGCATGCGCCGTCCAGCAGGCTGTAGTCCGTATGCAGGTGCAGATGCACGAAATCCGTAGCCATAGTTCCCGTTTCCCTGATCGTTTGCGTTGAAAATCACCGGACGGCGGCCGGGAGACCGCGCGTGTCCATTTTAATAAACAGCGATGCGAAATAATTATACAGCCGGAACCGGGATTTTTCAAACGCGAAACGGGAAAAAGACCGGAAATATGCGGCAATGCCGGAATCCGGGCACAAAAAAAAGTGAGCCGGCAGGGACTCGAACCCTGGACCACCGCCTTAAAAGGGCGATGCTCTACCGACTGAGCTACCGGCCCACGACAAACGTGAAACATGTTTAAAATACCATGTTTTCGCAAAAATGCAAACGCAAAACCGCAAAAAAGCCTGAAAAATCAAGCTGAAACAGGGACGGGAAAAAAGCGAAAACCGTGTATTTCCGAAGCAGCCCGGAGGATCATTGATAAGCTGTCAAAAACCTGCGGAGGCGATGCGCTTCCCAGCGCGGCGAATGCCGCGAACAAGGAGCCGAAACCATCCTCTTCGGCAGAAAGGAAATACGGCATAAAAAAGCGCCCCTCGGATTGAGGGGCGCGGAATGATGTCGCGATAAGATCGCTCTGACTCGGATCAGTTGCCTTCGCCGAGCTTCTGCTGGAGTTCACGCATTTTCGCGCGATAGGCAGCAGGATCCTTCTGACGGAGTTCCTGAGCAGCCTTGTATTCATCCGGGAATTTCTTCTGGATGTCTTCGACCGTGCTGACAGTGGAACGCGGACCGGCTTGACCCTGGCCGCCGCCCATGCCGCCGCCGAAGCCGCCCATGCCGCCGCCGAAGCCGCCCATGCCGCCGCCGAAGCCGCCCATGCCGCCGCCGAAGCCGCCCTGTCCCTGGCCACCCTGGCCCTGACGACGACGCTGACCGCCCTGGCCGCCCTGACCGGCAGGACGCTGACCGCCCTGGCCCATGCCCTGACCGCCCTGGCCGCCCTGACCGGCAGGACGCTGACCGCCCTGGCCCATGCCCTGACCGCCCTGACCGGCAGGACGCTGACCGCCTTGGCCCATGCCACCGGCAGGAGCAGCAGCACCGCCGCCGAAGCCGCCCATGCCGCCGAAGCCACCCATGCCACCGGCAGGAGCAGCAGCACCGCCGCCGAAGCCGCCCATGCCGCCGAAGCCACCCATGCCACCGGCAGGAGCGGCACCGCCGCCGAAGCCGCCGAAACCACCCATGCCGCCGGCAGGAGCGGCACCGGCCGCAGGAGCGGCTGCGGCACCGGCCGCAGGAGCACTGGCAGCACGCTGAGCATCACGCTTCTGCGCGAAGAGCCAGGTCCAGGTGTTCTTGTCCGCGTAGGCGTTATCCCACGAATTGTGGCCGACGCCGGGGTATTCCGTGTACGTGACATTGCCGCCGGCGTTCTTCAGCATGTCATAGAACGCACGGGTGCGTGCAGGCTGGACCGTGGTGTCCGCGGCGCCCTGATGGAGCTGGGTCGGGATCTTCACCATCTTGTTGGCCTGTTCCTGCGAACCGCCGCAGCAGATCGCGACGGCAGCCGCATAGAGGTCGGGCCTGCGGGCGCACATTTCGAGGGTGCCGATGCCGCCCATGGAGAATCCGGTGATGTACACGCGGTCGGGATCGGCATCATAATCTTTGATCTTCTGCGCAATGAGCTGCGGGAGAATGTCGATCGCGGCGGAGCCGTCTTCAGGGAGACGTCCCATGCCGCCCCAGGACTGGCTGCTCGGGCACTGCGGCGCGAGCACGATGACCTTGCGGGTCGGATCGGACTTGATCGCGGAGATGATGGCAGGAAGGCCCAGACGGACCTGGCTGGCGTTGTCGGTATCGTTGCCGCGTTCGCCGCCGCCGTGGAGGAAGAGCAGGATGGCGGGCTTGCCGGAGGCGTTCATGTTGTAGGTGCCTTCGCAATACCACACCTTGTGGCCTGCATCGGTCTTGTATTCAAGCTGTTTCAGATCGTTGTCCTTGATGATCTGGAGGTCGCGGGCGCGCTGGCCGTTGTTCTGGCCGCCCTGGCCCATGCCCTGACGCTGGGGACGATTGCCGCCCTGGCCCATGCCCTGGCCGCCCTGACCGGCAGGACGATTGCCGCCCTGGCCCATGCCCTGGCCGCCCTGGCCGGCAGGACGATTGCCGCCCTGGCCCATGCCCTGGCCGCCCTGGCCGGCAGGACGATTGCCGCCCTGGCCCATGCCCTGGCCGCCCTGGCCGGCAGGACGATTGCCGCCCTGGCCCATGCCCTGGCCGCCCTGGCCGGCAGGACGATTGCCGCCCATACCGCCGCCGAAGCCGCCCATGCCACCGGCAGGAGCCGCACCACCGGCAGCACCGCCGCCGAAGCCGCCCATGCCGCCAAAACCGCCAAAGCCGCCCATGCCGCCACGACCGCCGCCTGCATTGGCGCCTGGAGCACCGGCAGGAAGATTGCCGGGAGCGCCACCGGCAGCGGGAACGCCGTCAGCCGCATTATTCGCGCCACCGGCAGCACGCTGTCCACCCTGGCCGCCGAAGCCGCCCATGCCACCGGCAGGAGCCGCACCACCGGCAGCACCGCCGCCGAAGCCGCCCATGCCGCCGCCGAAGCCGCCCATGCCGCCGCCGAAACCGCCCATGCCGCCGGCAGGAGCACCGGCCGCGCCGCCAGCGGGAGCACCGCCGCCGAAGCCGCCCATGCCGCCAGCAGGAGCCGCACCACCGGCAGCACCACCGGCAGCACCGCCGCCGAAACCGCCCATGCCGCCGCCGAAGCCGCCCATGCCACCGGCAGGAGCACCGGCCGCGCCGCCAGCGGGAGCACCGCCGCCGAAACCGCCCATGCCGCCGCCGAAGCCGCCCATGCCACCGGCAGGAGCACCGGCCGCGCCGCCAGCGGGAGCACCGCCGCCGAAACCGCCCATGCCGCCGCCGAAACCGCCCATGCCGCCGCCGAAACCGCCCATGCCGCCAGCGGGAGCACCGCCGCCGAAACCACCCATTGCGGGCGCGCCGCCAGCGGGAGCGCCGCCGGCCGGAGCCTGTGCGGAGAGCACAGTGGCGAGAAGCAGAGATCCGGCAATGACGGAACCGGATGCCAGTTTCTTGTTGATCTTTTGTTTCATGTTTTTTCTCCTTAAATAAATTGGTTCTGGAGGTTGAAAATATGAGAGTGTCGAGGTTTTGCGATCAGGGTTTCGATCATTGTTTCATCTTTGGAAGAAAACATACTCCGAAAAAAAGGAAAGTCAATCTCGAAAACGGCAGGTTTTCATTTTTTCCCTTATTTTTTCTTCACCATGCTTTTGAAGGCTTCGCCGAAGATCAGATAACTGCAGTTGCCCGCGATCGTGCCTTCGTTCTGTCCCCAAAGGAACGGCCAGTCGTCGAAGTTCTCGAAATGATCGGGTCTGCGGAAGAGCAGGCCGGGAGCCACATTGCCCGGGATGAACGAGAAGTCGGCGCGGTTGTTGCCGTAGAAGACTTCCTTGGGACGCGCGGCGCCGACCGCAGCCACCAGCGAATAGTTATGATACGGATGGCAGCCGAACATGAACGCCGCGGCCTTGTAGGCGTAGCTCCTGTCGATGATTTCCGGGAAATAGAGGTTGGCAAGGCATGCCGTAGCGCCGAAGCTGACCACGGAGCCGCTGCCCGCCCAGTTTCCCTCGCCGATGGGCACGCCGTACGGGTTAAGCGTATCGAAACGGTCCATGTACGCCTTGTACTGCGTTACATAGGGGGCGAGCCGCTGCTTGTACTCGGCGGGCATGAAGGGCACGGCATCGAGGGCGGTCCTGATGCTGCCGTTCACGTTGCGGTTCAGGTCCTGCCAGATCTGCTGCTCGAACCGGTCGAGATAGGATTTGTCGCCGGTCGTACGGTAAAGCTGGAGATTGTACCCCATATTTCCGCCGCCAAAACCGCCGCGGCGGTTGTTCGAATTGCCGGAATCAGCCGAGAGTCGCCTGGACTGAACCATGCAACGCTCGGCGAGTTCATCGTTGTATCCTTTCAGCACGCGGGCGGCGGCGGCAAACATGGAAGCGGCATTGAAATCGGGTCCGATGTTGCTGCCGGTGAACGCCCACATGTCGTCGGGCGTGCCGCTGCGCTTGCCGTCTTCGGAGATCTCGTACCGTTTCAGGCTGGGATCATAATGGAGGCCGTCCGTGATGGTGGAGGCGTCGCCCAGATGATGGTAGTTGTCGAGGACCGAGTTGGAGAGGGTCCTGGACATGTGTCCGAGCTGTTCGGCCTGCGCCACCAGGTTCAGCACACCGTGTTCGATATACTGCAGCAGGTCGGGCTTGCCGTCCGGGCGGTGCAGGTCGACATAGCGCTGCTCCTCGCTCACGAACGTCTCGTCGCGGTCGTTGTGGAAGAGCTCCCATGCCGACACCAGGCTCTGGACCACACCGATGTTTGCGCCGGTCTCGATGTCGAAGTCGCCCGCGTCGAAATAGCCGCCCACATTCAGCCCTGGAATAAGCTCATAAGGCTTATAGTGTGTGCCGTCGGGCTTCACGGCAGTTTCACGCCCCTGCGAGTGCATGTCGAAGTGGTCGCTCGGCGGCGCCTGGAGATACCCCTCCTTGAAGGGCTCCCCGTGCCAGATCCGGTACGCCTCGTTCACCGTCATGTGGTTCATGTGGATCGGGATCCACACGTCGCTGGTGGCGTCCGTCATCCAGTTGTAGACCGAATCGTCGATGATGAAATTGCCGGATTTGTACTTGCCGTAGCGGATCAGGTAGATGCCGGGTTTCTTTACCTCACTGAAGTCGAACTTGACGTAGTTGTATTTGTAATAGGCGCCCCATGCGGAGATCCTGCCCTGATACGCCAGCTTCTCGTTGCCGTCGTCATCGATCTTGTAGATCGCCGCATTCTCCTCAGGCTTGTCGTTCTTGTCAAGCTCGATCACCGCGACCTTGGGTTGCGAGGGGACGTATCCGACCTGGGAGAAGCCGATGTTCGGCTCCCGGATCCAGCCGGGAACGGCATGCGGCTCAACCGTCCAGGTCACCACCTTGCCGGTCTTTTTGGCGGGCAGCACGCTGCGCAGGACGAACCAGCCGTTCTGGGCGATGATGCGGCCATCGTAGAGTTCCAGAGTGGAATCCCCGGACGAGATTTTGATCATGCGTTCGGGCGCATCAGGGGCGATCAGGATGGATTTGCCCTTCTCAAGGGGCTCGGGATCCACGAACTCGCCCGTGCCGCGGTCGTCGTAGGTGCGGAAACCCTTGAACTGACGGGGCTTCTCCTCGTTCGGCACGGCTTTGGTCCTGCTGACCGCATAACGCGGGAACCGGTTGGGGCGTCCGTCCATGACGTAGGTCTTGCCCCAATACTGGGACGGCAGGAACTCCAGGTTGAAACCGGCCTTGCCCTCCAGGAACTCGGGGAGCGGTTCGTCCAGATAGACCGCGATCTCCACGGCGCTGCCCTTCCCGGTGACCACGACGCGCGAGTTGAAATTGTAGTCGTTGTAGCGCATCCCGACCTCGATGGAGTTGCTCGCGGGGTCTACCCTGCGAAGCGGGGACTGCGGGACCAGGTCCCACTGCTCGGGGGTCTTGGACAAACGAACCGCGCCGCCCTGGACCGTCCTCACGCCATGGTGGATGATCTCGATGCCGGAATTCTTCTCGTCGTTGAACCCGCCCGTAAACGCGTTGCTGAACACCAGGACATTGACGCCCGGGCGCTCGAAATACTGCAGATCGTTCAGAACCAGCTTTTCCGGGTCGAGTGCCTGCGAAGACTGCTGGGGCTGCCCCTGGCGGGACTGCTGAGTTTGACCTTGTCGAGGCTGACGGTTTTGCCCCTGACGGGGCTGCTGCGCCTGGCCCTGGCGGGGCTGGCGCTGAGCCGGACGCTGCGTCTGCCCCTGCTGCGCCCGCTCCTGCGGGGTCTGCCAGGTCGGCGGTTGGGACTGGGCTTGCCGGGCTTGTGCCTGAGCAAAGACGGCAGGCAGCGCGATCAGCGCGGCCGTGATGAGAGAGGAACAGGAGCGGAAGTTCATGCTGATGATCCTTATCCGGCGGTGGGGGCCGCCGTTGTTTTGAGGTTGCAGGAAACGGTTGTATCCATTTTGCGCATAATATATACTTGATTTTCTAAAATTTCAAATGGAAAAAACTGAAAAAAAAGCCGGAAGCAACACAAGCCAGGGATCTGCTTCATCGCAGGGCATGCAGGTCGGCACGGCAGCTCGGATCGAAACCCTGGACTATTCCGCGGTCCCGGATGATCTTTCTTCCCCGGCATCTGCAGACAAGATCCCGGCACCTGCCAATAATGCGGAAAAGGGCACGGTTCCGGCTTGATTTCGTGCGCATGAGAGTGTATATTCAAACCGGAAACCATACCGACTTCCAACACGAAACCGAATCATGAACAGTACCGACCTGAAAAACACCCGGGAAACCGACTGGCGTGCCATGCCGCCGGACGAACGCAAGCGCGCCCTGTTCAACAAGCAGAAAGACCTGCTCGACACGTTCCTGTCCCGCGGGGCCATCGATCGCCGCCAGTACGAGAAGAGCCTGACCTGCATGGCGGAGAAAATGGGTGTGGACTTGAACGGAAACAGGCTCGAAACAAACTGAACGGCTCAAACAGGAGGAAACAAACGCCATGAAAAAGAACTGCGGAGTGAAGAACTGGATGTTCCCGATGCCCGTGCTGATGATCGGCACGTACAACGAGGACGGCTCGCCGGACATGATGAACGCCGCGTGGGGCGGGATCACGCTGGAAAACGAGATCACCATCTGCATCGACACCTCTCACAGGACGTGGGCGAACATCGCGAAACGGAAAGCGTTCACGGTCGCGTTCGGCACGGCGGACACCGTGGTCGCCTGCGACTACCTCGGCATCGTCAGCGGCAACGACGTGGCGGACAAGGTGGCAAAGTCCGGCCTCACCGCCGCGAAAAGCGAATTTGTCGACGCCCCCGTGATGGCGGAGCTGCCGCTCGTGCTGGAATGCACGCTGGTCTCCATGAACGAGGCGAACTGCAATGTGGTCGGCCGCATCGTGAACTGCGCCGTCGAGGAATCCGTTCTCACGGACGGCAAACCCGATGCCGGCAAGATGAAGCCGGTCTGCTTCGATCCGTGTCGGCATGTTTACCGTCTGATGGGCGAGGCGGTCGCCGGAGCGTTCTCCTGCGGGACGGCTCTGAAGAAGAAATGAACGGAAGCGGGAATCCGCAATCACGCATGAAACGGCTTTGTCAATCATGAAGGACAGCTGTTACCGGGCAACGTGAGACGCAAATCGGGATTTGAGGAGAAAACGCAAATGGCCGATTATGGATTGAAGGACAGAGTGGCCCTGATTACGGGCGCAAACAACCCGCAGGGGATCGGCGCGGCCACGGCATTGGCCTTTGCACGCGAGGGGGCGAAGCTGGTTCTGGTCTACAAGAAACTGCCCAGGCCGTTCGACAAAAGCAAGACCGGACGGAACGGTGTGGACCGATATTTCGAGGCGAATGCGGGGAATGCGGACGTCGTCGAGGGTAAACTCCGGGAAATGAATGCCGATTATCTGATTCTGGAAAGCGATATTGCCAGTGAGGACGCCGTGAAGGAGATTTATTCGAAAGCTCTGGATCGATACGGGAGGATCGACATCCTGGTCAACAATGCGGCGGACGGCGATATGGACGGGCTCGACACGATCGAGAAGATCACCCGGAACGTGATCGACGACACCTTCGCGGTCAACGTCCGGGGTAGCATCCTGATGATCCGGGAAATGATCCGTCACCGCGGCGATTACGGCAGGATCATCAATCTTTCCACCGACGCGGCCCAGGTGTTCGCGGGGCAGATCGCCTATGGCGCGAGCAAGGCGACGCTGGAGGCGCTCACCCGCAGCATCGCCCTCGAGGTCGCGAAATACGGGATCACCGTGAACTGCGTCGCACCCGGCCCGACCCAGACGGGATGGATTGATGCCGAACTGGAAAAAGCCGTCGTCCCGCTGATCCCGTTGGGGAAACTGATCCGGCCGGAAGATATCGCCGAAACGATCCTCTTCCTGGCAGGCGAACAGGCGGGCATGCTCACGGGACAGGTGATCAAGGTTTCCGGCGGACACGCCCTCTGAATCGAGTTGCGGTCCACAGTGATTTGAATCAAGGAAGGAAAACGTATGGAAAAGCTTCATTCCTACGGATGGATCTTTCTGCTGACGGCAATGGCCGGGGACCTGCTGGTGTCATGGTTCCTGTCGCTGTTCTACAGCGAATACAACTGTCTGAAAATGTCGATCAGCGCCCTCGGGAATCCGTCCAGCCCGGTGAGGGTCCCGTTCAATATCTGGATGCTTGCGGAAGGCATCCTGTTTCTGCTGGCGCTGCCCGCGGTCGACCGTTATTTCCGTTCCATCTCGGGCGGGATCACCACCGTGCTGATCGCGTTCATCGCGGTCTTTGCGGTCGGGGCGTGCATCTTCACCTGTTTTTTCAGCGTGAACGAGTCGCGGGACGTCGTCACGGTGGCGTCGAAGATCCACGGGGCGGGCTCGGTCACGGGGTTCATGCTGTTTCTTTTCGTGCCGCTTCTTATGGCGGTGCTTTACTTCAAGGACCACAACGGCACGATGGGGACCGTAAGCATCGTCTGCTTTGTCCTGGCGCTCGTTTTCTTCACGTTGTTCGTGATGTCCGACAAGCCGCATTTCAAGGGCACGTTCGTCGACAACGAAGGCCTGTGGCAGAGGCTGAACCTGCTGTTCATGTACCTCCCGCTGGCGATCACCTCGGTCATAGCTTTCTCGAAATGACCGCGAGCCGGGATCCCATCCGCCGATCGGCAAACAAAAAAAACGAATTCCTTCTAAATGCCCCTCTTGCCCCCCATGTTTTCTCACGTGGATAAGCGGGGTTGTGTACCTTTTTTCCCATTTCACGCGAAAAAAGCGAAAAAAGGTCCGGAATCGATCTATTTTTTGATTTTTCTTAAAAAACTTACAATAAATGTAAAGAAAGAATCGTTAAACAAAAAAATGTGTCCATTTCATTCAGTCATCACAACCGATCTTCCTCACCAACCAAACATGAAAGGAAATTCGTATGAAACACAGCTTTAACAAGATGCTGGCTTCCGGCTCGATCATCGCCGGATCTCTGCTCCTCGCCACAGTGCTCTCCGCACAGGCTCCGGCCGGCGGCGCACCCGCAGGCGGTGCGGCTCCCGGCGGCGCACCCGCAATGGGCGGCTTCGGCGGCGGCATGGGCGGCTTCGGCGGCGGCATGGGCGGCTTCGGCGGCGGCATGGGCGGCTTCGGCGGCTTCGGCGGCGGCGCTCCCGCTGGCGGACCCGGCGCAGGTGCAGCCCCCGGCGGTGCTCCCGCTGGCGGACCCGGTGCAGGCGCAGCTCCCGGTGGTGCTCCCGGCGGCATGGGCGGCTTCGGCGGCGGCATGGGCGGCTTCGGCGGCTTCGGCGGCGGCATGGGCGGCTTCGGCGGCGGTGCTCCCGCTGGCGGACCCGGCGCTGGCGGCGCTCCCGGCGGCATGGGCGGCGGCGGTATGCCCCGCATGGGCGGCATGGGCGGCGGCCAGGGCGGCATGCCCAGAATGGGCGGCATGGGCGGCGGCGGTATGCCCCGCATGGGCGGCATGGGCGGCATGGGCGGCCAGGCGCGCGAAGCGAAGCCCGAGAAGCGCGAAAAGATGGAATCCATCGCCTCCACCCGGACCGAGTTCCCGGACAACAAGTTCAAGGAAATGCCGCAGGAATACAACAACGTCTGCGACAAAGCCGGCAAGGTCGTGTCCTTCAAGTACAAGACCCGCGACAATTCGAAGGCGGACAGCGCTGAAGTCGAGAAGACCGCTCTGATCTATCTGCCCTACGGCTATGACGAGAAGGACACCAAGACCCAGTACAACATCCTGTACCTGATGCACGGCGGCGGCGGAAACGAGAATCAGTATTTCCACGGCGTTGGCCAGAACAGCCAGATGAAGAACGTGTTCGACAACATGATCGCCAAGGGCGACGTCAAGCCCCTCATCGTCGTTACGCCCACCTACAACGTGCCGTACAGCAGCGACATGAACAACACCAGCATGAACTTCTACATGGAGCTCGTCAAGGACCTGATCCCGGCGGTCGAGAAAGAGTATCACACCTACGCGAAGGACGTTACCGCGGAAGGCATCCATGCCTCCAAGTGGCACCGCGCGTTCAGCGGATTCTCCATGGGCGGCGTCTGCACGTGGGGCGTCTTCGACCACTGCATCGACCAGATCGGCTGCTACATCCCGATCAGCGGCGACAGCTGGATCGCCGGCATGGGCAATGGCGAAGGGTCCGCGAAGTACCTCGCGGAAACCTTCACCCAGACCGGCTATAAGCCCACGGATTTCCGTGTCTACGCCGGCTGCGGCAGCCCCTCCGACATGGCCTACGGGAACCTGACTCCCCAGATCGACGCCATGAAGAAGCATACCGATATCTTCAAGTATTGCGACAACTTCAAGGACGGAAACCTGTATCAGGCCTTCTCCGAAAAGAGCGGCCATGACAACACCACCATCATGAACATCATCTACAACGGTCTCCCGAAGATGTTCGAGTAAGACCGTTCCTCCCCCTCAGGTGCGAGCTGAAAAGGGTTCGCGCCTGAGATGATGAGAAAGACTTCGCACCGTCGGAAACTCAATTCCGGCGGCGCGTTTTTTATGTGTCTTCAGGTCAGAAAAAGGACGGGACTTCGGGCGGCCTGATCATCATTTCCGCCCGGAATCCCGTCCGGCTGCAATCTTACTGGTTTATTTATTCGTTCGTGAAGATCTGGAATCCAGCATAAGCATCGTTCCCGTGCTCGGTGATGTCCAGTCCCTTGAGCTCCTCCTCCGCGCTGACGCGCAGGCCGACCGTCTTCTTGAGGGTCAGGAAGGTGACCATGCCGAGGATGAACGCCCAGCCGCCATACGCGGCGATCCCGAGGACCTGGACTCCGGTGGAGTGGAATCCGCCGCCGTAGAAGAGGCCGGTGTTCACGTCGGAGATCTTCAGCACGGCTTCCGCGCCGAAGAGGCCGCAGGCGAGCGTGCCCCAGACGCCGTTCACCAGGTGGACGCTGATCGCGCCGACCGGGTCATCGACGCCGATGCGGTCGATGGCAAGCACGCTCAGGACCACGAGCACGCCGGAGATGGCACCGATGATCAGCGCGCCGACGGGCGTCACGATGTCGCAGGGGGCGGTGATCGCCACGAGTCCGGCGAGCGCGCCGTTCAGCGTCATGGAGGCATCCGGCTTCTTCAGGATGATCCACGCCGTGAACATCGCCGTGAAGGTGCCGGCGACGGCGCCGAAGTTCGTGATCAGTGCCACCCGTCCGATGTCGCCGTTGCCGGCGACGGTCGAACCGGGGTTGAACCCGAACCAGCCGATCCAGAGGACCAGGACGCCGACTGCCGCGAACGCGATGTTGTGTCCGGGGATGGCGCGCGGCTTTCCGTCCGGGCCGTATTTTCCGATCCTGGGTCCGAGGGCGATCGCGCCGGTGAGCGCCAGCCAGCCGCCGACGCTGTGCACGACCGTGGATCCGGCGAAGTCGTGGAAATTCATGTCCGCCAGCCAGCCGCCGCCCCAAGCCCATTTGCCCGCGATCGGGTAGATGAAGAGGGAGATGATCGCGGAGTAAATCAGGTAGGACCGGAATTGCGTCCGTTCCGCCATGGCGCCGGAAACGATCGTCGCGGCCGTCGCGCAGAACATCGTCTGGAAGAACATGTACGTCCAGTTCCAGTCGTCGCCCGTCTTGAAGATGTCCATGAAGAACCCGTCCGTGCCGATGAAGCCGCCTTTGGTCGCGCCGAACATGAACGCCGAGCCGATGATCCAGAAGCAGATGGAGCCGATGACGAAGTCCATCACGTTCTTCATCATGATGTTGCTCGTGTTCTTGGCGCGCGTCAGGCCGGCCTCCACCAGGGCGAACCCGGTCTGCATCACGAAGACCAGGATCCCGGCGATCAGCGTCCAGACGACGTTCAGGTTGAACTGAACGGTTTCCACCGACTCCGCCGTGGCCGGTGCGTCGTTCTCCGCGGCCGCAGCGGCGCACACGGCGCCGCATACGGCAAGTAATGTCAGCATTTTTTTCATTTTTACCTCAGACTTTCTTATCCGATTGCCTCGGAACCGCGTTCTCCCGTGCGAATGCGGATGCATTCGTCCATCGGCAGAACAAAGATCTTCCCGTCGCCGATATGGCCGGTCCTTGCGCCTTCGCAAATGCCTTCGATCGTGGTCTCGACGAATTCGTCGTTGACCGCGATGGCCAGGCGGACCTTCTTCAGCAGGTTGACTTCCTTCAACGCGCCGCGCCACATCTGCGAATAGCCGCGCTGCTGTCCACATCCCAGGGCATTGGTCACGGAAATCTTGAACACACTGCGGGCATACAATGCCTGCTTGACCGGGTTCAGCCGATCCGGCTGAATATACGCTATCACCAGTTTCATGTCGAACCTCCTATCTGTTCGCTGGTTTGTGCCTGGTGAGAGCAAGTCCCGTGCCAAGTGTTTTTCGAGCTGAAAACAAAAAGGCTCCCCCCCCCAAAATCGTTTCACAAAACGTAAAACATGGACAATCCGTGAAAAACGGGGAGCGCCGGATGCATTGGAGTCGAATGCTTCCAACAGAAAGAGCCGAAGGAAAATGAAAATGCCATGCCGAACGCGGACGTCCGGCATGGCTGGAGTGAGAAGTTTTTTTGTAAAAAACGGACTTACTTCGTCTTCACCTGGTTGTTGAATTTCGGGCCGAAATAGGTCTTCGGCAGTGTGCCGGAGGAGATCACGATCTTCTCGACGACGATGGCGGGATCGACCATGTAGATCTTGAAGGTATGAGCGCCGGCCGGGATGGTGAGCTGCGTCTTCATCTGGCGGCTGTTTTCCTTCACGATCTGGTCCCAGCTCGTGGAGCCGGACTCGAACGCCTGCTTGTAGGAGGTCTTCTTGAATCCCTCGTAAGCATCCACGACGACGGGCTTGGCGTCATCAATGCCGACCGCGATGCGGAGGCCGCGGTCCGGCACGAAGTTCAGGGTCGGGGACGTGTAGAGCGTGATGTCGTACTTGCCGGACTTGGAGACGCAGACCGGATACTCCATGCTCGGAGCCTTGGTGTAGTCGGTCACGCTGTCGGCGGTCACGGGGTAGACGCTCATGCCGCCGTCGGCGCGGCCGTAGTCGGGGATGAGCTTCCAGGTCACGCCGCCGACCGCATTGACTTTCGCGGGCTTGTCGGCGGGGATGGAGATCGGGCCGGCGAGCGCGGCCCAGACGGCCTTTTCGCCCTTCGGAGCGGCCGGAGCGTCGGCCTTGACGGCAGTCACGCGGATCTTCACGCTGCCGTTCGGGCCGGTGACCTCGATGGATCCGGCGTTCGCGCCGTTTTCCAGCTCCGGCCAGTCGATGTCGACGGACACGATCTTATCGCCGGCCACGGGGCCGTCGGTCGCACTCAGTTTGATCCATTTGTCCGAAGGCTTGGCAGAGACGAGCTCGGTTTTCTTCGAACCGCGTTCGAAAATCTCGAACGTGTGCGTGACGGGATTCCAGCTGTCGAACACGGGGAGGCTGAGCTCCCGCACCGCGGGCCATGCCTTTTCGGAATTCTCGACCGCGACGCCGATCTCGGCGACGTCCGGCACGTTCACTTCGGTCAGCCTCGGCATTTCGTTGCGGTTCGGGGTGTCCCAGCCGTTGCGCGAGGTGCCGATGTGCGGCTGGTCCATCATGTGGATCCATTTGCCGCCCGCGATTTCCCTGTTGTAGACGTCGGCGAGCTTCTGGTCCTCTTCCATGAGGTCGCGCGCCCTTTGCGCGAACACTTTGGCGGAGGCGCGTCCCTGCTGCGCGTAGAGGCGGTTCTTCGCAACGGAGACCTGGAGCTCGGCGACCTGCGCGGAGGCCTTCACCGGATGGTAGACGAGCTGGAAATAGGCATCCTGGTATTCCTTCGGCATTTTCGCCTTCAGCGCCTCGGCGCGGGCGACCAGCTTGTGCCAGGCTTCCACGACGCCGTCCGCCTCATTGTTGTTCGCCACGCTGAACGTGTCCGCCTCGAGGAGTTCGGGCTTGCGCGCGCCGTTGTACTTCGCATACTTCGACACGATGTCGGCGATCTCCTCGGCGTGCTCGTCGCCGAACTGTTCCTTCGCCCAGTTGAGCATGTATTCGGGGAGCTTTTCCCGCGGGATGGCGTCCGGGTCGTACGCGAACTTCAACACGAAGTCGATCGGGATCTCCATCGGCTTCAGGTCGCCGGTGTTCAGGATCCACACGCGGTCCGCGCCCCAGCGGTAGGTCAGATCAAGCTGTTCCCAGAGTTTCGGGACCGGGCTGACGTTCAGCCAGCGGTAGCTGTGGGGGCCGCCAACGTAGTCGACGTGGTAGTAGATGCCGGCGCCACCGGAACGCTTGCGTTCCTCGGGAGTCGGGAGACGGCGCACGTTGCCCCAGTTGTCGTCGCACCAGAGGATGGTGATGTCGTCCGGGACGCGCATGCCGCTGTCGTAGTAATCCTGCACCTCCTTGTAGATCGCCCACATCTGCGGGACCTCGGAGGCGGGCTTGCCGTATGCCTCGGAAATGAGGGACCGCTGGTCGTCGATGATACGGTTCAGGAGCTTGATGTTGTCCTCCATCTTGGAATCGCGCCCGGCCATGGCTTCGTCGCCGTCGCCGCGCATGCCGACCGTTACCAGGTTGTCGTACTTGGCGTTGCGGGTGATGCCCTCTTTCCAGAACGAATAGAGCTTGTCCTTGTTCGTATTGTAGTTCCACACGCCGTGGTTCGGATAGTTGTGCCATTCCTGCTGGGCGCGCATCATGGGCTCGTGGTGGCTGGTGCCCATCACGATGCCGTATTCGTCGGCGAGGCGCGGATTCTCCGGGTCGTCGGTGTTGAACGCCTTGCCCCACATCGCGGGCCACAGATAGTTGCCCTTGAGACGCAGGATGAGCTCGAACATGTGGACGTACATCTTCGAATTGATGCCGCCGAATTTCGCACGCGCCCACGGACCGAACGCCGGTTCCTCGTCGTTGATGAAGATGCCGCGGTATTTCACCTTCGGCGGCCCCTGCACATAGGTCCCTGCGGCGATGTACAGGGCATCGTGCTTCTTCGCGGGGACGTCGGCCCACCAGTACCACGGGGAGACGCCGATCTTCTCTGAAATGTCGTAAATGCCGAAGATCGTGCCGCGCTTGTCGCTGCCTGCGACCACGAGGCTGCCGTCGACGGTCTGGATCAGGAACGATTCCCACTGTCCCTTGATCTGCGAGACGTCGATCTTCCCGTCGGCGATCAGGGTGTCGATGAGCTTGCTCTTGCCGATCGTGCCGACGACCACGGATCCTTTTTCGATCGCGGTCACGTCCGTGACGACTTCCGATGCCTTGCCGGTGACCTTGCCGACGTCGTCACCGAGGTCCTTCGCAGCGCGGATCACGCCCGCCCAGTCGCCGGCGTCGACCAGGATCTTTGCGGACGTTCCACCCTTCGCGAGCCGGAAGGCTCCGGACGAGGAGGAGAACTTCACGTACTGGGCTGCGGCAGCGTTCGTCTTTTGCGACGCGGCATCGTCCTGCATATTTCCTGAGGTGGAGCATGCGGCGGCAGCGAGCGCAAGAGCACAGCATGCGGTGTACAAGAGCTTTTTCGACATGTTTGGATTCCTTGTTCGGTTGTGAATTTTTAACGAAAAATTTGTTTGTTTATAACATTGCTAAAAGATACTATAGCTTGTATCTTCCTTTTTTCAAATGTATTTTCGCTTTTTTTGCCGTTTTTTCCGAAAAAAGCTTCATCGACTCGAATTGCGTTTGAAAATGAGCATAAATGTGATATGTTATCATAAATAATGTTTCATTCTATCAAAACCGCAATGGCACACCCGCCGACAGTACGACCCCGTTCCGAGGAGAAACAGCTTATGAAAAACAAGGGTATTCCGAACCGCATCACCGGATTTCTTGCCGGAGCGATGATGGCCGCGGGCTCCACGCTCGCCGCCGAGGATGTATTTGACACCATGGTCGCGCGGTCGACGCTCGAAGGCGGATTCAAAATCTTCGCCGAAGGAAACGCTGCATCCATCGTGCTGAGCGAAGAGGATTTCCCGCAGGTCATCCGCGCGGCGAAGGACTTGAGCGAGGACGTGAAGCGCGTGACCGGGACGGCGGCGTCCGTGGAGACGGACGGCAAAGTGCGTCCGGGCACGATCCTGGTCGGCACGGTCGGCAAAAGCCCGCTCATCGACGGCCTCGTGAAGGAGGGCAAGATCAACGTCGACGCGATCCGGGGGAAATGGGAATCGTACATGATCCAGGTCAGGCCCGACTCCATGATCATCGCCGGCAGCGACAAGCGCGGCACCATCTACGGCATCTACGAGGTGTCGAAGCGCATCGGCGTGTCCCCGTGGTACTGGTGGGCGGACGTGCCGGTGGTGCATTCGGACGTGCTGTATGCGAAATCGAGCCTCTACCTTCAGGGGCCACCGAAAGTGAAGTACCGCGGCATCTTCATCAACGACGAGGATCCGTCGTTCGGCGGCTGGTGCCGCGCCAATTACGGCGGCATCAATTCCAAGATGTACGCGCACATGTTCGAGCTCATCCTGCGTCTCAAGGGCAACTATCTGTGGCCCGCGATGTGGGGCAAGGCGTTCAACGAGGACGATCCGCTGAACCCGGTCGTGGCGGACGAATACGGCGTAGTCATGGGAACAAGCCACCACGAGCCGCTGATGCGGAACCAGCAGGAATGGACGAAGCGCAGCCGTCAGCTCGGCGAGTGGAATTACCGTCAGAATGGCGAAAACATGCGAAAGTTCTGGCTGGAAGGATTGAAGCGCAACGCGAAATACGACAACATGCCGACCGTGGGGCTGCGCGGCGACGGCGACCTGCCGCTGGACCCGGGAGCGAATTTCGACAGCAACAGGGAACTGCTGTACCAGATCTTCCACGACCAGCGCGAGCTCATCCGCGAGGCATACGGACGCGACCCCGCCACCGTGCCGCAGATCTGGGTGGTCTTCAACGAGATCGTGCAGTTCTACAATCGCGGCGTGCGCCCGCCGGACGACGTCATCATGGCGATCTGCGACAGCAATTTCGGGTATCTGCTGCAGCTGCCCGCCGAGGAAGACCGGAAGCGTCCCGAATCGCTGGGGCTGTATTACCACATCGACATGAACGGCGGCCCCTGGAACGACCGCTGGATCAGCACGCGCCCGATCCCGCAGATCGCGCACCAGCTGTACATCGCGTACCAGTACGGCATGCGCGGGCTGTGGATCATCAACGTGGGCGACCTGAAACCGAAGGAAGCCGAGATCGACTTCATCCTGGACTACGCCTGGGACCCCGACCGGATCCCGCTCACCGGCGTCAACAACTGGATGAAGAGCTGGTGCCGGACCGTCTTCCCGGAGGACTGCTGTGACACCTGCGCCTATCTGATCTCGCAATACATCCGGCTGAACTACATCCGCAAGCCGGAACTCCAGCAGACGGGCATCTGGAGTGCCGTGAACTACGACGAGGCGGACAGCTTCGCGCGGAAATGGCAGGACCTCGTCAATACCGCCGAACAGGTGAAGCGAAAAATGCCGCCCGAATACGCCGACGCGTTCTATCAGCTGGTGTATTATCCGGTCGTGGCGGGCGCGGGGACCGCGCAGATCTACACGGAACTCGCCAAGGCGGACCAGTTCGCGAAACAGGGCCGCGCCAGCGCCGCCGCCTCGCTCAAGAAGGCGCAGGAACTCTTCGCGAAGGACAGGGAGCTGTCCGATTTCTACAACAGCGAGAAGATGGCGGGGGGCAAGTGGAAGAACATGATGTCCGACAAGCATATCGGCTACACGCAGTGGAGCATGCCGCGGGACAATTTCCTGCCGAGGATTTCGCAGATGCCGAAGCCGACCGACGAACCGACGCTCGGCGTGGCCGTCGAGGGAACAGAGAAGGCCGCACCGCATCAGGTGGAGAGCCTGACGCTCCCGACGTTCGGATTCCTGGCGGGCGAGAAGTATCCGGTCACATTGTTCAACCGTTCGGACAAAGGGCAGATCGAATGCACCCTGACCGCAGACCAGCCGTGGGTGGAGCTTTCGCGGAACAAAGTCGTCGTGAACGGCGCAACCGACGAGACCGTTCTGGTCTCCGTGGTCGCGAACGCCGTCGCAAACGGTCCGGCGACCATTACGGTGGAGGCCGCGGGTATGAAGCCCGTGAAGATCGCCGTGAACAAAGTTTCCCCCGTCACGGCGCTCCCCGCGTTTTACGGAAACGGCGCGGGGCCCGTCGTGGTACGCGCATCCGACTACGACGGAAAGCGGGACGCGAAGGGCGCAAACTGGACGAAGATCGACGGCCTGGGACGCTGGAACGACGCCATGACCGGCTATCCGCTGCCGGCGAAGTCCGTCCTACCGCCCGATCCGGCTCCGACCCTGGAATACAACGTGTACATCCCGGAACCGGGCAAGGTTACGGTCGACGTGGAGATCATGCCGATCTTCCCCGACAAGGACGACACCGGACTGCACGGGGCGACCTACCGCGAACTCAGGATCGGCACGGCGTTCGACGACGAACCGGTGAAGGTGACCGACACGCTCGCCCGCGAGTTCAAACGCCTGAACAACGAGATCTTCGAAAACAACCGCAAGGTGCGCGTGACGCACGAGGTGAAGACAGCCGGACGCCACACGTTCAAGGTCGTGATGGTCGATCCGCTCGTCGCGGTCGAACGCCTCGTGTTCTTCCCCGAACGGGTCCGCAAGAGCTACCTGGGCGCGCCGTTCAGCGTGAATCCCGTGAAGGAAACGCGCGATCGCCTGCTGATGAAGGGCACGGATCTGACCCCCGAGGAGAGCGCCCGGATCAAACAACTGAACGACGCGCTCGGACAATAACAAAAGTAAATTGCAAAGAAGTGCCGGCCCCCGGAGCTTTTCACGGCTTCGGGGGCCGGCGTTTACCTGGAGGTGCTATCGATAATCAGCCTGCGCTGTCAACGTTTCTTTGCGGGCGGAGCGCCCTTGTCCTGCTTCTGAGGCTCTGCGGGCTTTGTTTCCTTCTTTTCCGTGCGGATGATTGCCGTGTGGCCAACCGCCGTGCGGACGGGTTCGGGACGCGCTTCTTCACGACGGCTCCCTACGGGTACGCGGCGCGGCTCTTCGCGGCGGACGACCACGTGTTCGCGGCGCGGAGGCTCTTCGCGGCGGACCACGGCCACCGGGGTACGGCGAGGTTCATCGTGGCGGTGCACCAGGGGGGCGGGAAGACGGTCGCGGTGGCGGTCCGGCAGGACGATGACCTTGTGCGGCCTGTGGTCCTCATGGCGCGGCGGAGGCGTCCACCTCGGCGGCGTGATCGGAGGGGTTCCGGTTCCGATCCAGTACCATTCATCCTCGAGGTAGAGCCAGTCCTTGTAGTACGGGATGTATTCATCTTCGTACAGGACGTAGCTGAACTCCGGAATGCCGACCGGTTCCGCGCCGGTCACGATGACCGTGCCGGGGGCGGGCGTCGTCACGACCTTCGGCGTGCTTGCGACGACGACCGTCTTCTCGACGACTGCCGGGGGCGCTTCCACGATCACGGGAGCCGGACGCGGTTCGATGACCGCGCGCACCAGGTTCACGATGTCGACTGCAAGCTGGAGGCCTTTCGGGGGTTCGTAGTGATCCCGTGCGAAGGTAGTTGCCGGGGCGAGGATGACCGCCGCAGTGAAAACGGCGCCGATGGCGAGTGTCCTGTTGATAGTCTTCTTGGTCGTGTCTCCTATGGAAGAGAGGTTGATGGTTTTTAGTCCGGGAACCGAATGTTCTTGACTCCCTGATAATACTATACTACGAAATATTCGGATGTCAAATGCATTTTTGAACTTTTTTCGATTTTTTTTCGAAAAAAAAGTTTTTGAGCTCAAAAAATGGTGTTTTTATTTCTTGATGGCATGTTTTTCGCCGTTCCGACACCATTTCGCCAGTTTTTCTCCTGAAAAACCCTGCAATTTCACTCAAATTCATTTGAAAATATGCTCGCGCATGTGTATATTATGCCACCTGTCACGAAAAAAACAACACACACATTTCCAAATAACCTCAAAAACCAATGGCGGTACCCTCCGCCGAATAAGGACCATCAGCATGAATTTACGCTCCTGTTCCCCCCTCATCATCGCAGCGCTGACCGCACTGCCCGTCGTCTTTGTCGAGGCGCAGGCCCAGCAGCCTCCCCGGCAGACTCAAACTCAAGCCCAGCAAGGCCTTGTCCTGAATGACAAGGGATATTTCGAACGGCAGGGCGTCAACATCCTGGTGTTCAGCAACGCGTTCACCGGCGGGTTCAACGACGAGAAGAACGCCGGCATCGAGATCATCCATCACGGCGTGAGAACCGTTCAGGGCGGCGCCGTCAGACTTTCCAAGACTCCGGAACAGTGGGACCTGGTCCCCCAGTCGACGCGCCGAGTGAACCAGGCAAACAACTCCATTGAAGTCCAGATGCGCTTCAACGATTACAATTTCGCTTCGCGCGTCGTGGCCACGGCGAAGGGTAACGCCGTAGAGCTCGCCCTTTATCTGGACGAGCCGCTGCCCGAATCCGTGGTCGGCAAGGCCGGTTTCAACCTGGAGTTCATCCCGTCCCAGTACTGGGGCAAGACCTACATCGTGGACGGTCGTATCAACCGGTTCCCGCGTTACGCTGTCAGCAAGACCGAGGTCCTGCCGAACGAGGAGAAGGCGCGCCAGTACAAGGGTTTCCGCACCTACGACGACCGCGACACCGGCAAGTTCGTCGATCCGCTGCCGCTCGAAACCGGCAAAACTTTCGTGATCGCGCCCGATGAACCGGAACGCATGATCAAGATCACGTCCGATGTTGACATGGATCTGTTCGACGGCCGTATTGTCGCCCAGAACGGCTGGTACACGCTGCGTACCCAGCTGCCCGCCGGAAAGACCGGCAAGGTGATGACCTGGATCGTCGAACCGAACGCCGTCCCGGGCTGGATCCGCGAACCGAATATCGGTTATTCCCAGGTGGGGTATGTGCCCGATCAGCCGAAAGTGGCCGTGATCGAACTTGACAAGAACGACAAGCCCGAAGAGACCGCCGAACTCTGGAAGATCAACGAAGACGGCAACGAGACGCTGGCGTATACCGGCAAGATCAAAGAATGGGGCGATTTCTACAAGTACAACTATGTGAGATTCGACTTCAGCAAGGTGAAGGAGCCCGGCATCTATTTCATCAAGTACGGCGACCACAAGGCCGGCAATTTCATCATCAACGATTCCGTATACGACCAGATCACGGACGCCACCAGTGACGTGTGGCTTCCCATTCACATGAACCACATGACGGTCAACGAGGCGTACCGCATCTGGCACGGCGAACCCTTCAAGGAAGGTTACATGCAGGCCCCGCCGAGCGATCATTTCGACGGCCATTTCCAGGGGCAGGAAACCGCGACCAAGCCCGACGGCACCCCCTACAAGCCCTATGAGCTGATCCCCGGTCTGAACGTCGGCGGTTTCTTTGACGCGGGCGACTTCGATATCGAAATCGGCGCCACCTCGAATATGCTCAACAGTCTGATCATGGCCTGGGAACTCTTCCATGACGACCGCGATGAAACGTTCGTGAGCGAGGAACAGCGTTATGTCGACCTGCACCGTCCGGACGGCAAGCCCGACATCCTGCAGTACATCGAGCACAGCGTGCTGAACTTCCTCGCACAGGCCGAACAACTCGGACATTTCGCGATGACGCTCTCCAACTCGGTCCTTGACAACTACCAACATCTGGGCGATGCAGCCACCATCACGGACGGTCTGCAGTACGATCCCAGCCTGAAACGGTTCGAAATTTCCGAAGACGGCAAGCGCAGCGGCAACCCCGACGACATGTGGGCGTTCACCAGAGGTAGTGGTCGAAGCATAGGCCGCAATGAAGTTACCCTGTTTGCCGCGGCAGCCCGCGTGCTGAAAGGGTACAACGACGAACTGGCCGAACGCTGCATGGCGCAGGTCAAACGCCTCGAGAGTGAAGGCAACGCACCCGCCGGCGGCGGCATGGGCGGCTTCGGCGGCGGCATGGGCGGCTTCGGCGGCGGCATGGGCGGTCGTGGCGGCATGGGCGGTCAGCGTCCTGCCGGCGGTGCAGGTGCTGCTCCCGGCGCAGGCGCTGGCTTCGGCGGCGGTGCCGCTGGTGGTCCCGGCGCTGGTGCCGGTTTCGGTGGCGCTGGCTTCGGCGGTGCTGCTGGTGGCCCCGGCGCTGGTGCCGGTTTCGGTGGCGCTGGCTTCGGCGGTGCCGCTGGTGGACCTGGTGCAGGGGCTGGCTTCGGCGGCGGTGCCGCTGGTGGTCCCGGCGCTGGTGCTGGTTTCGGTGGCGCTGGCTTCGGCGGCGGCATGGGCATCGGCGGTCAGCGTCCTGCCGGTGGCGCGGCTGGTGCCGGTGCGGCTCCTGGCGGTGCCATGGGCGGCATGGGCGGCTTCGGGGGCGGCTTCGGCGGCGGTGCTGCCGGTGGCGCAGCTCCTGGCGGTGCCATGGGTATGGGCGGTCAGCGTCCTGCCGGTGGCGCGGCTGGTGCCGGTGCGGCTCCCGGCGGTGCCATGGGCGGCTTCGGCGGCGGCATGGGCGGCGGTATGGGCGGCTTCGGCGGCGGCATGGGCGGCGGTATGGGCGGCTTCGGCGGCGGCATGGGTATGGGCGGTCAGCGTCCTGCCGGTGGCGCGGCTGGTGCCGGTGCGGCTCCTGGCGGTGCCATGGGCGGCTTCGGCGGCGGTGCTGCGGGTCAGCGTGCCGGTGGCGCCGGTATGGCCGGTGGAGCTCGTGGCGGTGCCATGGGCGGCTTCGGTGGCGGCATGGGCGGCTTCGGCGGCGGCCGTGGCGGCATGGCCGGTGTAACAACGGCTCAGAGCGGCCAGCTCCAGCAGACCATTGACCGTCTGAAAGCCGGGACTCCGCGCGAAGAGGCCCTGAACCAGATCGAAGCGAAGGACAAAGACGCCTACGCCAAGATTCAGAAAGACCTTGCCGATGCAAATCTCAAGCTCCTCCAGCTTGCGAAGAAGACCGGAGTCAACCTCCCCGACACTGCAGACCAGCAGCAGGCCGAATTGCTTGAGTTCCTGGAAATTGAAGCTGACGCTATCGAAAAGCTCCTCGAAACCGACAAGACCGACTCCGCTTCCGCGATGCGCGGCTTCTACCGCCTCGTGCGGAAGTATAAACTGACGGCGCTCGTGCCCGGCAGCAGCAACAGCGCGACGAGCGGCGGCATGGGCATCGGCGGTCCCGGCTTCAGCGTCGGCAACAACTTCAATCTGCAGATGTACCGCACGACCGGCGAAGAATCCTACAAGGAGCGGCTCGAACAGGAATTGCTGCAGTCTCTGAACCGCGGCTCGAACAGCATCCGTCCCGCGCTTGAGGCGCTTCCCTACCTGAGCGATGACTTCAAGAAGAAACTCGCACCCTATGTGGAGGACTACAAGGAGTATCTGGACAGCTACGAGAACCTGAACCCGTACGGCGTGCCCATCCCCGAAGGAAACTGGGCCGGCAGCGGCTCCGTCACGGAAATGGGCCTCACGGCGACCCTCGCCAACCTCTACTTCCCGGAGATCATCGACAAGAGCTACGCCTACAAGGCCGCCGCGTTCCTGTTCGGCTGCCATCCGTACCACAACTACTCGCTGGTGGCCACGGTCGGCGCCGCGCGTCCCAAGGCAATGTTCTACGGCAACAACCGCGCGGACCTCTCGTTCATCCCCGGCAACCTGGCTCCCGGCCTGCTCTTCCGCAGACCCGACCACTTCGAGAACGTCGACGACTGGCCGTTCTTCTGGGGCGAAAATGAAGGTACGGTCGCAGGCAACAGCAACTATCTGCTGTTCAGCGAAGCCTTCAAGAAGATGGTGAAATCCAAATAAACTGGAAGATCAAGTTGAAAATCGAGCCCCCGGACCTCAAGCAGGATCCGGGGGCTTTTCTTTGTTCCAATCAGTGTGCTCAACGCCGCGTCCGAAGGGGCGCGGTGCCGTTCATTCCGACAGCTTGTGCCGCCACTTCGCCTTGAACGCGTCGCTTAGATCCTGGTATTGGAAAATGTTTTTCCAGTTCACCCGGTCGGCGAACTTTTCGATGAACGGTTCGCTGAGCGTCTGGTACTGCGACACCAGATCCCAGTCCATCGCGTCCTTGTGGTACTCGATGTACTCCTCGCAGTGAATGTGGTATTTCGAGTCGATATACCAGAAATCGGTCGGTTCGACGGCCGCATCGTTTTCGTTCATTTCCTGTTTTCCTTTCGCCGGCCTGCGTCAATGGTCCGGTTTCAGGCAGGCCGTGCAATACTATACACGATGAACGCCCCGCTGTCAAGCGGCTGCCGGGAAAAGATGGCTGGCCGACGCTCACGCACATTCAAACTCTGTGATAAAACAGCCGAAGACGATCCCGACAGTTCCAGTCCGGCCGGATGCCTCAAACGCACTTCGGATTCAATGCTTGTCCGAGCTCATCTTTTTGCGGATTTCCGCGGCCTCCTGACGTTCTTTTTCCGCGTCGTCCGCCCGCCCGAGCTTTTCATGCACGCCCGCGAGGGAATCCAGCGCTTCCGCCACATCGGTCAGATAGACATCGGGATTCTTCTCCGCGAGCTTGCGACAGATTAGCAATTTTTCGTAATAATCAGCTTCGGCTTTGTCATACCGGGCAGATTTCATATGCACTTTGGAAATGGCATTCAGATCTATCGCCACTTTGGGCAGATAGATATCCGGATTGTCGACCGCTAATCTGCGTCGGATTGAAAGCGCTTCTGTGCACTCCGCTTCCGCTTCTTGAAGATGGCCGTTCTCAATATGTATTTCGGCGAGTGTATTGAAAAGCATTGCAAGATCGGGATTGCATATTTCCGGATTCGTTTTCGCGAATCTGCGGCAGAGTGCAAGAGCCTCCAGGCACTCTGCTTCAGCTTCTGCATAGAGATCTTTCTTCAAGTGCATATTTGCGACATGATTCAGGATCGAGACCATACTGGATACGTTGTTCTTCAAATCCTTATCCGCAAGTTTGCGGTATATCTCCAACGCCTCATAATACTCTTTTTCAGCCTCGCTGAAGCATTCTGTCGTTTTATGCAGATGAGCAAGACCCGTTAGAGTCCCTGCATAATTCCCCAGAAGTTCATTTCCCCTGTGTTTCGTTCCCTGGGGAGAGATTGCCATTATCTTTTTTTGAATCTCAAGAGATTCAATGTATTCCGCCTCCGCTTCCGCGTAGGATCCCACTGTCTGATGGAGTATGGCGAGATTGAATAATGTGCCGGCGACATCAAGCCCGAACATCGGATTCGTTCGTTCAAAATGACGTCGGATTTCCAATGCTTCGGAGTATTCCGTCTCTGATTTTTCAACTTGTTTTAATGTCTGGTGCAGACACGCAAGATTGTGCAAGACTGTTGCAAGGTCGAAACCGTATTTTTCGGCATTGCGCTTCGCGAGTCTGCGATATAATCCAAGTGACTTGGAATAATAGTATTCCGCATCTTTATTCTGGCCCGATTTTACATGCAGGTACGCAATTTTATGCATCACATCAGCCAGTGCTCCCGAAAATTTCTCCGGATTCAATCTGACAAGATCCTGATGGATTCTTATGGATTCCAGATACTCTGATTTTGCCTTATCATAGTCTCTTGTAACACAATGAAGTCTTCCAAGATTATTCAGAACCATTGCAACGTCCGAGTTATACTTGTCCGGATTGGAATCAGCAAGGGATCGATAGACCTTAAGCGCTTCCGAGTATGTGGCTTCCGCTTCCTTTGTCGTGGAGAATTCGAAATAAAGGTTTCCAAGACCGTTTAACATTCTTGCGACATCCGGATTGTATTTGCAAGGATTGTCCTTCGCGAGCTTTTGATAGATCTCAAGCGCTTCCGAATACTCCTTTTTTGCATCTTCATAACACTTGAGTCGTCGGTGTATGCGTGCCAGGTTATGCAGAGCCAGTGCGACATAAGGACTATATCTTTCGGGATTGTCCTTCTGCTGATTGCGGCGGATTTCAAGCGCTTCAACGTTTTTTTCTTTTGCCTCGTCATAATGATTATTATCCTCGCAGAAAACAGCGTAATTGTTCAAAACCATTGCCACATTGGAACTGTACCGGTTCGGATGAGCCTTTGCAAGATCCCTGTATATCTCAAGTGCCTCCCGATAGGAATCCTCCGCTTCGCAAGGACAGTTAAGATTTCGATAAAGAATTGCCAATCCGCTCAGAGTCTTTGCAACAGAGGAAATGCTCTCAGGATCCTTTTTTGATAAATTGCGGCGGATTTCAAGCGCCTCAAGATATTCTTCCTTTGCTTTCTCATATTGATTGATATCCCTATGCAATATTGCAAGGTCATTCAGTATTTTTGCCACGAAGGAACAGTCTGCCATGTTGTTGCCGGATGCAATTGACCGTTGAACTGCAAGGGATTCTGTTAAAAGGCACTCTGCTTCTTTCAGTTGATCAAGATCACAAAGAATACATCCCTTCAAATCAAGATACCGGGCTTTTATTCGTTGATCTGGCAGTTCATTATATAACTTGCATGATAGTATCCTGCCTGCTTCCGCATACATTTGCAAACATGTGGAATGATAAGAAAGTGTCAAAAGAGAACCAAGATAATCATGATCTCTTTGCAACGCGGGTATTCTGTTCGCCCATTCCTCCGCCCATCCGCACCAGGGCAGAAGCTGCTGCGATATCGGTTCCGGATTGTTGTCCAAAAAAGAATCCAGGCATCTTCGCATTATTCCGATCTGTTCGAGTTTTGCGTCCTCGGACAGGCGGTTCTGCAGGACGTCGCGCGTGAGGCGGTGCATCTTGAACATCGCGGCACCGTCATCGCCGTTGTCCCCGCCATGGATGATACGGTATGTTTTCAACAGCGTCAGGGCATAGTTGAACGCGTTCCCGCAGACCGTCATGCCGTCCTGTTCGATCATGATCTCCATATCTCCGAATTCGGATCTCCAAAGGGCTCCGAGTGCGTACCCGGGGATCTGCTCCGGGGGGAAGAACGAGGCGAATTCCGCCAAACGCATGATCTTTTGTCCGAGTTCATTGCCCTGCCCGTCGCTTTTCAGGATCAGGTCGAAAGTCGGCTGCAACAGGATCCCGGCATTCTTTTCGCTCCGGTGCGTTTTCCCGTTCAGGCTGCCCAGCCGGTCGCGGATCCGGCTCCATTCCTTCCGTATGTCGCACTTCCCGAACTTGGAAATGAAGAAAGCGAAATAGCTGGCGACGATCTCCAGGGACCAGGCATGGCATTCCAGTTGCCGGACGATCTCCTGCAATGCGGCATATTCCTGTTCGATTTCCCGGATCCTGTCTTCGGTCGGGCGGCTGTCTTCGGGCAGTTTGTCAAACCGGAGCCTGCCGTCCGCCCCCATCGGACAGTTTGCGAACTGATAGACGTTTTTTCCGATTTGACAGAAAAGCTCCAGCGCGTCCTTTTCCTTGAGGTTCCCGACTTCCACCAGGACGACAGGATCCGCAAAATCCGCCCTGAGGCTTTCGTTGCGGCGGGTTGTCGCGATCATGTGCAGACGGTCCGGCAATCCGGTCGGCCCGGCCAGCTCCCGCAAGCCGGTTTCGGAAAGCAGGTCCGTATTATCCAGATTGTCCAGCAGGAGCAGAAGGGCGCCTTTTTTTGCACGGTTTGCCAGCATGCGGCATACGGCAGTCCGCTTTTCCTCGGGGCGAAGTTTGCTGAAATTCTCCGGCAGCCCCAGTTCTTCGGGAGAAGTGCGGCAGTTGACTTCGCACATTTCGACCAGCTTGCCCATGGCGTCGGCCCAGGTCGCCACACCTTCCATCGGGACCAGGAAACGTCCCTGCGGGAAATGGTGCGCATAGCGATATGCGAAGGCGACTGCCAGTTCCGTTTTGCCCGCTCCGGCATCGCCCGTGAGCACCGGGATCCGTCCCGATCTGCAGATGCGTTCGTCCAGGTTGATGAGCTCTTCGCTGCGTCCCACGAAGTTTTTGCTGACGGGCAGACGGATGGAACAGAAGCCCGGCGACGCATCCCGCCCCGGCAGGGCGGACAGGCCGAACGCATTGACATAAGACTCCAGGATGCCCGTGATCCTCGCCAGATCCATGCGCGGCAATGCGATCTCATGCCGCTTCGAGGAGTCGCTGTTCGCGCTTTCCGGGAAAAAGAAACAGGCATCGTCGAAATGTGCTCGGAATCCCGTCAGTTTCTCCATGGTCTCGACTGCCGTGATCATTCCGTTGTCGTCGATCGCCCCCGTCGCAAGCACGCGCAGGGGATTGTAGTGGATCTTGCCCGCCTTGCGCAGGCATGCCAGATACAGCGGCAGCATCAGGCTGTTTCCCAGGAAGCCGGGAAGGCCCGACTGGTCGCAGGACACGACGCATTGGTATCCTGGCGTTTTTCCGAGGTCTTTTTCCGCAAGCCGGAAGACCCGCGCGCACGGCTCCGTCCAGGATTCGAACGGGCGCCCGGCCAGATCGACGATGACATCCCCGCTCCGCGCATTTTCCACGAGCCGGAACGGAATGAAAAAAGCATCATCTTTCAGGTAGACGGGGATGAATCCGTCTGTCTTTTCCCGAAGCTCGGTCAGGCGTTTCCGGACTTCCACCTTGCACAGACGGGAAAAATCGTTCTTCTCCTGCCAGGAAGGAAGCAGAAACGGCGAATCTTTTTTCTCCCGGCTGTCTCCCCAGCACAAATGAAACGCACTCAGCTCGCCATCCGGCAGGATGCTGTCGATCTCTTTTCCGGCACTTCCTTTCTTCAGGAATTCGCGCAGGAAGAGCTCCGCGACACACTGGGCCCTTTCGCTTTTCAGGTTGCATTCATCCTGGGCATAGGCAAGCAGCAGCCCGTTGGAAAAGAACAGCAGATTGCGGCCGGCCGCTTCCGGCGTCCTGGCAAAAGCCAGTTCCAGAGTATGGTCGGAACCCGGTTTTCGGCTGCCTGTTTTCGAGTCCATTGCCGGATATCTTTTATTCGAGTACTTTCAGGCGGCACACCATGCCGTCGGGCGTGCGGAGCGCGATGCCGCTGTCCATCCACTTGCCGACTTTCAGGAGACATCTGCCGTCGCGGATCGTTTCGAGCGCACATTCGTCCGAATCGACGATCTCCGATCCATCCAGGGCACCGGAAAAATCCGACTTGTCCGCAGTGAAGATGTCGATCCGAACGGCATTCTCCGAGGGAGAATATTTCAGGGACAGGATCTCCTCGTGATTCTCAATCCTGCATACGACGGGCGGCATGGACTTTTTCTCATCCCCGGCAGCAAAAGCGTACCCCTCCGCGAGTCCATTCTTCGACAACTGCGCAAACATGGTCCGGATCGACTTGAACCAATCCGGCAACGATGCAACGGATGCGGCGGACCATCCCCACCCGTCATCTTCCGGCCGGGCCGGAAGGACCGACGCGGCCACCCCGTGCAGATCGGATTTCCTTTTTGCAGCGTTTCCCGCCTTCTTTACCAAGTCCGCGAGTTCATTCCGGTGCTTCCTGCGGGAATCGCTCTCCCCGATGTACGGAAGGCAGAACCTGTACCGATCCCCAAGCGTCTCCCCGTTCCCGTACTTGTTCAGGCCGGACTTCACATAATCGAACAGGCCCGGCGACAGTTTCGCGAATCCGGGGCGAAGCGCTTCCGTCCGGATCTCCTGCTTCAGCCCCAGGTCGAGCGTCCAGAATCGGCCGCTGTCTCCGGGCGCGGGGATCAGGATGTCGGAGGGGCCGCCCTTGATCGGATCCATGCTGCCCGGAATGACCTGACAGGTGTCGCCATCCGTCTCGAGGACCAGGACAAACGCCTCCCACATGTCGGTTTCAACGGCCAGCGGGTGGAACTGTCCCGGAGCCGGGTGCAGAAGCGGATCGGAATCCGGCGTGCCGGATTTGCCGGATGCCTCGATCGCGGCAAGCAGATCGTCTCGATCATAATCATAGTCGTTCATCGTCAGGTCGCCTTTCGTTTTCAGTCTGTGGTCCGATTGTTTTTGCCGGTTCTTTCTTTCCCGTCCATTTGTCCGCCTGCGGCCGGATCATACCCGAGCCCTTTGCATCGATGCTCCAGCAGCTCTAAAATCCGCAATACGATCCCGGCGACTTTTTCCATCGTGATATTCGGGTCTTTCTCCTTCTCTTCTCTCCGGATTCTGATAAAAGTCTCTTTTTTTATCACTTCCCTGACTTTATCGGTCTGGCTTTCCCTTGCAGAGTCATTCGTTTTCCGGGGAATGCAGTCTTTCGGGATGCCGAGTGCGTCGCCATACTCCCTGGGAAGAATGGAAAGGCAGAAGAACTCGTCATCCGTTTCTTCGCAGATTCTGTCCCAGATCTCATCGCTTCGGACGAGAAGCTGCTGTGCGTCGTTCTTTTCAAACGCCTCCGCATCGACGAATCCCGGGATGTCATTCGTTTCGTCGGCACACTCCGAGATATCGACGGTTTCCGAAGAGACGACCTTCCCTGTCGGTTGAACGTGGTTCCAGGCTTTTTCCCTGAGCTCCTGAAACGTGATCCATCCATTGAAAAGCCTCAGGATTCTTTCTTCGAGGTCTTCCGCATCCTTTGGCGAAATGATCGAGACCTCATTGTTCCTGCGCGGCCTGTAAGTCGGGATTTCATCTTTTCCCTGCTCATAATCGGATTCCAGGCCCGGATAATCCGGCGCCTCCGCGTGTTTGAGTTCCGACCAGGGATAGAACCGGAGGCCCTTTTGTGGGGAAGATTCAGGCCCGTCCTTCTTCGCGCCGCGTTTCAGTTCGACTTTTCCCCGGTCGATCAGGACTCTGAGCGCGTCGCGCAGTTTCAGGTCGAAATCCCTGCCGGAGGGATTGCGTTTCGAGTTCAGCCTTTTTCTGAGGTCCTGGACCAGATAGGATTGACAGGTGTATTGCTCCAGCCTTTCGCGCGTGGCGGGACAGGTCCATTTTTCTTCCGGAGCGTCTTCTTCCGCGGCGCCGTTCGACGCGGCTTTCGGGGGAGTCCAGAACAGGAGCCAGACCTGTTCCTCGACGTCAATCACATCGAAAATGCCATCCCGGCAGAGGATGCCGGCCATCGTTTTTTTCAGCCTCGTCAGGCGTTTCAGAAGGTAGTCGGCGACTACGAGGTTCCCGGGGGATTGTCCTTCCGGCTTTTCTTTCGGAGATTTCGCCCAGATTACCGGGTCGTGCCAAATATCCCAGATCTCCAGGAGAGATTCCGGGTAACGCAGATTCCCGTCGTCCGGGTCGTTGCCCGGTTCGGCCGAGGGGCGGCCCGCCCGTCGTTTCCCCGACAAACCGTTGATGCTGTTCTGTGTCATCGTGGCGCCTTTCGAATGGTTTTTGACGTAAACATGGCTTAATATAGCATGAGTTGCACTTTTGTCAACAGGAGAAACGAAAACGGTTTGCCGATGCGCGACACTGTTTTTCATTCGCGTCTCCGGAAATCGTCCGGTTTCCGCCCCCCCTGCGGAACGGTTTGTCCGAAACGGCGCTTGACATAACGCAGTCCGCCATTTATATTATGGCAGTTTTTTTCTATTGATCTTTCACTAACGGAAAAGGATTCATTATGGCCCACTACGACGTGACCGACGGCGTGACCAGTGCCGGAGTCATTCTGGACAAAGACACCATATATATGATTGTCTCCGGCGGCGGCACGGCGAACGACACCACCGTCAACTCCAGCGGCACTCTTTATATCTTCGGCGGCGGCACGGCGAACAATACCACGGTCAATGGAGGCGGCACTCTTTATATCTCCAGCGGCGGCACGGCGGACAATACCACGGTCAATTCCGGCGGCACTCTTTATGTCTCCAGCGGCGGCACGGCAACCGAAATCGTGGAAAATGGCGGGTATGTGGAAGTCGCAAGTGATGCGGAAGTCACATTCGCATCGAATACGATCGGTGGACTTGTTCTTTCAAATAGAGTTACCACGATTCATTCCGGCACGACGGCGAACAGCACCACGGTCAACTCCGGCGGCACTCTTCATGTCTTCGGCGGCGGAACGGCGGACAATACCTCCGTCAACGGCGGCAACCTCATCGTCTCCAGCGGCGGCACGGCCACGAACATTGACTGGACCCCCTGCGCAGGAATCGTTTCCGTTGAAAACGGCGGGACCGCGACTTTTGTCAGCGAGTATTCCGGGATCTATTTCGGATCGGGCGGTCAACTGCTTTCCCATGACGATATGATGGACGGCATGGAGCTCGGCAACGGCGGAGAAATGTATGCGATGTCCGGCGGAACGGCGGTCAACACCATGATCGAGTGGCAAGGCATCCTCACCATCGCCAGCGGCGGCAAGGCGGGCGACACTTCTGTCAACGGGGGCAGCCTCATTATCTCCAACGGCGGCACGGCGGACAACACTTCCGTCAATTGGGGCAGCCTCACCATCCTCAGCGGCGGCACGGCGGGCAATACCACGGTCGAGGGAGATGGCAACCTCACCGTCTCCAGCGGCGGCACGGCATCTGATATCGTGGTCAGAGGGGGTGGAAAACTCACCGTCCTTGCCGGAGGTCTGTTGAACGGCCAGATGACGTTTGATGAAGGCGCCAATGTAAACATGGATCCCGGAAGCATACTGCTCTTTGACCTCGCCTCCATAGCGCCCGGCGACAACGCGCCCGTGAACGACATTTCCCTGCTCAAAGGGGATCCGACCATCACGGTCGTAGTTCCCGGATCGCAGGAATCCGGCACTTACAGGCTCGCGGGAAACGCGAAGGATTTCACCGGCGCCATTACGGTGCAGGACACGGATGGCAATGCCCTTGGCACGCTTTCCCCCTTCGAAATATTCCGGGACGGAGAAACCTGCTATACGCTGGGCATCTCCGACAGGGAACTGGTCCTGACGATCGGGGGACCGGACACGACCGCGCCGGCATTCTCCGGGGTCACGGCGGACATCGTTTCTTCGGACTCGGCATTCCAGGGAGTGGCACTCACGCCCGCATTCCGGGATGATATGGCGCTCAAGGACATTTTCTACAGGATCGGCGAGGACGCCGAGTGGACCGTCTTTTCGAACGACCTGACCGTAACCGAGGACACCACCGTCTACTTCAAGGCGGTCGACATTGCGGGAAACGAATCCGAAGTCGTCGGCCACACCGTCGAAAACATCCCGAAAGCGGAACAAAAGCCCGTCTATGTTTATTTGGACTTCGACGGACAACGCACGACCTACGATAACCGGGCACTGAAACTGTCCTTTGCCGTCACGGTCCGGAATTCCGGCTTTTCCGACGAACAGCAACAGGCGATCCTGACAGGCCTCGCGGAGAAGTACGAGGCGGACGGAGTCGTGTTCATGTTGGAGAGGCCTGCTGACGAGTCGATCGAGTATTCCACGCTGTACTTCGGCAAAACCAACGCGTTTGACAACTACGGAGAGTTCTTCGGCGTGGCGGAGACGCACGATGGAAACAACATGTCCGCGACCGATGAAGCATTCATCCTTCTGGACAGGACTTATTCCACCGACCAGGCCATCTCCGTGGCGGCTCAGAATCTGGACCACCTCCTCGGCAATTCCTGTCTGAGCAGCTCGGCAAACACATTGGCCGACTATGCCGTAAAGACCGTTATGCTTTCCACGGAATGGGATCAGCATTCTCCGTACAACAACTTCTGTCCGATCGATCCCTCGACGAAAGACCGTTGTGTGACGGGCTGCACCAATACCGCCGCGGCTCAGCTGATCTATTATTGGCTGGAAAAGGGAATGCTTGATTTCTCCCTCAATTTGGACTTGTCGGATTCCTATACCAAAAACAATATCACGATCAATGCAAGGGGAAGAAATGCGTCCCAATACGGCTACAAGGCATATTCGGAAGTGAACAGGATCCTTTCCGAATGCAATCTCAACGACTCCGCCTTCCTCTCCGCACTGTGCTTTGCCGCCGGAGTCGTGCAGGAAGCGGAATACGGGTCGGACAAGACAGCCACTTCGTGGGGGACCCGTCTGTTCAAGCGTTCAGGCTTTAATTCCTTGCGGATAAGGAATTATTATTATCATTACGTCATAATAGATCCAAATAATCTCTTTTCGGAAGATGACCAGTGTCTGACGGATGAGGGATTCGCCGTCCTGATAAACGAACTGATCAACGGCCGCCCGGTGGGAGCTTCCCTGAAATATGGTTATGGCAAGGGAAAAGACAGTGATGGCCATGCCGTCGTCATTGACGGATACAACAGCGCCACCAACGAGATTCATGTGAATTTCGGCTGGGGCGGGTATAACAACAGCAACCGATGGTACCGATTGGACGAATTTAATGAAGAATACGGGATCAATACGCTGGTTATCGGCATCATCCCGAATGTATCGCCGTCCCTGACCGTTTCGGGCTTGTCGTCCGAAGCCGATTGCTTCAATTCCGGGGATGTCATCACCCTGGATTGCACCATATCCAATCAGGGCACGGAGAAGTCGTCGGAGACTGTGGCCTACGTCTATTGCGATGACACGATGCTCGGATCGGCAGTCCTGGATTCCATTTCCGCCGGTTTCTCCAGGAGCTTCTCCTACATGATCGATTCCTCCGATTTGTCTCCCGGGACGCATGAGGTTTCCATAAAAGTGAAAACCGGGAAAGACGGTTCGGAAATGTCTTCTCTCTCAAAGATCATCAGGGTCTACGAGGGGGGTGTCTCGAATGCGGACGACACATGGGAGCAGGCCAGGGATGCCGGCGACTGGACCGGAACGACGCCGGAATACGATCCGGACGGCATCGTGGGGGAGACGCCGTTGACCGGCCCGGAGTATGTCGGCTTTTATGACAGGACGGATTACCGCGTAATAACGCTGGAGCATGACGGCGTGTACACCTTCGCGCTGAACGGCGTGGAAAATGACCTGGAGATCAAACTGTTTTCCCTGACCGCCAATGGCAGCCTGAAAGAACGGAAGTCGCGTGTGGTCTCCGCCGCGAACGGAAGCGGCACGCTCGCGGACATCCCGCTTCTGCACGGCACATACTATGTCTCGGTTTCTGCCGTGAACTGGGAAACACATGGCGATTCCTCCTATACGCTTTCCGTCGCCGGAAAAGGGTTCCTGCAGGGCGGGAACCATGATGACTGGACGGACATGAAGACCAGAGGCATTGAGGGCGAGGTCGAGTCGATCGGCGCCGTCACGGCCGATTCCACATCCCTTGTTCAGAATGAATGGGTGGGGTTCGGCGATGAATTCGATTACAGGCTTTTTACACTTCAGAGCCCTGCAAAGCTGAGTTTTACGGTCACCGCTTCCGACGCGGTGGAATTCGCCGTCTGCGAACTGCAGGAAAAAAAGGATAAATACGGCAATGTCTCCTACGGGATCAAAATCCTGCAAAGCAGAAAGATCAAGGCGGGGGAATCCGTCAGGACCGACGGACTGCTTCTGCCCGCCGGAGAAGATCATGACAAGTACTGTTTCTATGTGAAGTCAACCAATGCGGCAAAAGGCGGCAATGCGGATTATTCCGTGTCCCTCAACCAGCCCGGCTGCGTCTTCTTCCCGGACGGCGACAACAGCGACGATTGGGACGACATGAAAAAGAACGGAGAAAACGGCGCAGTCGGCAATGCCGGAACCCTGAACGATGAAAGCGGGACGGTGCTTTCCGGCTGGGTCGGGTTCGGCGATCCGGTCGACTACCGGATATTCACGCTGGACAGCGCGGCGAAGCTCGGATTCCGCCTCGATTCGACGGATGCGGCGAAGTTCACCGTCTGGAATCTCAACAAGACGGACAAAAAGGGCGCCGTGACGTACTCGCTGAAGTCCCTGCAGGCTGCCAGGCTCAAGCCGAACGGCGATGGCTTCGTCGCGGATACATCCGGAAAGGGGCTGTTCCTTGAGGCGGGCGACTATTGTTTCAGCATGGAGAGCACGACCGCGAAGAAAGGCGGAAACGCGTATTACAAGGTTTCGCTTCTCGGCTGCGAGTTCTATTCCGACGGCGACAACACCGACGACTGGGGCGACATGAAAACCGCGGGCTGGGCCGGAGCGGTCGCCGACCTCGGCATCATGGACGGCGTGCGCCTTGAGGCGGACGATACCATCATCGCCGACGAATGGATCGGTTTCGGCGACAAGGTGGACTGCAAAAAGTTCATGCTCGCAAGCGCGGCTGAACTCGACTTCTCGTTCAACACGGCGGGCGGCTTCGTGAAGTTCACGATCTGCAAGCTGAAAGAGACGGAGAAACGCGATGGCAGCAAATCCTATTCTCAGGTCAAGGTGAAGACGGTCACCGCCACTGCGAAGAAGCCGACCGTGACGATCGATGACCTACGCCTCGAGGCGGGTGACTATTTTATCAAGGCGGAGTCCACCAACACGAGGAAAAACACGGGCTATGAGGTGCAAATCACGGACAGCGAGTTCTACTCCGACGGCGACGGCGGCTGGAATAACGCGCTGCTTGAGAAAAATGCGCTTCACAAAAACGCGCAGTATTTCTACGACAACAAGCTGTCCGTCGCGGGAGACATTCATTTCGACAAGGCGGGCGACTGTCAGGCGGACGATATCCCCGTGGAGTACGTGTACAACGAAAAACAATATGGCGGATTCGTGGGGTTCGGCGACGAGATCGACTTCGCGAAACTGACGGTCGCACAGACCGTCGACGTGACGTTCTCGCTCCTCGCGACCAACGATGCGACGCTCGAGGTCATTCAGGTCAAAAAGAACGGCGCAACCTGCACGAAGAAGTCGCTCCAGACGGTCAAGTATAAGTCCGGGGGCGAGGCGGCATTGTCGAAAAAGTCCGTCACGCTCGAATTCAGGGACGACGTGGAGTATTACGTCTCGGTCAAGGCTACAAACACGAAGAAGGCTGCGGCCGATCCCAGGACGTTCTACAACGTCACGTATGCCGCAAACTCGCACGAATCCTGTGCGCTCGCCATGCCGGAGCCCCGGGACAGCCTTGCCTTGACGGATGCCCTGGACTTCGGACGGGACGGCACGGGTGACCTCGCATCCGCCTCCGCATCCATGCTTGCCGAGCTCGATGGCGATTCTCTCCGGCAGAACCTCGCCCTGCTCGGATGAGATCCGCAAATCTCATTCTTCAGAAAAGGGGTGCGCCGAAAAAGGTCGTCTGCACCCGGCAGACGATTCGATCCGGCTGCACGATGGGAAGAACGAGGCGGGGATTCGCTTGCGGCATGGGCATATCCTGTCCCGTGATGACGCAAACGGCATGGCCGGACAATTTTTCTTAAGAAAATCAAAGAAAAAACCTGATTTTTCTCGTTTTTGAGGCTTGAAAAACGCGAAAATAGGCTTAATTTTATGGTATCGAAGGATCGCATCCGGCGGTTCTTGACCGAAAACAACCAATTTTTCCCTCAGAATGGATGGATTGAGGTAGCCAATGAAACATTCCAAACTGCTGATCGCGCTTGCTATGACAGGCGCCCTGACTGTCGGCCTTACGGCGTACGCCCAGTCGTCGACAAAGCCGAAACACACTTTCGCCAACCCCCTCGACGTCCTTGTCGGACATGAGCGTGGCGTTCGCGGCGGCGAACCCGTCGTTCTCATCTACAAGGATGACTACTATCTGTTCGTGTCGCACCGCAGAGGCTACTGGTATTCCCCGGATTTCCAGAACTGGACCTATGTCGATGCCCCCAACTATCCCGCCGGCGTCGTCTCCGTCGTGGAGTTCCAGGGCGAGCTCATCGGCTGCTCGATGAACAACCGCAACGTCTACAAGGCGATCGATCCCAAGGCCGGCACCTGGGAGAAGATCGGCGAGCTCAGCAGCGACCGTTACGGCGACGCCAACCTGTTCGCCGACGGCGACCGCCTCTATCTGTACTTCGGCTGGTCCCAGATCATGCCGTTCCAGGTCGTCGAACTCGACACCAAGACCTTCAAGGAAAAGGCCGAACCCATTCCGCTGTTCTTCAGCGACATCAAGAACCACGGCTTCGAGGCACGCAAGCCCGAGGATGTCATCTACTCCATCTTCGGCGGACGCCGCGAGTACGGTCCCGAGGAGTTCCCCTGGATCGAAGGTCCGTGGATGACCAAGCACAACGGCAAGTATTATCTGCAGTATGCCGCCATCGGCCTTGAGTTCATTTCCTACTCCCACGGCGTCTACGTCTCCGACAGCCCGACCGGACCGTTCACCTACTCCGAGCACAACCCGCTGACGTTCAAGACCAGCGGCTTCGAAGTCGGCGCCGGACACGGCAGCACCTTCCACGACAAGAAGGGCAACCTCTGGACCATCTGCATGATCCCCGCCCACTACGGCGAAAACGGGCGCGGCTCCGAACTCGCGATCTTCCCGACGGCCGTCGACAAGGATGGTGTGATGTACTCCGATACCGCCTACGGCGATTATCCGCAGTATTTCCCCAATGACCGCAAGGTCGGCGGCGCGGACAACTATACCGATTGGAAACTCCTTTCCTACAAGAAGCGCACGGAGGTCTCCTCCACGGCTGCCAACCATCCGGCGGTCAACGCCCTCGACGAGGATTTCCTCACCTGCTGGGCGGCTGAGACCAGCAATGCCGGTGAATATTTCATGGTCGACCTCGGCGGCGAAGCCAGCATCAACGCCATCCAGCTCAACTGGGACCAGGTCAGAGCTCCGCAGGCAAACGCCACTGCCGGTGGTAATCGTCCTGCCGGTCAGGGCGCTGGCGGCGCTCCTGCCGGTGGCATGGGCGGATTCGGCGGTGGTATGGGCGGCTTCGGCGGCTTCGGCGGCGGCGCTCCCGCTGGCGGCGCTCCCGCTGGTGGCGCTCCTGCCGGTGGTATGGGCGGCTTCGGCGGCTTCGGCGGCGGTGCTCCTGCCGGTGGCGCTCCTGCCGGTGGCATGGGCGGATTCGGCGGATTCGGCGGCGGTGCTCCCGCTGGCGGCGCTCCTGCCGGTGGCATGGGCGGCTTCGGCGGATTCGGCGGCGGTGCTCCCGCTGGCGGCGCTCCTGCCGGTGGCGCTCCTGCCGGTGGCATGGGCGGCTTCGGCGGATTCGGCGGCGGCGCTCCCGCTGGCGGCGCAGCTGCTCCCGGCGGCCAGGGCGGCAATCGTCCTCGTCCCCAGGGCCAGGGTGCCGGCGGCGCCGGTGGCGCTCCTGCCGGTGGCATGGGCGGATTCGGCGGATTCGGCGGCGGCGCTCCCGCTGGCGGCGCAGCTGCTCCCGGCGGCCAGGGCGGCAATCGTCCTCGTCCCCAGGGCCAGGGCGCCGGCGGCGCCGGTGGCGCTCCTGCCGGTGGCATGGGCGGATTCGGCGGCGGCATGGGCGGCTTCGGCGGCATGATGGGCGGCATGGGCGGTTTCGGCGGCGGTCGCTCGACCGGTCCCGACACCCGTTACCAGTGCTACAAGGTCGAAGTTTCCACCGATGGCACCAACTGGACCACAGTCATCGACAAGCCGGAGAACAACCTTGAGCTCAAGCACGACTACAACGAATTCGAAAAGCCGGTGAAGGCGCGTTACGTCAAGGTCACCAACATCGCGACCTACGACAACTCCCTCTTCGCGATCAAGGATCTCCGCGTCTTCGGCACCACCGACAAGATGAAGACCACAAAGGTCACCGACTTCAAGGCCGTCCGCAATCCCGATGACCTCCGTGAAGCCAATCTCCTCTGGACGCCCGTGGAAGGCGCCGACGGATACGTGGTCCGTTACGGCATCGAGCCGAACAAGCTCTACAACAGCTACATCGTCTACGATGACAACAAGCTCTACATGCACAGCCTGAACACCGCTCCCGAGAAGTATTACTTCGAGATCGAGGCGTTCTCCAGCGGACTTCCGAAGTATCGCGAGGACCCCCTCGCCACCATCGGCACCGGCGCTGAACTCCAGCTCGGCGGCGGACGTGGCGGCGGCATGGGCGGCTTCTCCAGTTACAACCAGGCCGGCAACACGATCATAATGCTCAAGGAAGGCGTCGATGAATACGTGTTCGAAGACATTACGCCCGGCAACTGGAATCTCACCCACTCCTACGGCCCCAATCTCTGGAGAGGCGAGCTGACCGAGAAGGAGCTTATTTCCGACGAGGCCAATCCGAAGGCCACCCTCGACGTCCCGCTCACGAAGCTCGGCGTCGGCAACAAGGTCACCGGAACTCTCCGTATGAAGGTCATCCCCGGCAAGGAGAAAGGCAAGATCGTCGTCTACAAAGACAACAAATAACAGGTAGAAACTGCAATAAGCAATATCTTTCGTGCCCGGTTCCGTACCCAAGCGGAACCGGGCGTTTTCGTTGTATAAGATCCGCCTTCCCGTGCCGGATGCCTTTGTTTCCGTCAATTGTCAAGGGAAAAACACGCATGCCGGTGCCGTGCTTCACACCCAGGTCGATCTGCCGGACGGAAACTTAATGCGATTCAGCGCGGAAGGTACGCTTCATGTATTCTTTCCCCGCCCCGTGCAATTCCTTTTCTGGCCTCGGAAAACGCCGAAGCGCTGCATTTTTGAGGATATCTGCTAAAACGCACTTGTATTTTCCCTGTTCTGATGTATATTAACTGTTACCGTATTTTTGTGGGGCAGTAGCTCAGTTGGCTAGAGCGATACGTTCGCATCGTATAGGTCGTGGGTTCAACTCCCATCTGCTCCACCATTCTGCTACAACTTAAACCACTGGGAACAAGAAAGTTTCCGGTGGTTTTTCTTTTTTCCGTCTCATGCTGCTACAACCAGCAAAAACCTGCAAAAACAGGCTCTATGAAGCAGAATTTACGGAAAAATTACGGAAAAACTCCAGCTCAACGATGAGCTGACACTGATGTTGATCGGCCCCTTTTTGATCCGATTCTTCGCGTGCTGCTGGAAGCGTATAGGTCATTCTACGCTCTTTTTACGGAAAAGGACGGAGCTTCTCATATACGCATCCTCCCAGCCTCATTTGAGGAAGAATTGAGGTTAAAGGCATCTTTTCATACGTTTCATACGCTTCTTCCCAACTACTGAGCGTTTTTATCTCCAAACCGCATACGGGTCCACATACGGGTCACATACGCTTCTTTTTTCTTGTTATTTGAGCGAAAGTGAGGTTAAACGGATGTTTTCACATACGGATCATACGGATCATACGCATCGCGCCTGACTTCCTTTTCATAACCCCCCCTCGACACTGTTTTTGGCCTCAATTAAAAAAAAAGAAAAAAAAATTGAGCACAACGAGCAACATTCTACTCCATTCAATGCCACAAGCGGAAACAAACAACAACAAAACGCAACAATATTAAGCCGTTTATAATCAAGATGTTCCGACTTGACATATCCTGTTTTCGTGGTATATTATCTATTGTTCCAGGCAAACGCACCCAAGGTGGCGTGCGTTATGCTCGGCAGGTGCCGGTGGAACAGTAGATAATATAAGGTGTCAGTACAATGACAGAAGAAACATTCAATTACGAAGATCTGCGCGAAGAGATCTCCGCGCAGGTAGGCCCACCGGTCTTCGAGACCGGGGAAAAGGGGAAAGAGTTTCTGAACCAGCAGTTCTTCGCCAAGCTCGCTGTCGAGGTGTACCACCCGATCTTCGAAAAGACCGAGGGTGCGTTTTACCTCTACGCGCCGGAATCCGGCCTATGGGTGCGCCAAGACGAACCGACGATGATCTACAAGATCAGTCTGATGATGATGGATTACGCAGAAAAAACGTCGGATTCCTTCATCAACAGCAAAAGGACCGTGGGTACGATCAAGAGTATTCTGAGGTTCATGCAGGCGGACGAATGCTGTGGGAGAGAAAACGCTTTCGAGCATAAAGGCGAGCCGTTCATTCACTGTGGCAATGGCGTGATTACATTCCCCAAACTGAAGGATGGGCGTCGTAAACCCGTGTTAGTTGAGTTCTCCCCCGATTTCATGAGCAGGAACCGTACGGAATTCAACTACGATGAGGATGCCATTTGTCCGGAGTTCATGGACCGCCTGATCAAACCTGCGATGTCGGAGGACGACGTAAATCATCTCCAGCAGTACGTCGGGCAGCTTCTCCTCGGCGTGAACCGCAGCCAGACCATCCTGCTTATGGTCGGGACTCCGGGCGGTGGCAAGAGTACCGCCGTCAACATTTTTGAGAAGCTGGTCAACCGCCAGAACTGCACGGAACTGCGCCTCGAACAAATGGGTAGTCGTTTTGAAACCCAGCGCCTTCTGGGCAAGACGCTCCTGACCGCGAAGGATGTCCGTTCTGACTTCCTGGCGACGAGATGGGCGTCCAAGCTCAAGGCTCTTACGGGCAAGGACAAGCTCACCATTGAGCGTAAAGGAAGCAATGATGCCTCGGACATCAGCGGAGAATACAACGTCATCATCACGGCGAACAACACTCTGCGCGTTGCCCTGGATGGTGACCTTGACGCGTGGAAGCGTCGCCTTATCCTGATCGAGTACAACAACCCTCCTCCGGCAGAAAAAATCGCTGACTTCGACGACTACCTTCTCGAACGCGAGGGTGACGGGATTCTCGGATGGGCGGTCGAAGGAGCAATGCTGCTTCTGGAAAACGGCTGGAAGATCGTGAAGTCAGAGGCACAGATGATGAAGGTCAAGAATCTCCTGCACGAATCCGATCCTATGGTGAATTTCCTGAAGACGCATCTGGTCTTGGATAAAGATGGCGACGTAACATCCGAAGAAGTCCTGAAGGCGTTCCATGACTATTGCCAGGAACAGAAGTGGTCTCCACCTCCGCGCAGAACCGTTCAGCGGTAGGAAACGAGTGGAAAGCAAAACGCGAAAAAGGCGAGCCGTACGATCCCGATGCGGGACCATTCGGACATCTCGTCCATTATGAGCCCTTAATCGGGGACGACCTCGACGAAGCGCTCCTCCAATCTCTCAAAAAACAGGACGAAGCGATCTCCCTGATCCAAAGCCGAACCCAACTCCAAAGCCGAACCAAACTCCAAAACCAAACCGAACTCCAGCCTGAAACTGGACTCCAGCCTCAAACTGAACTCCAGCCCCCTCCTCCGCCATCAGCAACACCATGAAAGGGTTGCAACGAATAATAAGGGCTATAAACATGCGTTCTTACTACGAAAAAATAATCGTTTTTTGCTTTGCTGGTTTTGTTTTGTCACTTTTAGTTGCTTGTGAAAAAGAATTTCCGTTACATCCTGATGTTTTGCTTGGAAAGAGAAAAAATGAAGTTATTGCTCTTTCTATGGAGTTTGCTGAACGCACAAGTTCTAACGAAGTTCGTTTCGCAGCCAAAGATGATTATGGGCATTTTTGTGAATATCCCCATTCATCTAAAGCAGAAGCAGAGCAAGATGAACGGCTGCTAAAATCAGATGTTTGGAAAGTCTTTTATGTCACAGAAAAAACATTAGTGGGGGCTCATGACAAATGTATCGAAATCACGTTCAAAGATGGCTGTGTTTCCAGTTTTGAAATAAAAACTCTTTCAGATGCTATTTAAGGAAAGATTATTGATGCAAAATATAGCAAAAACACGGAATAATCCCGGTTTGCATCAAAAATTAGTCCACCCCTGTCCGGCAGGCTCCTGGCAGGAAGTCGGCGGTTGAGCGTGAAAGACGATTGGATACGTTGGAAGGTTAGTCTGCTGGGGATGGGGGGAACAGATGGCTATTTCACCACAAAAAACAGCAAAGCGAATATCCCCGTCGCAATGACCGCGGTATTCAGGAAATCTTCAATTCGGATCAGGGCAGCCAGTTCACCAGCAAGGAGTTCACGGATGAGCTCAAGGCGTATGGCATCAGAATCAGCATGGATGGCCGGGGCAGATGCCGGGACAACGCCAGGATGGAACGGTTCTGGTGGGCTCTGAAGTACGAGGACCTCAGAATCAAGGAGTATAAATCTCTGCCTCAACTCCGCAGAGGCATCCAAAGCTATGTGAACTTCTACAACGGAAAACGGCTTCATTCCGCCCTGAACTACCAAACCCCGGACGCTGTCTACGAGAAAGGACTCCGTAAAAAAACAAAAGATAATTCAAAAAAAGCTCAAACCGTTACTTGCAATCCAAACTTTGAGGATGTATAGTAATGAAGTCAAGGGGGCTCCGCAAAATCCCGACCTGCTCCTACGGAGCTATATGGTCGGTCGGGTTTTGCTCCGCCCCAGCCCTCCGACAATCCAACACATTTACACCTATCAAATCAAGAAATCTGTCCAATCAACGGGGTACGACGCACACTTTAACAGACAAGGAGACAATCAAAATAAAGTTTTTGCTTCCGGTCAGGCTATCCGCGCAGCAAGCTACGCGGTATTACGCCCAATCGTACACGGCTCGGAAACGAGCCGGACGCAAAAACGTTCTCTATGCAGACTCGCCGCAAGCAGCGGGGTATTGAACCCGCAGAAAAACAAAGTTTAGGTTTTAAATAAAAAAGATCAAAAAAAGAACATTTGTCCCTTGACTTTTTTGCTTTAAGTAGGATATTATTAAAAGAGTAAGAACATTTAAATATTCTATCAGATAACATTTACTCCACAATAGGAGTTATAATTACCGTAAGAACATTTATCATTTCATAACCACTTTAAGCAAACATTAACTAAGAAAATGGATAACACCTATTACATTTTATTTGAAAAGAATCAAAGCGAAGCAACCATATCCAAATTTCACTTTTGCACTTGGGATATTAACAAAAAACAGCAATATCTTGAAATCGGATTAGAAATTGTTGTTCAAGAGAAAAATGATATTGGTAATATTTATATAATTGCATCATGGATTACGGAAGGAACAGAAGTCATCTCATTGCATAAAGAACTTTTATTGGATGAAAATTGTTCTTTCCTTTTTAATGAGGAAATAAAAGGAACAGACAGTCCCCAAAAAGATGTTGGGAACTGGAAAACGATTAGTTTTCAGGGAAAAGACAGTCGGAAGATTGATATTATTCAAGCGACCTTTAAGCCTCAAAAAAACATAATTAAGATTTCTCCGAAGTGGAACGTTTCATCAAACAATCCACAGTATGTCAGATTTTTAATTCCGATTCAGAATAACAATATTGCGACGCAGAAGAAAGGAATAGCGAAGAGAACAAGCATTTATGATATTAAAATAAACGAAAGAAGAAACCTCTCAAGCGAATTTACGTCAATCATCCAGGAGTACGGCTTGAAACTTGCCAGCATATCAACCTGTTATATTCTTCATGTTGTTCCAGCAGAATCTGAAATTGTCTTTAACAGCAATTCATTGCCAAAAATTCGATGTGTAGAAAACAATGCATTTGAGAAATATTTAGGAAATTATATCAAAATTGGAAAAAGAAAATATATTATCACTTTTAATAAAATTCCTCAACAAGAATCATTTTCTTCTTTTTATGTGTTTACCGTCGAGATAATTGGCATATCTCTTATTCTGTTCACGGTAATCGCCAATATTTTTTGTTCTCTTTTCCTTTTGATGCTTCAATTATTATTTCAATAACTACTGGTAAGATTTCATGAGGTCTTTTCTATGAATGGAACCATCCTAAATAATTTGCTTTTCAAAACTACTTTTAGCGATATTAATTTACAGGATGACTTCTTTTTGTCTCTAAAAAGGGAGTATTCTAATTTCGATTCTTGGTTCTACAAAAAAAAGAATGACAGTTGTTATTGCTCGTTTGATCGCTCCAACCATATCTCCTCTTTTCTTTATGTAAAAGAGGAGAATACACACGAAAACTATTCTGATATTTCCCCTTTCTTCCTCCCCAAAAACAGATTAAAAATTGGAACATTAAAGGTTGAAAAGAAAGGGTGGTCTATTGGAAAAAAATATTTGGAAATAGCCCACTCAATCGCAATTAAGAACCACCTTGATGAAATCTATATTACTTTCTTTAACGGAAACAACTCAAAAGATGAACTTGCACTTTTTCTAAAAAAATGGGATTTTCATTTCTGGGGCGTTAAAGGAGAAGAATTTGTTTTTATAAAAAATATAACCCCAGTTGTTTTACTCTAACTTTATGAATATTATTTTATCAATAAAGAAAGAATTCGCAGAAAAAATATTGCTTGGAACCAAGAGATATGAATACAGGAAAAGAGGATTTAGATATAATATAGAACGTGTTCTAATGTATGTAACATCTCCACACTGCCTCATTATTGGCGAATTTCACATTGAGTGTATTCTCGTGGATTTACCTAAGCGAATTTGGCAAAAAACCTTTAATGATTCTGGTATCTCTGAGGAGTATTTCTATCAGTATTATTATAACTCTGAATTTGCTTATGCGCTAAAAATATCTTCCCCATTAAGGTATGATACGCCTTTCAAATTGGAAGATTTTAATATTTATACTCCGCCACAGTCATTTGTATATCTGAAGAACTAATAGATATGCTATTTTTCTCTTTTTGTTTTACATTTTTGTTGCTTGTTTCTAATTCTCTTTTGACCATATTTTGACAACATTAATAAAGTTTTTGCTTCCGGTCAGGCTATCCGCGAGCTAAAGCCTCACGGGATTACACCCGACCGTACACGGCTCGGAAACGAGCCGGACGCAAAAACGTGCTCTTTGCGGACTCGCCGCAAGCAGCGGGGGATTGAACCTGCAGGGGGAATAAAAAACAGGATCGGAGAATTAATGTCCCGGTACTCGGAATGCGGGTTCCATTTCCTCCTGCTCAGCATGTCCGATCCCTGCACCGGTTGCGTAACGTCGCCACTTCGCAACGGTGGAACTGACCTTATCCAGAATCTTTTTTGCCTCGGAATCGCCGATCCTGAAAAATGGCGCGACATCCATCGCAAGTTCAAAGTCGAGGGAATTATCCGTGTCGGTTATGTTCAATGAGAGGCCATGTCCCTGCGGATTCGGGTTGATGTCGTAGGCGGGAGAAAGCTCCCACCCCGATTCTGCCAGCAGAAACCCGTGGTTGCGCAGATGGTCGTCTGTGTTGGACACCGCGATGGAGAAAACGATACGTCGCCAGAGTTCTCGCAAATCGACATCTGGTCTTGCTCCATATCGCATGATGAATTCCGCAAGCTCAAGATAGCTTTCGCCCTGCTGGGCGTCGGCTCCGTCCATTTTGCCAAGCAGCGTCATGGCCGAGGCGAAGTGAATCCGTTCGGAACCGTTTCGGTCAAAACGTTTGGTCAGAAAGGTCGAACCGTACTTGGAAAAGTGTTCCAATTTGATTTCCGGCACGTTCAAGCCCGCATCACGCGCCATCAGCATGACGGCGTATTCCCACGCGGACGTGTTCGAGGTATCCTTATGGCTGGGGAACTTGGCGATCCACTGCGACCCGTCCTGAGCAGAAATGCAGGCTTTCGGTCGAGCTCCGCCCAACGATGAACCGGGCGCGATCAGCATCGCAAGCCATTTTTCTCGTTCAGAATCCGTGCTATCATCGTCGACGTGTCTGCTCGCTTCCTCAAGTTCGCGCAAACGGGCCCACGGCGGAGCCGCCATCGCCTGATCGTCGTTCAGGAAACTGCCGTCGGGACTCGTCTTGAAGCGCAATGCCCCCATGCGGGCTTCATCGTGAACGCCAAGCAGATAATCGGATTCCATCAGAATCCTCGGCGATTCTCCCTCGCGACGAGCCCGGTATGCCTCCCGACGCTGCATGAGCTTCCGTCCCCAGCGATCCGGCGCGGAATCCATGAAGACGCCGAAGTTTGGTTTCAGGGTGAATTGAGGTCCAGCGTACAACTGTAAATCGGGATCAAGTGCCTGACCGGGATTTTGCTTCAGCCACTCCTTGCTGAACTCGAACGAAAAGACTTCCTTGCCGCGGACCTGCTGCGCCGTGAGCATACCGAGCAGAACAGGAGCCCGTCGTGCGGACCGATGATCGAAGTAAACGAAAATACTCTTGCCTGTGTTCATGCTCAGCTCCGTTTCGATGCGCGTCTGCGGACGGACAGTCCGATGTCCTGAAGCTTCCGTCCAAGCTCGTCGTCTGCGGCGACTTTCAGGATGTCTCGCTCCAGTCCCAGCGTCAGGAGAACCTGCATGTAATGCCCTATCGCCACGGTCGGTGCGCCATTCTCGATCTTTGCGAGCGTCACGATACTGATTCCAGCTCGTTCCGCCTCAAGTTTTGCCGTGATATTCCGGCGCAGACGCGCTAGACGGATGTTTTCGCCAAAGGTACGCAGGAGTTCTTCCGTCTTCGGCAGTACGATTGCAGTTTTTTTCGCCATGTCAGCCTCCGTGATTTGGCATCATGAATCCGATAACACATATTAAAATAACATCACAGAGCCAATAAGTCAAGTCTAATATGGTGTTATGCCGCGTTTTTTTAATCATTTCTAGGTTTGGCGTGCAACCCAAACTTGAGTTACACCTGTGGTTACAGCGTTGCTCAGATGGATGCTGTTCGGTAACAGTTACATTTGTACAGGCGACAGGGGTTTTATCTCGGAACAAACATTTTAACTAAAATCTTCTCTTATGTCTCAGCCCCCGAAGTCAGTTCCGGGGCTGACCGTGTTATGCCACGGAAAAACATAAATGCGACTTGAATTATTCTATGGATGGAGTATATTATATACTGGAATGAATATCCGCACACGTGGTTCTTTATTCCGTGCTCTTTTGATTGGTTTTAGCGTAACACTCGACTCGCTATGCGAAATTAAAAATCAGCGCGGTCGACCTGTTGAAATCTAAGAATCATGGCTTGCTCAGATGAACAGTTGAGCAAGCACGCTTGAGCTGAGCGCGATAGTGTATGGAAATTGCTTTATTAGCAGAGACACTGAAATGGAAAATGAAAAGTTCCGTTAACCAGTAATACGAGTGAAATGGACGAGTGATCTAGAAACGACAAAATGAACAAACAAATAACAAAAAGACAACACTATGTTCCTCGAAAATATCTGAGAAAATGGGCTAATAGCGACCTTATTTGCATGAAACGAGAAAAGGAGGACTGTATAACAGTTAATATCATGAATGTTGCACAAGAGCGCTTTTTTTACCGTCTTCCCGTGCTACGTTTTGTCGAATTGAAATTTGCAATTGAATATTTAGAAGAACATCCAGATTGCCTTTTTGATAATTTAGAGTTATATGTCTCGTCCGTAATCTTAGGCCCAATTTTGTACTCATATGGAAAAGGCGAGTACAACGAATTTGATCAAGTTGTAGATTACCTCACACAAAGAAATATTCTGACCAATGCTGATTTTGTTAGACATTTAAAAGAATTGAAGCTTGTAGTATTGCCTTCTGAGACCTTAGAACAGAATGAAGACTTTAAGGAAATTGAACAGGATACAATAATGACGGAAGAAAGAATAAATTGCGATGTAGAAAACAGTGTGTGGCCATATCTTGAATGCGCATATTCAAACGATTTGTCTTTTTTTGAAACCCAAGATGGTTTTGAGAAAATGACCCTTTATCTGATTCACCAACTTTTTAGAACGCCAAAGTTTTTGGAGCTTTCGAAAGACACGAAACTAAAAAGCGCTTTTGGAGAAGACGGATGCAAACGGATATTAAAAGCACTTCGTTTGCCGCTAGTTTCTTGTATCCACAGCCATATTGTCTCTCGGCAAAAGGATTTTAATCTTTATCTCATGGACAATTCTACTAATTTAGAGTTCATCACTGGCGATCAGCCTGTTGTAAACTTGGATTCCGCTCGCCCTGTAACAGATTTTGATATTTTTTTTCCCATCTCTCCAACAAAGGCTCTCTTTTTCTGCAAAAAAACAAGATTTGACACCATTTATTCGTGGACACAAGAACTCACAAGAGAAAGAGTAAACAGCCTAAACATAAAGATTTGTGAATCATCTTTTAAACAAATTTATGCATCAAACGAGAGGATTATAAAAGAAAGAAACTACTTTTCTTATGGAATTATAGATTAAGGGGAACCTCTATCAATTCATTTTTGAGAGCGTGGACTATACCCAAAAAACACATATCACATCATCCACGGCAACCGAATGACAATAATCTCCCCAACCCATCAGGCAATCTCTTTTTCGGAGCGTTTGTAGAATTCCTTTGATTGCCTGGTTGGTTCACGTTTCAGAAATCAAATCATTTTTTTGAGCGGCAGTCAGACAGTTTTCGAAAAAACGCCCATGAGGACTGTACCAAATTTTCATGCGTCCAGTATGCCCATGCCCCAGCGACACGACTTCAGAAGACCGCCAAGACGGGAAAACATGACAATCTCGCCTCCGGGGGCTTCCGGCCAGAGACAAACTATTTTGCTTGCCAATGCAAATGCAAAAATAATCAACAATTACCGGTTGTAATTTCTTGAAAAACCATAAAGGCGACTTGATTTATTCCATGGATGATGTATATTAAATATCGGGATAGATTTCCTCTCTCGTGGTTTTTTATTCCGTGCTCTTTTGATCGGTTTTAGCGTAACACTCGACTCGCTATGCGAAATTAATAATCAGCGCGGTCGACCTGTTGAACTCTACGTTCATTTTTCGACGATTTATTCTACTTTCTCGGCATAAAAATCGAATAGGTTGCGGTTTTTATCGCAAGAAATAGCTGCGAAAAATGAGCGGTGAATGGGTTCTCCCCTCATAAAGAGTGGCGCTGAAATCGGTCTGTAAACACCACCATTTGATTTTCCAAGGGTCGAATCTCCAATAATTCGGCCCTCTTTTATTTTTCTGTTTCTCTTACAGAATCAGCAGGTTGCGACACACGGCAATCCCCACCGGAGAACGAAACCCATTCTTTAAATCGGGTATGTTTGGCCTGTTTTGGCCCCTCAAATTCTCTGTTTTTCCGCTATGTCTTTAACCAAGTTCAATCATTCAGCCCTTTTTCGTTGAAAAGGTTACGTATAGGCCTCGGTATTAGGTCTTGAAGTTGGTTCCCAAATGGTTCCTGAGCATGGGGGCGCTTGTCATTCTCCGCGAAAAATCCCTAAAAAACAAGCCATGCAGAGAACAGGAAGCCCATTTATTTCGCCAGGCTGTCCAGAGTGGTCTGCGCCGCCTTCCTGACGGCTTCGACGATCTCAGGCGGTTCGACGGGCACGGCCTCGCCCTTCTGCGACAGGATCCACGGCACGACGACTTCCGCCGGGACTTCCGGAATAGAAAACAGAAACGAACCGTCGCGGTTTTTCTTCACCTTCTGCCCGGAGTGCATCTGGTTGGCATTGGCGAACTTCACCGCGTCACCGGTCAGGCGGATCTTCACGTCGCGGATCTTTTTGTAGCTCACGATGTTGTCGAGCGTGACGGAATCGATGATCCTGCGGTCCGGCTTGAACGTCTCCTTGAGCAGCCATGCGTTTTTGATGCGGTTGATGACGAACGTGCGGGGGGCTTTCCGCAGGTGGCAGTACGCCTTGATGCGCCATTCGTGGAGATAAAGGAACAGCACATGCGGATCGATGTCGCGTTCCACCTCGCCGCCGTGCTGATCGTTGTAGATGATGTGCAGACGCCGGTGGGTCTGCCAGGCTTCGAACACCACGGAAAAGACGCCGGGATTCTCGGAGACTCCGCCCGCTGCAAACACCTTCAGCGAACTGACGAGCGTCTTTTCCAGAAACTCCGGGCTGTTCGACTTCAGGATCTCGTCCACAGCTCTGGAAATGCGTCCGCGCACGGGATCGGGAAACACGTCCTCCGCGATGCGCCCGCCGATGATGAGCGCGAGCATGGCAGACTCCGAAAGATTCGCCGGGCAGTTGAAGTCCCAGCTGCGGTCCTTGAGGTAATAGGTGTTCGTCCGGCGGTCGAACCGGATCGGGCAGCCGAATTCGTTTTTGAGCGCTTTGATATCGCGGTACACCGTCCGCAGGCTGTACTGCCCGCCCAGGAGATTCCCTTCGTCGATGCTCAGTGTCTCGTATTCCTTGAGGATGCCTTCCGCCGTCGGGCAGCAGTTCCGCTTCAAAAGGGAGGCGATTCTGGCGATGCGGATGATCTGGATGTTCCGCGACACCGTCGACCGGCCGCTTTTTCCCGGTTTCCGGCGTTTTTTCATGACCTGTTCGTTTTTTCGAGGGGAGTATTTTTTCATCATTTTTTCGGCTCCTGGAGTTGACTGACGTCAAATGGCAATCAAGCATGATATATTATACTCGCAAACGCGGAAAAATCAAATCGGAAACGAATCGATTCGAAAGGAGACACGCCATGAAACAGAAAGTTTGCCACGCCATGCAGATCATGCTCGCCGTCACGATGGAAGATGTCGGATTCTTCCTCGTCTGCGGAATCGCCCTCGCCGTCATCCTCAAACTCGCCTGCGCATGAGGGCAAGGAAACAGATGAACTACAACAAACTCGTTTTTCATGAAAGCGCCTGGCCGGGCAGCCCCGGAAGGACCGTCATGATCGATTTCGACCTGAACGAGATCATCGTCGACTCCATGGCCGAGGGCGTCAAGTGGGGCCATATCGGGCCCCGCGAACGCTCCACGATCGAGGCGAAACTGAACACGGGCCGCCCGGACGAATGGGGAGCACGCTACATCGGCCCCGCCATGGACGGATCCTGCTGGAATCTGAGGCTGTTAATGGGGAGCGCCATCGTCAAGGAGTCCAGCGGGAGCAGCGGATACCCGCCGCAAGACCAGTGGCGGGCGTTCCGCTCGCTCGTGGCATTCTGCTTCGCCGTCACGCGCCGTTACGGAGAATACAGGCCGCCGAAGGCCGTCTGAGGAAAGGAGAAAGCCCAAGCTGGCGATCGCCTTCAATGATTATGCCGGATGCAGGACGGCAAGGCAAGGTTCCCCGGCGTCCCGCTCCGGTCCCTCCCATCGGCTTCGGACATCAAAGGCGAGGTCCGGCATCGCGCACTCGAAGATGCGCCCCTGCCCGCGCCTGCCGGAATCCTGCATCCATGTTGAGGTTGGCATGAGCATGGGATAAATGTTTTTCTGACTCTTTCAAGCGGGCTTCATTTAACTGACGTCAAATGTCAGTGTGACATGCTATATTATGCTCAGACGCGGAAAATGGAATCATCAACAGAAGGGAAAGGAGTCCCGCCATGAGACTTTCGCAACTTACGCCGGTTCGCCTCAAAATCGCCCGCGAGGAGTATGCCGAAGTGGTCACGCCGACCGTAATGAGACTGCTTGGCGAATACGGCGCATTCGAATGGGTTCTGTACAGGGCCGAATACCCCTTCGACTTTTGGAAGAAGGACCTGCCGGATGAAATCGTCCGCACGAAACTGAATAAGGCCATCTATCGCGCCCTGAAGGACATGCTCTGCGAAGCCTTCGTCCAATACTATGGCCCCGCCACCGGCCCCACGGAGTCCAGCCGTCTTGTCCAGCGGGCTTCTCTGGAAGCGTACATCATCCTGAGGCATCCAGACGAGGCGGATGCCGACCGTGCAGCCTACGAGATAGACGGCTGTCTCCGCCGAGCGACAAGCTACCTGACGGGAAACGGCCTGGAACGAGTCGCCGACAAACTCCGTTTTTTCGGCGACCCCGATTCGCTCGTGCCTGCGCTTGATGAGCTTTATCCTTCTCCGCTGGATTGCGATTTCGATGATACCAGGGCAGTCGACATTGAGGATGAGATCGAAACCGGCCGCCTCGCGTATTGCCGCACGAAAGACGACGTGAAGATAATCGCCTGGCGGGACCAATGGAACGGTGTCCCGGAATCCTCCGCCGGATATCTGCTCGCAGCCAATATGGAAACGGACGAATTCCGGCTCGTTCCGGTTCGCCCGGACACACCGCTGGCCACCGAGTTCGACTCCCTGTTCCGGCTCGGTGGCTGGGTGAGGGAATCGCACGAGGAAAAGCAGGAGACATCTGCACCTGTGCCACAGGACGAATATGATGTGCTGAATACGCTGAAGAACGCCATTGGCCGGGGTTTCCTGGTGAAAATCCGGTATCGGGACCGGAACGAGGAAGAAACCGTCCGGCTCGTCCGGCCCGATTCACTGGAGGAAAAGGATTTCATCTGGCACTTGAAGGCCTACTGCACTCTGCGCGAAGAACGACGCACGTTTCTCGTTCCGCGGATCCTGGAGGCCATTTCGACCGACACGCCTGCACCCGCCCCCGGGAATGACGTACCCGTCCGGATCGAACAGAAGCCGGTACAGGCGGAAAAGACGCAGGCGGAAACGCCGGAGAAAACAAAAGATCCTGTTCCGCCGAAAACGCAGGACCGGGAATCCCGTCCCGCCTCGACGGTCCGGCTGCTCAAAAACAAGGACGGGAGAGACGCACAGGAGTTTGACGGGCATTACGACCGCGGAGAAAAAGGGGGCAAACGCCTTCGTCTGGAAGGCGCGGGTCTCTGGGGATATCTGGCGTTGCCGGCAGTGTTTGCTGCGCTGGGGAAGAGGGGGCTTTTCTCCGGGCACGAGTTCCCGGCCGCAGTCATTTTGGGGCTGATCATGATCGCCTGGATCCTATTCTTTTCATTCACATCCAAAAAATGACCGGACAACAGAAGGAGACAAAACATGAATCGCGGAACCCCAATGGGCGGCGGAAACCTCTATGCCATTCTCTTTTTCGGCATCCTGATGTTTGTTTTTTACCTTTGCGGATGGTCCGTATTAGGGACTGTGTTTCTTTTTCTGTTCCTTCTCGCGGGATACGACTCTCTGTTTCCCGGCATCGCAGCCGCATTGGGACTGGCACGCGCCATTTACGTCCATGTCCCTGATGAGGGAATGATTTCGGGACCGCTCCTGATCGTCGCGATCATATTGCTCATCGTGGATTGTTACGCCAGGTATCTGCTGAAAGAAGAGGCAAATAACGGCAAATCCCCTGAGGAAAAGAAATAACCGCACCTCGTCCGCACCTGATCTCTTTCGGCTTGCGTCGCATCCGGGAACGACGCAAGCTCAGAAAAACAATCTCGGCACAAAAAGGAAAACCAATCCGGGGATCCCCGTTTTTCTTTTTTCAGCCGGAACCCGTTGAAATATCGAAAAAAGATGAGAGGGCAGGTTGACTTTTTGGAAAACAGGTGTAAATTAAAACATTATGAAAACGATCTCCGTGTACAACAGCATTCGATTTTACGGCTTCTCCTGGCGATTTACCGCCTGACGAAGCCCGTTTGCACGTGTACACGAGAAAAGTATGACATCAAGCGGGTTCGGCCCAAGCAGGGGCCTGACCCGTTTTCTTTTTTTGGCAGACACCGCCGCATCCGGGCCAATCCCCCGAATGCGGTTTTTCTTTTCCCGAAAAACAACAACACAAAAACTAAAATACTTCTCAACCCCAAGGAATCACCATGAACCAGACAGAACAGCCCATCAAATCGCCCGAACAACTCGCGTCCGAACTTGCGCCGAACGCGTCCATCGTGGAACACATCACCCGGAACCGTGCCGAGCTGCGCCGGATCTTCGACCGGACGGACAAGCGCCTCATGGTGATCGCCGGCCCGTGCTCCATCCACAACATCCCCGCCGCACTGGAATACGCGGAGAAGCTCGCGAAGCTGTCGGAACGCGTCTCGGACGAGATCAAGATCGTGATGCGGTGCTATTTCGAGAAACCGCGCACCACGCTCGGCTGGAAGGGGCTCGTGTACGATCCCGAACTGGACGGCGGCTGCGATATCGCGCGCGGCCTGGAGCTCGCCCGCAAACTGCTGCTCGATGTCTCGGCGCTCGGTCTCGGCACCGCCACCGAACTGCTCGACCCCGCCATCGCAAACTACCTCTCCGAACTCGTTTCGTGGGCCGGGATCGGCGCCCGCACGACGGAGTCCCAGACGCACCGCCAGCTCGCCAGCGCGCTCGAAATGCCCGTCGGGTTCAAGAACAGCACCGACGGCAACCTGCAGATCGCAGTGGACGCCATCTGCGCCGCCCGCGCGCCGCACAGCTACATCGGGATCATGCACGACGGCCGCAGCGGCATCATCCGCAGCGAGGGCAACCCGTACTGCCACCTGGTCCTGCGCGGCGGCATCTCCGGCGAGAACTACTACGCCGCATGCATCGACGCCGCACTCCGCAAGCTCGAAAACGCGGGCATCCCGCGCACGGTCGTGGTCGACTGCAGCCACGGCAATTCGCGCCGCGACCCGAACCGACAGCACATCGTCTTCGAGGACGTCCTGTCGCAGAAGCTCGCGGGAAACGACGGCATCGCGGGCATGATGCTCGAAAGCTGCCTGCTGCCCGGCAAGCAGAACCTGATGCCCGGCGTCGTCCCCGACCCGCGCATCTCCGTCACGGACGCCTGCATCGGATTCGAGGAGACCGAACGCCTGATCCTGAACGCCGCGGAACGCCTGCGCCACGGCACGCCGCACGCCATGTCCGCCGCCAAGCCCATGGTGGCATACCTGGGGCCTGCCGGGACGTTCACGCACGAGGCCGCGCGGAAAGTCTTCGCCGAAACCGCGGAATACCGTCCGTGCTCCGGCATCCAGAACGTCTTCGCCGCCGTCGAAACCGGCGAGTGCGAATACGGCTGCGTGCCGGTGGAGAACACCACGGAGGGCGTCGTGATCGGCACGCTCGACGTGCTGGCGGGCACCACGCTGAAGATCTACGCCGAGACGTCCATGAACATTCACCACTGCCTTATGGCGTCCGTGCCGAAGGAGAAGATCGGCATCATCTACAGCCATGTCCAGTCGCTCGGCCAGTGCCGGAAATACCTCGAACGCAACTTCCCGGACGTCGAGACCGTCGGCGTGGGCTCCAACGCGCGCGCCGCCGAGTTCGCCGCGCTCAGCCCGAACGCCGCCGTCATCGGCGGGGAGAGCATCGCCGCGCAATACCACCTGAACATCCTGGACCGCTCCATCCAGGACACCCCGGACAACCGCACGCGGTTCCTGATCCTGTCCCGCGCCGAAAACACGCTCATGCCGCACGCGAAATGCTGTATCTGCTTCACGGCGCGCGAACGCTTCGGCGCACTCCACGACTGCCTGGAACCCTTCAAGAACGCCGGCGTCACGCTGACCATGATCGAAAGCCGTCCGTCCGGCTCCGGCTGCTGGCACTACCGGTTCTTCGTCGACATCGAAGGCGCCGCGAACGCCCCGCGCGTGGCCGCCGCGCTCGCCGGCCTGAAGCCGCTGACCGAGGAACTGAAGTTGCTCGGCAGCTACCCGGTGCTGTAAGTCCGCATTCACCCACGGCATGATCCGGCCCGCCTGCCCGGAACGGAAGGCTTTTCCGTTCATTACGGGCAGGCGGGTTCATTCTGTCAATATTTTTTCGGACAGAGCTTGACTTTGTTTCGAGATTGAATATATTAAAAAGAAAACTATCCGGATATTGTTCCGGAGTTCATCTCTCCCTCGAACCGACTCAAAGCAACCTCATACCAGGAGTTTTCCATGAAAGCAACACTCAAAACTCTGACGATCGCATGCGCCATGCTCGCGGGCGCGGCGCTCTCCGCGGCCGATTTCCACGACTGGGCGCCGACCCCGCCGATGGGATGGAACAGCTTCGACTGTTTCGGCCTCAGCCTGACCGAAGCTCAGGCGAAGGAACAGGCGGAAGCCATGATCAAATTACTGAAGCCCTACGGCTGGGACATCTTCGTGATCGACCACCAGTGGTACAACGACAACCAGAGGGGATTCCAGAGCGACGCCCGCCATGTCTTCTCCATGGACGAGTACGGCAGGTTCATCCCCGCGCCGGGGCGTTTCCCGTCCTCGAAGGACGGCAAGGGATTGAAGCCGCTCGCCGACTACATGCACGAACGCGGGCTGAAGATCGGCGTGCACCTGATGCGCGGCATCCCGCGCCAGGCCGTCCGCGAGAACACGAAGGTCAAGGGGACGAACTATCGCGCGCAGGACATCGTGAACATGCGGAGCACGTGCGCGTGGAACCAGGACATGTACGGCGTGGACATGAGCAAGCCCGGCGCGCAGGAATACTATGATTCCCTCTTCGAGCAGTTCGCCGAGTGGGGGCTCGACTTCATCAAGATCGACGACCTCTCCCGTCCGTACGCCACCGCCGAGATCGAGGCCATCCGCAAGGCCATCGACAAGTGCGGCCGCCCGATTATCCTCAGCCTCTCGCCCGGCGACACTCCGATCCAGAACGGCAAGCATGCCGACGAGCATGCGAACATGTGGCGCGTCTCCGACGACTTCTGGGACCGCTGGGATCCGCTGTACGGCATGTTCGGGCGCCTGCACCGCTGGGAACCCTACCGCATCAAGGGATCCTGGCCGGACGCCGACATGCTCCCCTTCGGCATCATCCAGTTCACCCGCAAGACGAATTTCACGCAGGAGGAGCAGCGCCTGTGCTTCACGCTGTGGTCGATCGCGCGGTCGCCGCTCATCCTCGGCGCAGACATGACCAAGCTCGACGACTGGACGCTGAAACTCCTCACGAACAAGGAGGTCATCGAGATCAACCAGAACAGCGAGAACAACCGCCAGCTCTCGCAGAAGGGCGACCTCTTCGTCTGGACCGCGGACGTCCCCGGCAGCAAGGACAAATACGTCGCGCTCTTCAACGCATCCACGCCCGGCAAACATAACGTCGATTACCTGAAGGCGAAACACCGCAGCATCCTGATCGGCGGATCCGGCGAACGCGAGGCGGTCATCAAGGCCGACATCGGCGGCTCGAAATCCTTCGCACTGGCCGTGACCGACGGCGGCGACGGCATCAACTACGACCACGCCGCCTGGCTGGAACCCGTCCTCTCCGGCCCCGCGGGCACGAAGAAGCTCACGGAACTCCGCTGGAAGAGCGCGTCCCAGGGCTGGGGCAACACCCGCGTCGGGCAGACCACCGACGGACGCCAGATCGACGGCATCGGCACGCACGCCGCCTCCCTCATCATCTACGACCGCCCCGAAGGATACGACACCATCTCCGCGCGCGGCGTGCTGGCGGACGGCACCGAACGGCAGGGTGGCACGATCGAATTCCTCATCCTGACCGACGAGGCGTTCGACGTGGAAGTCAAGGACACGGCGGAAGTCTCCGTGGAATTCGCCGAACTCGGCATCGGCAAAAAGGCCCGCGTCCGCGACCTGTGGGAAGGGAAAGACCTCGGCACGTTCGAGGGGTCCTTCTCCCGCGAGCTCAAATGCCATGACGCGGGCGTCTACCGGATCACTCCGGCCGACTGAACTTCTCTCCATCCACGATCAATCTCGCGCGGTTCCCCCATTTCCGGGGAACCGCTTTTTGTCGCGGCAGCACAGGCAATTCGGGATCCGGTCAATCCGTGACGACCCGGAAGAAAAGGGTTCCCGGATTGCTCTGCTCCAGTTTCCGCAGGGCATCGGCGTTCAGCCCGTTTCCGGGCGCGGCGAAACACGTCCTCGCCGCATCCCAGTCGAACAGCATGCTGTTCACCACCCCGAAATGGTCGAACAGCCACTGCTTCGTGTCCTCACGGATGGAGTCGTTCGTGAAACACAGGACAGCCTTTCCGTCCAGCGTTTCGCCGGACTCGAGCGGGCGCAGGCGGTAAAGGTAGAAGAGAACGTTCTCCTCCGGCACGACATGGTCGACGGAGACCGGCGCGGCGCCCGGCGGCACAAGCTCCTCGATGGGGGTGTCCCCGGCATGAACGGCCGAAATGGCATTGTCATGCAGCAGCAGAAGCATCTGCGGCGCAGTCTGCCTGTTGAAGTTGTCCGTATTCACGTCATCCTTGAACAGCATCCGCACCACGTACAGGTCCGTGGATTTATAGGAAACGAACACGTGGGGGTCCAGCTTCACGATCTCCTGAAAGATGACGGCCATGTCCGGGTCGGCGGACCGCATCCTCATACTGTTCGAGAAAAAGATGCAGACAGCAGCAAGGGCCAGCAGGATCCACAGGCCGATCCGCCGCAGGGTTCCGTTCTCCGTCAGCAATTCGTCCGCCGCGGCGCCGACCGCGAAAACAGCCGGAGCAATCAGAGCCAGATAGATCCTCGACGGGCCGCCCTTCGTGACCAGCGCCGAAAGGAATATCAGGACCGCCGCCCCGCCCGCCAGCGCGCAAATCCGCCATTGCGGCCTGCCGCGAAGCAGGATGCCGCCGGCCGCAAGCCACGGCAGGACCCAGACCAGACCGGTGTCAAAGGCGGCAGTCCAGCAGTAGGACAGGAAACGCGCCGGAGAGTGGAAGGATTCGCCGAACACCCGGCCTTCCGCAAAGCTCGAATAGTTGCCGCCGTACCATGCCAGCACGAAAACCGACCAGAGCGCGCCGGCAATGACCAGGCAACGGCAGTCCCGCCAGATCTTCCTGGGCCCCGCCCGGAACGGCACATACAGAAGTCCCCATAAACCGGTCAGGACGGCGACGTACAGCACCCCGGATGAGACGGACAGACATGCCCCGACTGCGCAGAGCAGCCACATGGCGGCGTTGAACAGGCGGTTCTCCGGCGGCCGGAACTGAAAACACAGCAGCGCGAAAAACAGCCCGAACACGAAGAACGACTGGAGCGAATACCCGCGGGCCGTCTCGGCGTAGTGAAGGAGCATGCCGTTCAGCAGCACCACGGCCAGGACGCCGCCCCGGGCGGCATCGTTCTTCAACAGCAGAAGCGACGCCCGGAGCAGGACCAGAAACAGGCCGCAGAAACCGAGCAACGCGGTCATTCGCATGGCGAGCTTGGGATTGCGATACGGGATCGCGGACAGGAAGAAGCGGATCCCCAGCGTGTTCAGCACATGGTTGTTCGGCATGGAAACATCGGTGAAGACCGCGCAGACCGGGATGTCCGTGTAGTGCTGCACGGTCCAGATCTCGTCGTATGCCGGAGCGTTCTCCAGGATATTCATGACCCGGATCACGATCAGGACCGCAAAAACGACAAGACACACCAACAGGAATAATTTCCTGCGGCGCGCGGCCTGCGCGCTGTTTCCGGGCGCAGTCGCTTCCTTCCCGGAAACGGGATCCGGAGAAATCGCGTCGGGCTGATGTCTGTCATTCATGATGCTGGTCTGTTTTTGCGGAGTGGATGCACGCCGGGGAACCATGCGGCGGTTCTGTCCTGCAGGCGGGGCGTCAGGCGAGTTTCAGGACCGCGGAGAACGCACCGTCGTGCGAATCGGAGGGAAACAGGGTCTGTTCGCGGACAAGGGTGAGGCCGGGATACTCGGAAAGAAGAAGCTGGACGCGTCCGAGATTCTCCTCGAACTCCAGGCTGCAGGTGGAATACAGAAGCGTGCCGCCGGGCCGGAGCATGGACACCGCGCTCTTCAGGATGGCATGCTGAAGGACGGCCAGCTCCGCGAGGCGTTTTTTCGAGAAACGCCACGGGACGTCGGGGCGGCGGCGGATGACGCCGGTGTTGGAACACGGGACGTCGGCGAGGATGAAGTCGAAGGACTGCGGCGGGAACGGGAGTTCGCGGGCGTCGGCGACGACGGTCTTCGCCTTGACTTTGGCGCGGCGGAGGTTGATGTTCAGCGTGGAGACGCGCTTGCCCGAACGGTCGGCGGCGGTGATCTTCGCGCCGGGGGCGGCGAGCTCGGAAAGCATGATGGTCTTGCCGCCGGGCGCGGCGCACAGGTCGAGGATGGCGCCGGACGGTCTGAAATCCAGGAGGCCGAGCCCCATGGATGTGGCAGGATCCTGCACGTAGACGGAGCCGTCCTGCAGAAGCGGGTTGTCGAAAAGCCCGGCGGAGGATTTCAGGGAGAAAAAGCGGAAGTCGCCCGTGTCGAAGTCCGGCTCGAACGGTTCGGGCCCGCAGTCCGCCAGCAGGGAGACGTCCGCGCCGGGACGCAGCCGCACCGAAACCGGCGGATTGGAGGCAAACTGGCCGAGGATGGCTGCCGCGCGTTCGGGCCCGTAGGCGGCGGTCCAGCGTTCCTGCAGCAGCGGGGGACAGTCGACGGGGATGTGCGCCCGGTCGATGGAATCGTCGCGGACATAGGCGCGGAGGATGGCGTTCACGAAAGCGCCGCCTCCGGCTCCGCGGAGCTTCTTGGCGGTGTCGACGGCGATATTGACGGCGGACTGCCAGGGGAGCCCGGTCTGGAAGAAGACCTGGGCGGCCGCAAGCGAAACCAGGAGCCGCATCTGCTGGTTGACCTTGCCCTTCCTGGCATGGCGGATGAGCAGGGAATCCAGGAAATACTTGTGGCGAAAATACTCGAAAAGGAGCGATGCGACGGCGGCTTTCGCCGGGAAATCCCCGGCCCGGAGATCGTCCAGGCAGTCGTCGAGGGAAATGCCGTCATTTTCCCATGCGGTCAGGGCGGAGAGCGCGTGTTCCAGGATGCCCTCGGAAATGCGGGATGTCTTCAACGGTAAGCCTTTCTGTCGAGTGTGGGAATAACGGGGATGCGAAAGCGGGCGGACGCCGTCCCGCATGTGCTCTAATCTAAATAATATAGCATCGGGAAGCCCGAAATGCAACCGCGGGAGGACAAAGTTGTCGGCGCGGGGATGCCGTCAGTCTCCGTCCGGGGACGTCGTGCGCGAGGGAATGCCGAACGGCGCGTCGACCGCCGCGGAGGAGCCGGGGAGAATGCTGCCCGGTCTCCTTGCAGGACCGGATGCACCGGAGAGCAGACGGCGGAAGACAGGTTCCAGGTCCGCGGAAGGCGCTGCGGCGCCGGACAGCGCGGCCTGCCAGTCCTGAAGCCTCGGTCCGTAAAGTTTCGCCAGCCAGGAGCCTTCCGGCAGGGATTGGAACGCCGAACGAAGCGCACCGAACTGAGTCAGGATGCGGTCCGGGATCCGCCCGTTCGGGAGTTCGCCGGGGTCGAGGTCGTAGACGGAGCGGACCAGACGCCCCAGAAGCACGCGCACCTGCTGTTCGGGCGAGAAATAGGCGTCCGGCGGATTCGGGTCCAGGCGGGACAGGACGGCGAGACAGTACGCGTCGGCGGGCGGGGGCCGCACCCCGGCAAGAGAGGCGGCGGAACGGAGATGGTCGCCCATGTCCGCGGCGGAAGCGGTCGCGGACGGCACCGCGTCCAGCAACCGGCAGACCCCGGAGACCCAGGCGGCGGCGTACCGGGCTTCGAGCGGGAAGTCGTAATCGGCGAAGGCGAGTTCGGCGTCCAGCATCGGGGAATCGTAGAAGGATTCGGACAGGAAGGGGAAGGATTCGGCGGGCATGTCGCCATAGAGGATCCTCAGCGAGGGTGCGGCGTTTAGCAGGGATCGCTTGTCCACGAAACGCGGCAGGAATACGAGAAAACAGAAGCCGGACATCAGGAAAAGCAGGATCAGAAGCAGCGTGATATGCGAGGCGCGGTAGGAATGCTTTTTCGCAGGGTCGATGCGTCCGGCGGGGACGCTGAAAACCTTGCGCGACGGCTGCGGCGCAGGGGCGGCGCCCGCGCCGGAAACGGACGGCGCGGCGGGCCGCATGATGGCGCGGATGGCATCGTTGATGCGCTCGGCCGCCTGCTTGTACGTCGGACGCGCCCCGGGAACACGGGCCATCATATCGAGGATGAGAGAGGCGAGCGCGGGCGTGATGTCGGGGCGGACCAGGTCGGGGGAGACGGGATCGCGCTCGGTCCTCATGTTGACGAGTTCCTGCGTGTCAGCGGACTTGAACGGCGGTTCGCCCGCGAGGAGATGGTAGAACGATGCGCCGAGGCTGTAGACGTCGCCTTCGGGTCCCTCCTCGCCCGTCAGCACTTTCTCGGGGCTGACGTAATGCGGGCTGAGCCACATGTGGGAGGGATCGAGGAAGGCCGAGGCGGATTTGCCGGAAACGGCCTGTGCAAGCCCGAAGTCGGAAACCTTCGCGCTGGAATCGAGGTCGAGCAGGATGTTCGCGGGCTTGATGTCGTGGTGGATGATGCCGAGACTGCGGGCGGCGTCCAGCCCTTCGCAAACGTCGCGGATCCAGCGGCAGGTCTCCATGACCGGCAGGCGTCCGCCCGCCTTGGCAAGGCGGCTTTCGAGCGTGCCGCCGCCCATGTACTGCATGACGATGTACGCGGAGCCGTCCCATTCCCCGCAGGAATAGATCGGGACGACGGCCGGATGGTTGATGGTGGCCGCGATGCGCGCCTCGTGCAGGAAGAGGCCCGGGGAAACGCCCTTCGAGGCAAGCTCCCGGTCGAAGATCTTGATGGCGACCTCGCGATCCAGGGCAATGTCGAGCGCGCGGTAGACGACTGCCATGCCGCCCTTCCCCTCGGGCGCCTCCAGCAGGTAGTTGTTGAACCACTTCGGAACGATGAGCTCGAAATTGCAGGCGGGGCAGTTCACGCGGGAAAAAGGCGGCATCTCGGAGACGTCGAGCTTCTGTCCGCAGCCGGGACATGCGATCTTGATCCTGCGCGGGGTCTGCTCTGCCATGGTTCCGTTCACTCCAGCCAGAAAGTCTCAAGCGGTTCGAACTGCGAGGCGATGCGGAACGAGACGTCCTGCCGCCGAAGCTCGGCGAGGCGGGATTCTGCCAGTTCGGCGACCAGGGCCGGGTCATTGCACTCCTGGCTGAGGTGCGCGAAGACCAGGCTGCGCGTGTTCGGGGACAGGAGCTCGGCCAGCGCCTCCATGGCATCGGGATTGCCGAGGTGGCCCTGCCGGCCCGCAATGCGGCGTTTGAGCGTGATCGGACGCGCCGAGGCGCGGAGCCTGCCGGGGTCGTAGTTGGTCTCCAGCACGAGCAGGTCGCAGCCGCTGAGCTTGGATTTCGCGAGGTTGGAGACGAAGCCGAGGTCGGTCGCGAACCCGATCTTGTGGCCGTGGACGGCAAACGTGTACGCGACGGCGGGCGTGTCGTGCGAGACGGAGAAAGGTTCCACATGGATGCCGCACAGGTCGAGCGGGGAGCCGGGCGTGATGAGGATCTTGTGCTCCGGGACCTTGTTGGCGCATTTCGAGAGTTCGCAGAACGTCTCCGGGATGAAATAGGCCGGGATGCCGAGGCGGTCGGAGACGATGCGGCATGCGCTGGTGTGGTCGGAGTGGTCGTGCGTGATGAGGATGGCGCGGAGCGAACACGGATCGACGTGGACACGTTCGAGGCGGCACAACAGCTCCTTCGCGGAGAATCCCGCGTCAAGCAGCAGGTTGCCCTGCGGCCCGTGGATGACCGAGGCGTTTCCCTTGCTGCCGCTTCCGAGGATGGTGCAGCCGAACGCGCGGGAACGGGCGGAGGACGTATTTGCGGGAGATGTTTCTGCCGGAGAAATCATGGTTGCCTGAAAAATATTCGATCCGTAATGACAGAATACTATAGCAGAAAAAAAAGGAAATGCAAACCGGAAGCCTCTTAGAATCAGAGCAAGTTATTCAGCAAAGGCTTCAGGAACTTCCCGGTGTAGGACTTCCTGCAGGCGGCGACCTCCTCCGGGGTGCCGGTGGCGATCACGCGTCCGCCCTCGTCGCCGCCCTCGGGCCCGAGGTCGATGATGTAGTCGGCGGTCTTGATGACGTCGAGGTTGTGCTCGATGACGAGGATGGTGTTTCCCTTGTCGCGGAGCATCATGAGGACCTGAAGGAGCTGGCGGATGTCGGCGAGGTGAAGCCCGGTGGTGGGCTCGTCGAGGATGTACAGGGTGTTGCCGCGCGGGATCTTGGCGAGCTCGGTGGCGAGCTTGACGCGCTGGGCCTCGCCGCCGGACAGCGTGGTGGCGCTCTGCCCGATGGAGATGTAGCCGAGACCGACGCTTTCGAGCGTTTTCAGCTTGCGGGCGATGGGCGTGACGGCAGAGAAGAACTCGACGCCCTCGGACACGGTCATATCGAGGATCTCGGAGATGTTTTTCTTCTTGTAGGTGACGGACAGCGTCTCCTCGTTGAAGCGGCGCCCGTGGCACACGGGGCACTCGACGTACACGTCCGGCAGGAACTGCATTTCGATGCGGCGGATGCCGTCGCCCTGGCAGTCCTCGCAGCGGCCGCCCTTCACGTTGAAGCTGAAGCGTCCGGGCCCGTAGCCGCGGACCTTGGACTCGGGCAGCGAGGCGAAAAGGTTGCGGATGGAGGAGAAGAACCCGGTGTAGGTGGCGGGATTGGAACGCGGCGTGCGGCCGATCGGGGTCTGGTCGATCATGATGGCCTTGTCGATGAACTCGAGGCCGCGGATCTCCCTGTGCGCGCCGACCTCGCCCGCGTCGGCGAGCTCGAACCGGTGTTCCAGCGCGCGGCGGAGGATGCCGTTCACGAGCGAGGATTTGCCGGAGCCGGAGACGCCGGTCACGCAGGTGAAGACGCCGAGCGGGATCTTCACGTTGATGTTCTTGAGGTTGTTGTGGGACGCGCCGAGGATTTCGAGGAACTTGCCGGAGCCTGCAAGGCGTCTTTCCGGGACGGGGATGGACTCCTCGCCGGAAAGGAATTTGCCGGTGAGGGAGCGCGGGCAGTTCACGAGCTCGGCGGGCGGGCAAGCGGCGACGATCTCGCCGCCGTGGACGCCTGCGGCGGGTCCGAGGTCGATCACGTAGTCGGCGCTCTGGATGGTCTCCGGGTCGTGCTCGACCACGACGACGGTATTGCCGATGTCGCGGAGATTCTTGAGCGTGGCGAGGAGCTTGGCGTTGTCGCGCTGGTGCAGGCCGATGCTGGGCTCGTCGAGGATGTAGATGACGCCGACGAGGCCGCATCCGAGCTGGGTGGCGAGGCGGATGCGCTGGGCTTCGCCGCCGGAGAGCGTGCCGGATTCGCGGGTGAGGGAGAGATAGCCGAGGCCGACGTTTTTCAGGAACATGAGACGGCTGCGGATCTCCTTCAGGAGCTCGGCGGCGATCTTGTCCTGCACATCGGTGAGCTTGAGGCCCGCGAGGAAATCCAGCGCGGCGGCAACACTCTTGCAGTTGAAGTCGTGGATGCTGGCGCCGCCGATCTCCACGGCGAGGCTCTCCGGGCGGAGGCGCGCGCCGTGGCAGGCGGGGCAGGTCTTCCGCATGGTGAGCTCAAGGAGGCGCGTGCGGACGCTCTCGAACTCGGAGTCCTGGCTGCGGCGCTGGAGGTTGGCGAGGATGCCCTCGAACGGCTTCTTCATCTCGTGGCGTTTGCCGCGCATGTAGAAGCTGAAGTCGATGATCTCGTCGCCGCTGCCGTACAGCAGGACGTGGCGGATATGCTCGGGGAGGTCGCGCCACTTGGTGTCCATCAGCTTCGGGAGGCCGTAGTGGGCGGCAATGCATTTGAGCATATGATTGTAATAGATGATGAGGCGGTGCGCGCCGCGGCGCCATGCCGGGACTGCCCCGTGGCGGAGCGTGGCGTCCGGGTCCTCGACGACCTTCGCGGGGTCCATGACCTGAAGCGAGCCGATGCCGCTGCACACGGGGCACGCGCCGTAGGGACTGTTGAAGGAGAAGTTGCGGGGTTCGGGCGGAGAGATGCTGATGCCGCAGTCTTCGCAGGACAGGTGCTCGCTGATGAGCTCCTCGCGCCAGACTTTCTCGCCGGAAACGAACGTGGCGTCGCGGTCCTCCAGCAGGAGCAGCATGACGCCGTCGCCGAGCTTCAGGGCGGACTCGATGGAGTCGTTGAGGCGGGATGGCTCGAGCTTGCCGCAGACGAGGCGGTCGACGACGGCCTCGATGTTGTGCTTGACCTTCTTATCGAGCGGGGCGATCTGCTCGTCGAGGGCTACGATCTTCCGGTCGATGCGGGCGCGGACGAAGCCGTCCTTGCGGAGCTTGTCCAGGACGTCGCGGTGCTCGCCCTTGCGGCCGCGGACGACGGGCGCGAGGATCATCATGGCGGGCCCGGCGGGGAGCTGGAGCAGACGGTCGCGGATGCGCTGCGCGGACTGGGCGGCGAGGACCTTGCCGCATTTCGGACAGTGCGGGGTGCCGACGTGAGCATACAGCAGGCGGAGATAGTCGTAGATCTCCGTGACGGTCGCGACCGTAGAACGCGGATTGGAGCCCGCGGACCGCTGTTCGATGGCGATGGACGGGGAGAGGCCCTCGATATGGCGGACCTTCGGCTTGCCCATTCGGTCGAGGAACTGGCGTGCGTAGGCGGAGAGGCTTTCGACGTAGCGGCGCTGCCCCTCGGCGTAGAGCGTATCGAAGGCGAGCGAGGATTTGCCGGAGCCGGAAAGCCCCGTGATGACGGTAAGACGGTCGCGCGGGATCGTGACGTCGATATTTTTCAGATTATGTTCGGCTGCGCCGTGAATGATGATGTCCTGCATGATGATCGCGTCCGTTGAGATTGAGTTCAGTGTGTGGGGTGTCCCGCGCCCGCGCCGGACGCCGGAGCCGAAGAGGAGAGGAAGCACGCCGACCTGCGCTGCCTGCGTTTCTCGTACTGGAACATCTGGATGGCGTTCCAGCTGTTGTGCCAGAGGATGTAGAAAAGCGGGCCGAGCGCGGCGACGGGAGAGGCGAACGTGATCGCCAGATAGATCGTGAACGAGGTATTTTTCTGGCCGAACAGCTGGCTGGATTCGAGCTTGTAGCGGCGCGGGCCGATGATCCAGCCGAGCAGGAAGTTCAGGATGCAGACGGCGAGCGTGGCGCTGCCGATCTGCAGCAGGATGACGACGGCACTGACTTCCTGCTTGTCGAACGTGGTGCGCGCCATGCCGCCGAGAATAAGGAGCATGACCGACCATGCCCAGAGGGCGTGCGGCGCGATCTTATATTTGGCGAAATCGGCAAGCCACGGCCAGAAATGCAGCAGGACGCGCGAAAGGAAGACGGGGAGCGCCATCACGAACGCGATGTTCAGGAAGACTTCCTGCACGAACCGCCAGTCCATCTGCCCCGTGACGACCGGGAGCAGGCCGATCAGGAAGAGCGAGATGCCGAGGTCGCTGATCAGGAACCCCATCAGCACCGTGGCAACGTTTCCGCCCAGGAACGCGATCACGACCGGGGCGGCGGTGGCCGTGGGGGAGATCGCCGTGAAGAAGACGGCTTTCGCGACCTCGGTGTTGCCGCCGCAGAGCCAGCAGGCAAGAAGCCACGCCAGCACGCCGATCGCGAGGTTGGCGGCGAGCAGGTACCAGTGGTACAGGCGCACCTTCAGGCCGCTGAACTTGATCCCCAGGCAGGCGTTCAGGAGCATGACGACGAGCAGCCAGCGGACCATGAAGGATGCGCGGGACATCCAGGGGAGGCAGAGTCCGATGAAGAGAGGGATGATGATTTTGGCCGGCTGGCCGAGCGCTTTCCACATAAGAGCCTTAAGAATTATAGACGCGTGATGCAAAAGAAAGAAATAATATAGCTCCAAACGGGTCGTTTTTCAAGAGGAAAAACAGCGGCGGCGGCAAGCCGGCCGGAACGCCGGTGGAATCTTGCGGAGGGGCATTTGCCCCGTCAGTATCCTGCGGAACGCATCGCCTCGTCGATCCGCTCCAGGAAATCCTGCACCGTCTCGATCGTGCCGCCGATGACTTCCTGCTCCTCCGGGGTCTTGAGCATGCGCTGAAGGCGTCCGGTCCGGAGGTAGTCCAGCTGCGCGCGGTAGTCCCGCTCGAAACTTTCGCGTTCCTCCTCCAGTTCCTCGGGCGACATGTTTTCAATGGAGGATACGCTGAGCTCGGCGATCAGGCGGATCAGTTCCCTGCCCTCCTCGCATTCTTCGATCACGGCCTGGCGCTCCTCCGGCGTGCCGCGGAACCGCCGGACCATCTCCTCCACTTCATGGCACATCTCCGCGACTTCGAACGCGGCTTTATTGCGTTCGTCCAGTGTCTTCCCGGACTTGCGGCCTTTCGCCGGACGGGAATCCTCTGCACGGGTTTCCGGTTCATCCGCTGTGCCGCCCGGTTCCGCCCGGAAACATTCTTCCACAATGGGTTCATCAGGTTCGTCCTCGGACGGCTGGAGGCGCGCCCCCGACCGCAGGGCGATCACGGCCGCGACGAGCATAAGCACCGATGCGATGAGAATGAGAACGGTATAAAGCCTGTTGCTCATGCAGGGGTCAGTCGTTCGGGAAGAGCTCGTCGGTCTTCATGATCCTGACCTTGCCGTACTTTTCGAGCGCGTCGCGGTCGATCTGCTTCAGGTCGGCGAGGACCAGGATGATGTTCTTCTTCCCGGTGACGTGCTCCTTCGCCTGGCCGAGATACTGCTCCATGCTCATCTTGAGCAGCCCTTCGTAGGCGGTCCTGCGCGATTCTTCCTTCAGGCCGAACTTCTTCATCGTGCGGCGGACGCCGTAATAGTCTTCCTTCCGGACACGGACGTTGCGGTACTGGGAAAGCAGGTTCTGGCGGGAAGACTCGAACGCCGCGGCCGCGCCGACCGCCGGATCGTCCAGCAGGGCGAGCACGCCGTCAAGCGAGGTGAAGAACTTATCGTGCTGAGTGCCGATCGCGCCGTAGGACATGGAGTATCCGTTCGGGTCGCGGCCCGGGTTGGAATACCCCGCGCCGACCGAATACGCAAGCGCCTGACGTTCGCGAAGTTCGTTCATGAACGTGCGGGATTCGAGCGTGGAGTAGATGTCCTCGAAATCGTAGGGCTTGTCCTTGAACCTGCCGTCGAGGCGGATGACCTCGATCTGCGCCTGCGCCGCGCCGGGATAGTCCACTACGTAGACCACATCCTCTTCGGGCTCGGCCGCCTGGAAGAACTGCGTCTTCGGGAACGTGCCGGGCGCGCCCTTCGGGTCGATGACGCCGGACAGGAGCTCCTTCACTTCCTTGTCGTCCGCGGGGCCGTAGTACACAATGTCGTGCGTGAACGAGCGCAGGTTGTGAATGCGTTCGATGAGCTTCTCCGGGTCGATCTCGCGCATTTTCTTTACCGGCAGAATGTCGGCGGAATAGTTTTCCGGGCCGCCGTAGATGGCGAATCCGGCAGCGGCGGAGAACAGGGAACTGCGGTTCGTCCTGCGGTCGGCACGGCTCTTCTCGACGGCATCGACCAGCGTCCTGTACGATTCGGGGTCGGCCTTCACGTTGGAAATCACATGATCGAAAAGCGCGAGGGATTCCTTGAAATTGCGCTGGAGCCCGCTCAGCGTGAGGCCGCAGCGGTCGGTCTCCACGAACGTGCCCATGCGGGCGGCGAGCTTGAACCACTCCTGGCGGAGCTCTTCGGCGGAATACTTGTCGGTGCCGAGTTCGTCGATCCAGCCGAGGGCGAGGGCGAGCTCCTTGTCCATGCGGGTGCCGACGGGGAACTGCAACGAAAGGGAGAAGCGCTCGTTGATGTCGTTTTTGGAGGTGAAGAGGGCCAGACCGTCGCCCAGCGGGGTGATGTGGAGGTCCTTTTCCAGATCCGCATAGACGGGACCCTTTTCCGGCTCCACGGGCAGGAGTTCGAAATTGCGTCCGAACTCGGAGAGCTCCTCATGGACGGCGACGGGCGTGATCGGGGGCTTCTCTGCCTTCACGATGCCCTCCGCCTCGCCTTTGCGCTTGTAGACGATCACATAGTTGTCGCGGTAATGCTTCTTCGCGAACTCGGTGATCTGCTCTTTCGTGATCTTCTCCATGGCGTCGATGTCGTTCAGCTGGTCGACGAGCGGGCGTCCCTGGATGAATGCGTCGTTAAGCACGTGGGCGGCGGTGGAAGCGTCTTCGGAGATCGTGATGAGCGCCATGCGCTGGTTGTTCACGATTGCGCCGGGCAGCCAGTCGGGGAACTCGCCGCGTTTGAGCTTTTCGAGTTCGCCGAGGATCATGTCACGCGTTTCCTCCAGCGTCTTGCCCTGTGCCGGCTCCGCGGCGAACGCATGCAGCAGATAGTCGCGCATGCCGTGGACGCCGCTGGATTCGGACATCACCTTGCGCGGGAGCTCCAGATTGAGCTCCATGATCCCGCAGAGATTGTTGTTCAGGATGCTGTTGACCATCTCCAGCATGACCTCGTTCTCGCGGGTATTCTCGAAGCGGAACGCCAGCTGGAGGCTTTCGGCGTCGGGACCGACGACCTCGGCAGTGCGGACGGATTCGATGGGCTGCTCGCGGCGGGCGCGGCCGTTTTCGCCGAGCGCCTTGCGGGCTTCGAGCTGTTTGGCCGTGTCGGTGCGGAACACGCCGAAATACTTGCGGACGGAACGCATGGCGTCTTCGTAGTTCAGGTCTCCGGACAGGATGATCGCCATGTTCGCGGGCTGGTAATACTCCTGGAAGAAGAGCAGGATATCGCTCATGGACGGGCTCTTCAGGTGTTCCGGCAGGCCGAGGATGTCGCGTCCGTAGGGATGCGTCAGGAAAAGCTGCTTGCGGAGGGCCTCGGAGGCGCGGCGCCCGTCGTTGTTCTGGGAACGGTTGAACTCCTCGTAGACGGCCTCGATTTCGGTATGGAACCTGCGGAGCGCGATGGCGGAGAAGCGCACGGATTCGAGGTAGAGATACTTGTCGAGGGCGTTGGAGGGGATGTCGTTGATGTAGACGGTCTCATCGTATCCGGTCCAAGCGTTGGTGTCGGTCGCGCCGAGGCCGCGCACGAGCGTCCAGTATTCATCGTTGGAATACTTGGCGGCCTCGCCGGAGACCTTGTCGATCTCCCGGTAGATGGCCGCTCGCTTGTCGGGGTCGGTCTCCTGACGGTACTTGTCGAAGAGCTTCGCGAGCTCGTCGAGCAGGGGGGCCTCCTTCTCCCAGTCCAACGACGCCAGCACGCCGTTGCCCTTGAACATCATGTGCTCGAAGTAGTGCGCCAGGCCGGTGGAGGCCTCCGGGTCGTCGGCGCCGCCCACGCGGACGGAGATCAGCGAGGTGATGCGCGGTTCGAGGGTGTTGCGGGAGAGGAAGACCTTCAGACCATTTTCCAATACATAGGTGCGCGAGGAAAACGGATCGTCGGGGATGTATTCGTAGGCGAACCCGTCCTTGTCGACGGCCTGTTTGGTCTCCCAGGCTTCGCAGAGGAACGGCAGGGCAGTCAGCAAAAAGAACAGCAGACAGCAAAAGAATTTGCGCATGGTTTGTTTTCCTTTCTTCCCCGCCGTCCCGTTCAGCGGACAGGCGGATTCGATGTCTTTTCAGAACGATCAGTTGCCCTGCGGCTGGGCTTCCGCGGCGTCTTCCTTCTTGCCGCCAAAGAGTCCCTTGAGGGCGCCGGTCGCGGCGTTTGCGGCATCGTTCACGACGGAGTTTGCAGCATCGACGGCGGCGCTGGTCGCACCCGCGACGGCATCCGTCGCGGCGTCGCTGATCACGGCGGCAGCATCACTGACGGACCCGCCGGCGCTCTTGATGGCGGTCGTCACGATGGCGCCGAGGATGCGGAGAGTGAGGCCGACGGGCGTGATGCCCTCTTCGTCCGTGCCGAGGTTCGTCATCGGATCCATGGAAACCTTGATCGGGAGGCCCGTGGCAGCGCCCTTGGCCTGGACGGTGATGCCGACGTTGTCGAGTTCGATCCTGTCGACCTGGAGCGTCTTCTCCTCGGCTTCCTTCTTCCCGCCGTCGGCCTTCTTTTCCTCTTTCTCGGCAGTGTCCAGCTTCTTCACATTGTCGAGGATCTCCTGCAGGTTGCTGTTGATGACGCTCGTCTCATAGACGACGTCGATGTCCTTCAGGAACATATCCTCGATGCGGATCTTTTTCTTCGTGACGGTGCCGAGGTCGATGTCGGCGATGATGTCGCCGAGCTTGATCGCGTAGTCGGAGGAATAGGATTCGGACGGGTTGTCGATGATGAGCTCGGTGATCTCCACGCGGCCGTTGAACGGCTCGATGTGGATGCGCTCCACGGAGACGTTGGTGCCGAGGATCAGCGGGGCGCCCTTCTCCAGAGCGTTCTTCGCGATCGGGTCGATCAGCAGGATGACCACGACGGCGAGGACGACGAGGACGATCAGGATGGCGAGGATGATTTTGACGAGCAGACCGGTTTTACTTTTAGCCATGACGGTTTCTCCTTCTGGTGGGAAGCGGCGGAACGACTCAGGGTTCCGGCCGGCATGAAAGGGTTGAAAAGAAAGTGTTGACGGACGTTTAAAAAACAAAACCGCTCCGGGACGCGGGCTTGCGTCCGAAGCGGCTTCGGCGTGCGATTCAGGCAAAGACCATGAAGCGCGAGGAAAGGATCCCTCAGCAGGCCTTCTGGACTTTTCCGCTCCGGATGCAAGCCGTGCAGACTTTTTTCCGGACGGTGTTGCCGTTCTCGACCACGCGGATGGTCTGGATGTTCGGCGTGAAGGTACGGGTGGTGTTTTTCACGACGTGCATACCGATACCGCCTTTTTTCTTGGCCAAACCACGACGGATGATGTGTCCGCCCTGGACTTTGTGCTTTCCGCAGATTTCGCAAACGTTGCTCATGATGGGTTCCTCCGAGCTATCTTGATATTGATTTGTATGATTTTCGATAAACGTAACATATAATATACATCAAAAATCGCCGCTTTCAAGCCGCTTTCGCGTTTTTTTCGCGCTTTCGCCCGCTCCCCGCCCGTTTTTCATCCCTTCGGACGGAATCCGAAGAAGCACATCAGGCGGCGTCCGATCGTGGCCTTCGGCAGCGCGGTATCGTAGACGAACTTGTAGAACAGCGCGGGGATCAGGTAGATGGTCAGGGCGGAGGCAAAGGCCAGGCCGCCGACCACGCCGAGCCCGCAGCTGGACCGCAGTTCGGAACCGAGTCCGCGTCCGAACGCCATCGGCAGCATGCCGGCGACGCTCGCGATGGAGGTCATCACGACGGGGCGGAACTTGTTCTTCGCCGCCTGCGTCATGGCGTCGTGCGAGGTCATGCCGGAATGCTCCAGCATGCGCGTCTCGTCCAGGATCAGGATGGCGTTGTTCACCACGATGCCGATCATCATGACGGCGCCGAGCATGCCGACCATGGAGAGCGAGGAGTGCGCCAGGAAGATGATGAGGAAAAGCCCGACGAACCCGAGCGGCACGGTAAACATGATGAGGATCGGGCGCGTCCAGGATTCGAGCAGGGCGGCGATCAGCAGGTAGGTCATGATGATGGCGATGGCGAAGACCGAGGTGAATTCGGCGGCACCCTCGCGCATCATTTCCGCCTGTCCGAAGAACTTCAGCTCATAGCCCTGGTCCAGCTCAGGCGCCAGTTTGCGTTCCAGCAGCCGCATGATGTCGTCCATCGTATAGCCGGGGGCGGGGTTCGCGTAGATCCAGCCGCCGCGCATCTTGTCCTCGCGCATCAGCGCGATGGAGACCGGGTCGGCCTCAAGCGTCGCCACCACGTCCAGGTCGATCGGCCTGCCCCGGATGGATCCGGCGACGATGTTCGCAGCCTGGTCGAATCCGGGGACGTCCTCGGTCTTCACGCGGATGTCGTAGCTGCGTCCTCCGACCTTGAAGGTACCGGACTCGACGCCTTCGTAGTATCCGACCAGCGAAGTGCCGAGCGTGGAGGCGTCCACGCCGAGATCCTTGATGACGGTGCGGTTCGGCTTCAGCACGATACGGGGCTTGCGGGTGCGGACGCTGGTGTCGATGTCCTGCGCCATGCCGGATTCGCGCAGGATCTTTGCGCCGAGCAGGGCGTATTCCTCCACCTTGTCGAAGTCGACGCCGGAGACGAACGCCGTCATATCCACACCGGATACGCCCGTCGCCTTCGGAAGCGTCAGCGAATACAGCAGGTTCTCATACTTGTCCAGGATGGAGTGGATCTGCGTCACAAGCTCGGCTATCGGCTCGCGTTCGCTTTTCTGCTTGCCGATGATCGCGATCTCCGCCAGATGGACGCCCTCCGGGACCTGGCCGGGCATCACGTTGCGGTAGCCCACGGTCGCACCGGTCTTCACGACCCACGGCATTGCGCGGACATCCTTCATAATCTCCAGCGTGCGGGCACGCGTCTCGTCCAGGCTGTAGTTGGCGGGGAACTCCAGTTCGATGGAGATTTCGCCCTTGTCGTTGTCCGGCACGAACGACATGCTCACGTTCGGCAGCACCATGCGCATAATGAGGAAGCAGCCGACGACAATCAGGATAATGACGATTCCGCTGAAACGGTGGATCATGTCCAGCGTGCGGCCGTAGGCGGCTTCGACCAGGTCATAAACATTGTCCCACAGCCAGAAAAGCGCCTTCTGCCACGCCCGCGGCCCGGCCGATTCCTTCAGGAGGATGGACGCCAGCAGCGGAGTCAGCGTGAAGCTCACGAAAAGGGAGACGACCGTGGCGATCACCATCACGCCCGCGAACGGGGCGATCAGGAGGCCGATGACCGATTTCATCAGCGCGACGGGCACGAACACCACAATGTTGGTCAGCGCGGAAGCCGCCACGGCCACAAGCACCTCGTCGGCGCCTTTCGCGGCGGCTTCGGCAGGGGGCATGTCCTCGTGCTGTTTTTTGATGATGTTTTCGATCACCACGACCGAGTTCGCCACGAGGATGCCGGCGGAGCACCCGATCGCCACCAGCGTCATCATGTCGAACGTAAAGTGCATCAGGTCCATGGCCGCGAAGGTGATGACGACCGAGACCGGCATGGTGATGGAGATGATGAGCGTGGGGCGCACCTCGTGCAGGAAGAGGAAGATCAGGACGGCGGTCAGCAGGATGCCCAGAAGGACGCTCTGCCACGAGTCCGCCACGGACGCGCGAATGAAGCTGCCGGTGTCCTTGAACCAGGTCAGACGCATGCCGCCGGGGACCGCGCCGCCCCGGTTCAGTTCATCGTATTTTTTGCGGATGCCTTCGATGACATTGACGGCGTTGGCGTCGCTCCGCTTGACGATCTCGATGCAGACGCCGAGCTCATCGCCGAAGTAACCCTCCTGGCGGATCTCCTGGGAGATCAGACGGACGTCGGCGATATCGCCGAGGTAGAGGCGTTTTCCGGCCTGCGAGCCGACCTCGAGGCTCTTCACGTCCTCGACATCCTGGAATTCGGCGTTGTAGGTCAGGCTGATCTCGCGCCCGGCCTCGCGGACGCGCCCGACGGGGAGCTTGATGTTGTTCTTCGCGACGCGCTGGATGACCTCGGCGACCGTGAGGTTGGCGGCGGCCATCTTGTCGCGGTCCAGAATGATGTGAAGCTGGACCTCGTTGCCGCCGTGGACGCGGACCTCGCCGACGCCGGGGATGGAGGAGAACTGGTCGGAGAGCTTGTCGTCGACGTAGTCGTACATCTCGTCGAGCGTGCGCGTGCCGGTGAGGAAAAGCGTGACGACCGGGATGGCGTTGACGTTGATCTTGCTGAGCTGCGGGGTCTTGACGCCATCCGGGAAATCGTCCATGATGGTGTTGATCTTCTCGCGGACCTGGTGGATCATCACGTCGACGTCGGTGCCGAGCTCGAACTCGAGCGTCAGCGCGGCGGCATTCTCCATGCAGACGGTCGTGATGTGCTTCAGGCCTTCGATCGAGGCGATCGCGTCCTCGATGCGGCGCGCCACGTCGACCTCGATCTCCTCGGGGGAGGCGCCGGGATAGACGGCCGTGACCTGCACGTACGGCACATCGAATTTCGGCAGCAGGTCGATGCCGATCTTCGTGTAGGCGAAGATGCCGAGGATCGCCAGCATCAGGATGATGCAGGTCATGGCGACCTTCCGGCGGATGGAGAACTGGCTCAGAGTCATGGGACGGCCTCCCCGCTCACTTCGCGTTCGTGACGTTCACGGCGGAACCGTCGTTGACGAAATACTGGCCGGAAACGATGATGTCCTTTCCCTCGACCGCCTCGGGGTTCAGGATCTCGGTGAACCCGTCCGAGGAAATGCCGGTCTCGACCTCGATCTCCTGCGCCTTGCCGTCCTGCACGGTGAACACCGCGCTCCGGCCGCCCTTCTTCAGGATCACGGCGTCACGCGGCACGCCCAACCCGTCACGTTCGGCGAGCAGGATATCCACGTCGACGAGCATGCCGTCCATGAGGGGCACGCCCTTCGGGAGGTACGAACGCATCGTGAAGGTGCGGCTGAGGGGGTCGATGACCGGACTGCACCAGTCGGCCTTCGCCTCGAGCTTCCTGTCATGGAAGCTCACGGTGACCGTGGTCTCGCCCGGCTTCACCGCGTCGAAATACACGGCGCTGATGAGGCAGGCGGCACGGAGCTGCTGCGGGTCGTTGATGCGGATGATGTTCATGCCCTTGCTGACGAATTCGCCGTCCTCATGGTATTTGGCCGTAACCACGCCGTCGTAAGGAGCAATTTCCGTAGCATCGTTCAGGTCCTTGTTGGCGATCGCCATGTCGAGCTTGGCCTGTTCGGTTTTAATCTCGGTGAAATGCAGCTCGGCCAGAACCTTTTCATACGACTTCTGCGCATTGTCAAGCGCGAGCTCGAAGGTCTCGAACGTGTTGTCGGACACGGCGTGCTGCTCATGGAGCTTGAAGTTGCGGTTGTAATCCTTCTGTGCCTTTTCGAGCTGGGTCTTCGCCATGTTGGCGTCCATCTGCAAAACGGTGTGGAGCGATTCCTCGATCATCTTCACTGCCTGCTCCGCCTGCGCAACGCGGTTTTTCAATGTGGTCTGGTCGATCGTAAACAGTATCTGCCCCTTCTTGACCTGGTCGCCGTCATCGACCTTCAAATCCATGTTCCCGACCGTGCGTGCGGCGACATTCGTGAAAACATACGCTTCGATCGTGCCCTGCACGCGGATCTGTTTGCGGAAATGGCATTGCCGCGCCGGAGCGGTCTGGACTTTGACCTGGTAGACGGTCCCGGATTTCGCTTCGTCGCTCCGGTCAAGCCTGGAGCATGCGGCGGCGAGGCAGAGGAACCCGGCGGACAAGAGCAGGAAAGAAGAAGGATTTTTCATAATCGCCTCATTCGTTTCGAAAAGGATGCAAACTAATGATTTCAGACTTCAAAAAGACTTACTTGCTAAGTAATATAGCACCTTTTCTGCTTTATGTCAAGCGGAAAACCATTTTTTTGACAGAAAAAAACCGCCAACCCTCACGGGCGGCGGGAAGAATAAGGAAACGAAAAGGATGTCGGCGATGCCGTACGAAAAAGCGTACCCGCCGCCGATGATGGATGCGGCGGGCAGCGTAAAAAAGGCATGGTCACGGCTTGGCGATCCGCCTCTGGAGCCCGATGACGACTCCCTTGAACTGCGGGAGATTGTCCGGGACGCCGTTGAGGACGGCATCCTTCGCCTGCTTGAGGATTTCGCGTCCGTTCTCTTCGGCCACGACGATGTCCTCCTTGCCGACGGTCTCCGGGTTGCTCTTCACGATCAGGATGTCACCGTCGAAAATGCCGCTGCCGTTCAGGTCGGATCCGTGCACGTGCACGGCGTAGAGGTCCTCCTTCGCGGAACTGTCCAGCAGCCGCGCCACGTCGCAGACCAGCGCCTTGTCGCCGGGTTCCGCCGGCGTCGCCTCGCCGATCTGGTGGAACGGGATGGACTGGACGCCTGCCGGGAAGCGCGTGCGCTTCTTCGGGTGGGAGAGGCTGATGCTCCGGGCTTTGGAGCTGCGCGTGAGGTAGTTCTTCTTCTGCAGCGCCCGGATGTGGGCGAAGACAGTCGAAGTCTTGATGTGGAAATGCTCGGCGATCTCGTAGATGGTCGGTGCCATTTCCTGCGTGTTCATGAATTCGTTGATGAACTCGATGATGTTTTTCTGTTTCTGGGTGAGACCTTTCATGGTTAATTCCCTCCTGGGTTTGTTTTTGTTCGGACGGCAGCTCGACGCCCCTCGCGTCGGAGATTTACCCGCCCTATTTGCGATTACTATAATTGCCCGCGGAGTTTTTTTCCAGCGTCTTTTCCTGCGCAGGATGCGGTTTTTCCCGGAAATCGCCTGAAAACGCCGCCTGACCAGATTTGCTGTACAAGATCCGGCGCGGCAGAACGGCATGAAGCGGCACAACCGGGGAGCCGCAGTCGAAACGGGGAGGGGGCGAAATGCCAATGCCCCCCCCGGATGAACGGAAAACAGTTTCGTCCCCTGCTTGACAAACTCCTGCACGGATGCTATAATAAAATCAATAATGTCCTACGACTCCGAACGCCCCGCCTTTTTCCCCCTCGAAAGGATTCGCCTCCCCATGCTGATCCAGGTTATCCCGAAGCACCGCAGGTCCGTCCTGCTGTCCGCGGCCCTCATCCTCATTGTCTTTCTATGCGCGTCGTGCGCGTCCGCCATCTCGCCCGTCTACGAGCACAAAGACGGCGCCCTGCCGTCCATCCGGTTCATGCTCCCCGGCGAAATCCCGCTCGAACTCGTCACGCTGCCCGCCGGATCCATCGCGATGGAGGTCAACCGCAAGCCGCAGGCGAACGAGACGGCCGACAAGGACGGACGCGTGGTCTACAAGTTCAAGGAAAACGAGCTCTCCATCGGGAAATTCGAGGTGACGCAGGCGCAGTGGCAGGCCGTCATGCGGACCACGCAGAAGGAGCTTACCGAGGCGGCACGGCCGGGCGGCGCGTCTTTTGGCGTCGGGCCGAACCTGCCGGTGTACGACGTCTCGGCGGAACAGGCGAAAGAGTTCTGCGCACGCCTCAACAGATCGCTCCCTGGCTCCTTCCGCTACCGGTTCACGCTCCCGAACGAAGCCGAGTGGGAATATGCCTGCCGCGCCGGGACGACTGCCGAGCTCAACAGCGGCCGGGAACTGCGCGCCCGGAACAACATCTCCAATGCGCTCGCCGAGGTCGCCTGGTACCGCGGCAATTCCTTTATCTCCACACCGTCCGTGTCCGAAGCCGGGTTGAAGCGGCCGAACGCCTGGGGTCTCTACGACATGCACGGAAACGTGCAGGAACTCTGCCTGGACTGGTTCATGCGCGATTTCTCCGCGGCTTACAAGGGGGATCTGTGCGCGATGCGAGGCGGCTCCTGGCATGCTTCGCCGGAGGACTGCACCGTGACCGCGTGCAGGCCCGTCGACGCCTCCATCCCCGTATTTGACGCAGGATTCCGCCTCGCGCTGAAGCCGGTTGCGAACATCCCGAAATCGGCTGTCCAGTACGCGCAGACGCCGCTCCACCAGGACCATATCACCGGGCTGGCCGTCCTCGTGAAGTTCCCGGACGATCCGCCGGACGTCATCATCCCGAAGGAGAAAGTGGAGTTTTTCCTGAACGAAAAGAACTACCGCGGATACGGCAACTCCTGCTCCATCCATGATTTCGTCGACAACCAGTCCTACGGGAGATGCGACCTCAAATACCTGGTCTCGGACTACGTTGTGGCCGACCACAACCGCGATTACTACCAGCAGGCGCTGAACTACCGCGGCGCAGATATGCTCATCAAGGAGGCCATGGCAAAGCTTCCGCGCGACTTCGACCTCTCGACCGTCTCGAGGTCGGCCGACGGCACCATCCGTTCCGCCTGCGTGCTTTATTCGCGCAACAGCTCGTTCGACGGGCTCTGGCCGCAGGCGCACTGGTTCTCGCCGATGGACCAGATCCGGCTGCCCGGCGGGCTCCACAGCATGCAGGTGCTGATCTGCGGCATCCAGGACAGCCCCACGGTCAGCATCCTGATTCACGAGATCATGCACCAGACGTTCGGCCTGCTGGACTACGTCGACTACGGCGACAAAAGCGACAAGACGTCAAAGAACGAGCAGAAAGTCTCGCACGGCCTCGGCAACCACTGCATCATGGGCATCGGCATGTACGACCGCATCACCGCCCTCCAGACCAACCCGACCGCCCTCGCAGGGCCGTTCCGCTGCCGCCTCGGCTGGATGAAGGCGCTCCCGCTCCCGTCGAAGGGCAAAGTCCGGATCCCGGCCTCCAGCGAGTACGGCTACATCTACCGCAACCCCGCCAACCCAGACGAGTATTTCCTGCTCGAAAACCGAAACGCCGACACGTCGTTCTACCGCGCGCTTCCCTCGCACGGGCTCGCCATCTGGCACGTCGACGACGCCGTGACCGACCAGGAGGAGGACGAGGAAATGACGAAGGAGAAACACTATGAGATCTCGCTGGAGCAGGCAGGTGGTGTCCCGCTCCTCGAAAAGCCGTGCCCCGGCACATTCGGGCACCAGATCCACGGCAGGGACTGCAACGGCATCGCCACCGATTATTTCTACCCGCCGGACCGCGTCGTCTTCAACGACATGTCGAAGCCGGACAGCCTCTGGTGGGACGGCTCGCCCTCCGGGCTCGACATCTCCAACATCGAAGTCGACGGCCGCGACCTCATCGTGACCATCGGCCCCGACCCGAAGAACCCGAGGCCGCGGCAACAGCCTCAGACGCAAGCGCAGCAACAGCAGCCGCAGACTCAGCCTCAAAACCAGCTTCAGCCGGGCCGCCGCACGGGACGGCAGCAGCCCGCGCAGGGACAGGGGTTCGGGGCCGGCCCCGGACGCAGGATGCCGCGCGGCGGACGCCAGTGAAATCCACGGCAAATCGTACCGGTTTTCAAACGCCGGATTCCGTTTCCGGGTTGATTTGTCATTCGAAAGATGCTATATTGTATTGCCTGTTTCTGCCATAAAAACAGGCATCCGTCCTCCCTCACATTCAACACGCCGGCCGATCAGACCGCCCGCACAGGATACCCCCCGAACATGAAAACCGACCAGACCGCACAGCCGGAAACGCCCCGGTCCAACCCCGTCGCCAATTTCTTCCGCCACTACCTTTTCGACGATGAAAACGACCGCGGGCAGGACGGCGTGAACTTCACGCGCATGCTCCTCGTCATCCTGTTCGCCTGGATGGCGTTCTGGACGGTCCTCCCCTGCATCTGCCTCGCCAATGACTACATCGACGTGCTGGAGAACATCGTATGGGGACGGCATTTCCAGTTCGGATTCGACAAGAACCCGTACGCCGGGCCGTTCTTCGGCATCGGGGTGTGGTATCTCGGGGGCAAAGCGTTCTTCTCGAGCTTCCTCGCCAGCCAGGTCTGTGTGTTCACGGGCATTTTCTGCGTGTTCCTGGTCGCGAAACGCATCCTGCCGCTCCGCACGGCGTTTCTGGCCGCGGTCACGCTCATCCTCATCAATTTCTACGGGATCAAGGCGACGGAGCTGTGCGACGACGTGATGGAACTCGCGACATGGCCGTTGACCATGCTGTTCGTCTACCTCGGCGTGAAGGGCGATCCGAAATACGGCTGGGCGTACTGGCTGTGCGCGGGGTTCTTCGCCGGGCTGTCCCTGATGGTGAAGTATTTCGCGCCGGCGATGTATGTCTGCGTGGCGATCCCTCTGCTGTTCACGAAGGAGGGGCGCGCCGTCTTCCGCAAGCCGCAGTTCTACCTGGCGGCGATCCCGTTCATCCTGGTGATCCTGCCGAATGTCCTGTGGCTGGTCTCCTACGACTTCAAGCCGTTCCACTATGCGGCGGGCCGAGCGGCGCTGGAGGGCGGAGGCGGCATTCAGATATCCGACCATTTCACGCGCCCGCTGAAGGCGCTTGACCGCGCCGCGGGCGTGTTCGGCGTGGCGGTCATCTTCTTCGCGCTGTTCTTCCCGTGGCGCAGGAAACGCGAGGACAGGCCGCAGTATTCCGCGTTCGACAAGGTGTTCGTGTGGGCCTGCTGCTGGGGCTCCTTCGGATCGGCGCTGCTGTTCTCGATGGTGACCGGCGGCAAGATCAACTATTCGTGGGTCGTGCCGTGCTTCCCGTTCCTGGGCGTCTGGCTCTTCATGGTCTGGTCGCCGCGAATCACCCGGATCAAAGCGCGCGCCTACCTGACCGCCGTCCTGCTGATGGGGTTCGCGTTCGGCGTGATCTTCTTCGTCCGCGACCTGGAGAAGCAGGGCTACCGCAAACGCGGATGCGACTATGAAAACTACCCCGGACACGCCGTGGCCGCGGCGGCGACCGAACTCTGGCACGAAGTTTCCGAACAGCCGCTCCCGTTCGTGGTCGCGGACCGGACGGGCGCCTGCAATACGGCAGTCTACTCCCCGGAAGCGCCGGAGGCATTTTTCGACGCCGACGTCACGCAGAGCCAGTGGATCGACCCGGAGGAAGTCAAAAAACGCGGCGGCGTGGTGATCTGGAGTGAAAAAGACGGCGTCCCGCCGACGATCGTCAGTTTCCTGAAGTCGATGCCCGCGGAAAAGCTCGGCGAAATCCGGACGATGCAGTTCGAACGCGCCGTCCCCGCCTGGTACCGGAAACTGCGCGGCAATCCGCCGACGGTCAGGATCTTCATGCGCCTGATCCTGCCCGGAACGGAAACGAAAGCGGAAACGAAAGCGGAATAAGTCCTGCGTCGAAACGCGGAGATCCGTTATTTCCATCCCCCCCTTCCCGTTCGAAGAAGGACGGGACTGCCCGGGCTGAAAACAGTCCGGACGTGCTGCGGCATGCACTTTTTGTCCGAAAATGTTTCAGGATCGGCAATTTTTCGGCAAATAACGTTTGAAATAGACAAAGTTTTATGATATATTAAAGTTTAAAATTTTTTTGGATGTGAAAAAACACCATGATCAGGAACCCGCGCATCGTATTCATGGGAGCCGGCATTTTCGCCGTCCCGATCCTGGAGGCCCTGGCGAACAGCCATGACCTCACGCTCGCCGTGGCCGTGACCCAGCCGGACCGCGCGGCGGGACGCAAGCGCATGCTGACGCCGACGCCGCTCGGCCGGTATGCGGATGCGGCGGGGATCCCGTGCGAACGCGTGCAGTCCGTGAACACTCCGGAGTTTCTGGAGCACGTCGCGGCGCTGGAGCCGGACATGATCGTGGTGGTGTCGTTCGGACAGATCCTGCGGGAACCGCTCCTGAACCTCCCGCCCCTGGGCTGTCTGAACGTCCATGCGTCCCTTCTCCCGAAATACCGCGGGGCCTCGCCCATCACCACCTGCGTATTGAACGGAGATGAAATCACCGGAGTAACGTTTATGCAGATGGAGCGGGGACTGGACTCGGGGCCGATCTATGAGATGCACCGCATGCCCGTCCCGCCCGGGATCACGGCGGAAGAGCTCGAACGGGAGCTCTCCGAAATGGCCGGGGACCGCATCTGCGAATGCGTAGGCCGCATCGCGCGCGGCGAGATCACGCCGCGCCCCCAGCCCGAAGAGGGCGTCACGGTGGCGGTCAAGATCCGAAAGTCGGACGGGTTCGTCGTGTGGGATGAAGACGCCGCCGTCCTGGAACGAAAGGTGAGGGCTTATCATAACTGGCCGTCGATGTCGTTCCGCGTCATGGTGCGCGGACGCGTGATGTCGGTCAAGATCACCAAAGCGTCATACACTGCCTTCAAAGCCGCCGGTGCGGAACCGGGGAAGATCACTGCGCTCGCCGACAACAGGATCATGGTGTCCTGCGGCTCCGGTTCCCTGCTGCTCGACCGCATCGTGCCCGAAGGCAAGAAGGAAATGTCCGTCGCCGATTTCCTGAATGGCGCCCGCCTCGAAGTCGGCGACGTCCTGCTGAACGGGATGCCCGAACAGCAGCCAACCCCGTGAAAGATTTTTCCCAGTCATGCCTCAAGAGAAAAAACAGATCATCCTGAACTGCGAGGAACTGGAGACCCGCTCGGCATTGCTCATCAACGGCCATCTGGAAGACTACCAGATCGAGCGCAAGGGCGACGACATCGTCGCCGGGTCCATCTACCTCGGCAAGATCACCCGCATCGAGCCAGGCCTGGAAGCCTGCTTCGTCGACATCGGCGCGGAGAAGAACGCGTTCATGCACTTCCGCGACATGCTCCCGGCTTCCTACGACATCCTCGACAACCTCAAGAAGATCGGCGACGAACGCGACCGCGTCAAGGCCGCCGACGCACCGCCGAAAAAGAAAAAACACATCATCTCCATCCTCAGCGAAAAATTCCGCAACCTCGTGACGGGCGGCGACCGCGCCAAACGCCTGAAGGAAATGGAGGAGCGCATCCACACCGGCAAGATCACCATCGAGGACATCCCGCGCGTCTTCCCCGCCGGGTCCGAACTCCTCGTCCAGGTCACCAAGGGCCCCATCGGCACCAAGGGCGCACGCGTGACGACCAACATCACCATCCCCGGCCGCTATCTGGTCCTGCTCCCGTACTCCAAGCACATCGGGCTTTCGTCCCGCATCGAAGACAAGAAGGAACGCGACCGCCTCCGCAAGATCCTGCTCGGACTCAAGCTCCCGGACGGCATGGGACTCATCTGCCGCACCGTCGGCGAACACCGCAAGGCCGTCTTCTTCCAGCGCGACCTGGAAATGCTGCTGGAGCTCTGGCAGAAGGTCGACAATGCCCTGCTGAAGCCGCGGGCGCCCGCGCTCGTCTACGCCGAGCCGGACCTCCTGGAGCGCACCGTGCGCGATCTCCTGACCGACGACATCGACGAGATCGTGGTCGACGACAAGGAGAAATACGATTTCCTGGTCGCCGCACTCGACAAGTTCGTCGGGAACGATTTCAATACCCGGATCACGCGCCATAAGCGCGCCGAGTCCGTCTTCGACCGCTATAAGGTCACGCCGCAGGTCGCCGAGATCTACAACCGCATCGTGAACCTCCCAGGCGGCGGCTACCTCTGCATCGACGAGACCGAAGCGCTCGTGGCAATCGACATCAACACCGGCAAATCCAAGGCCGGCAAAGCGCAGCGCGAACTCATCCTGAACACCAACCTCGAGGCCGCGAAGGAAATCGCACGCCAGATCCGGCTCCGCAACATCGGCGGCCAGATCGTCATCGACTTCATCGACATGTCGAACAGCTCCGACCGCGAGCAGGTCAACCGCATGATGAACAAGCTCGCCGACCTCGACCGCGCACGCACGAAGATCCTGCCGATCAGCAAGTTCGGACTCATGGAGATGACGCGCCAGCGCGAAAGCGAGAGCGTGCAGGACTCCCTGTTCGATCCGTGCCCCTACTGCGGCGGGTCCGGCCACGTGAAATCCGCCATCAGCATGAGCGTCGAAATCCAGCGCCGCCTGCTCGAAATCCTCAAGCAGCGCACCAAGTCGAAGAAGGCCGCCACCGTCCGCGTGATCCTGAACCCGGCCGTGCTCGCGCGCCTCAAAAACGACGACGCGAAAATCCTCTACGAAATGGAAAGCAAATACGGCAGGGACCTCGAATTCCGTGCGGACCCCGCCATCCACGTCGAGGAATTCCGCCTCATCGACCCGAAGACGAACGAGCTTCTATAACGATTTTCTCCGCTTTCTCCCGCAAGGAGGGCGCTTTCTCTCCTTGCGGGCCCCGATCTGTCACCCGGAACTATGTATCTCAAAATAACGGAATTCATAAACAGCCTGATCTTCAAGATCAAATGCTGTTTCATAAAGCGGAAGTATCATATTATAATCCGGACAGACCAGAATCTGATTCTGTACTTCAGCTGCATGAAGCATCTGTTTGACAACGGGGAAAGAATCGTTGACGCGTTGCACTCAAAGCACGATTCCGGGGAGTATGCCGATTCGCTTGTGCGGAGTTTCCGGGACAGGGAACAGAAGCTGACCCGCGACTTCAAATACGTTGCGAAAGAAAAGGACGTCGATCTCCTGACCCCCATCAAAGAAGAAAAGTATAAAAAACACGCCTATGGCCTCGCCCGTCATTGCAATTGCGATGACGTCGCGGATGCTTTTGCCTCAAATGATACGGTCAGGAAATGCGTCTGCTGCAGTTACAACATCATAGAGAGAAGAACCATGGCAAACCTGGCTCTTCAGCATCTTGACGCGATCAACGTCGATTGGATGGAAAGGATTGCATCCCTTTTGCAATATAAAGAAATCGAAGACAGTGTCAGGGCGTTTCAAATCTCTGCAAAAAGTCTTTTGGAGCTGAAAGAAAGAATCAAAGACGTTTTTCTGGCGGATCAGGAAACAATCAAAAAAAAGAAAGAGAAACTCAATCCCGATTCCGACAAATTGATCGACGGGGTCATCAAATCCATAAAAAAGCATTGACCGTCAGGCTTCGGCCACGACCCCGAGCCCGGCAATGGAAGACATCGGCTTTGCCGGATCGTTCAAGGATTCCGCTGCGCCCGGAAGATTCTGCCGCAAACCGCCTGCCCGGACCATCGTCCGCCTCATCGCTCCGAAGCCGGACGAACTTCGATGATCACGCGCACCGGCTTCTCCGGCGGAACCCCCGGATCCTGCGGAGAGCCCGCGATCAGCGCCGTCACGACCGCCGCCAGGCGCCACGGCAGCCCGAGGATGCCTTCCGGCGCCGCCACAACCGGATAATAGACACCCGTTTCCGTCAGGACGCCGCCGTTCGCCAGGTGCCAGCAGCCTTCTTCGTAAACGTAGTGCGTCTTCATGTCGGGGCGCCAGTAGATGCCATCCTTGTGGTAATACCCGCCGTCCGCATAGTAGTAACAATCCCCGATCCATCCGGGGTCGTCCTTCCGGGCGGCGGACGCCGCCGCTTCCTGCTGCTTCCACCTCAGTTCGTCCGCTTCTTCCGCGGTCAGGAGCCGATGCTCCTCCCCCTGCCGGACGATCACGGGGTCCTGCCAGACCGGCTCGGGTCCATCCTCGGCCGCCGCGCATACGAACGGCGCGAGCAGTGCCGCCACGAGCAGCGTTTTAAGGCGGATGGAGCGTGTCGGACGCGTCTTCATGCGGACTTCTCCTGCGGAAAAAGCCTGTTTATGGATTCCGGGTCCACAAGACCCGTTTGTTGAACTTCACAACATCGACATATTGAGGAATCCTGACCTCATATTCAAACGCGCCCTGTCCTTTCGACACCAAAGTGCCGGTCAGGACGATGGTGTTGCCGGTCGTTTCCTGTTCGATGCTCTTGATGCCCCAGGCGCTTTCCGCATAGTCTCCCTCGATTTTCAACGTCAGCATGCCGCGCTCTTCTTCATTCGGAATAACCGCCATGTTGGAAACGACAAGATAATCTTCGTTGATTTCTTTCGTCGTTTCGCATCCGGCAAACGATGCGACGGTCAGGAAGGCCGCGATAACGGCGAAGAAAACGTTTCGGATGTTTTTCGTGTTCGACATCATTTCATCCCTTCTATGGTATTCAGATAAGCGATACAGGAATGCAATCCACGTTTTTTCCCGGCAACGGTTCGATCTCCGGACAGGTACATACCAGTGCGCCTTTTCCGGTTTTGAGATTCAAACGTTCCAAAACGCCGAAGTGCCGGACATCGTCTTTTTTTGGCGTTGATGACTTTTTGAACTCAACGGGATAAAACTCATTTCCACTTTCGATCAGGAGATCAATTTCCCTTTGATCCTTATCCCGATAGAAATACAATGCCGGACGCTCCGTTCCGGCGTTCCAGCAGCTTTTCAGGATTTCGGAAACACACCATGTCTCGAAGATGAACCCGTTCATCGCACCTGATTCCAGTGTTTCCGGTGTCGGCCAGCGGGTCAGATAGGAGCACAGTCCGGTGTCAAGCATATAGAGTTTCGGCGTTTTTACCAGTCTGGTGGTCAGGCTGCTTGCATACGGGCGCAGCAGATACGCGATACGCGACGATGTGAGTATGCTCAGCCAGCTCTCCGCCGTTTTGACGTCGATCCCTGCGTCCCGTGCAAGTTCACTGTTGTTGAGCAGCTGTCCCGTCCTGGCTGCACAGGAACAAAGGAACTTGTAAAACTTGTCGAGATCGTGAACCTTCGTCAGATTCCGGATATCCCGTTCCAGGTATGTGTTGATATAGCTCGAATAGAAGAAATCGCGTTCCTGCGGTGCAGCGTTCAGGACTTCGGGATAACATCCCCGCCAAATCCGGCGGAACAGTTCCGCGGTATCGAACCGGCCGGCCGATGTGCTGAAATGCTTGTCGGGAATGAACGGAACATTCGGTTCTCCGGCGAGTTCGGACTGAGAAAGCCCGGAGAGTTCGAATATGCCGATTCGTCCGGCCAGAGATTCCGAGACTCCCTTCATGAGCGGGAAACGCTGCGATCCGGTAAGCCAGTACATGCCTTTTGCTTCATCCGGAGACCGGAAACGCTGTTCATCAATGACGATTTTTATAAAATTCAGGAGTTCGGGGACATACTGGATTTCATCAATCAGCACCGGAGGGGAATACCGTTCAATGAAGGCACGCGGGTCTTCCTTCGCCAGCAGACGCAGATTGGAATCATCCAGCGTCACATACTTTCTTTCGGGTTCCGCCAACCGCCTCAGGAGCGTAGTCTTCCCGACCTGTCTGGGGCCTGTCAGCAGGATTGCCGGAAAAAAACTGCTCCCGGCCTGAATCACCTCGGTCAAGTGTCGCGTTATGTACACAGCTCAAAACCTCGTCTATTTTGGAATTTAATTCCAATATAGCCGATAAATCCGTTTTTTCAAGCCACTTTCCAAAAAAAGATACAAAATCATGTTTTACGGTGTTGCTGATGGAGGAGTTCGAGGAATCGCATCTTTAACTATATCATATCTTTTGAAAAAAACGACAAGAAAATCATTATCTTTTGGAAAAAAGCAAGTGCAAAAACCTTTTGCGCCGGTCATAACGGTTCAGTGGATTCCCGTCGAACCGAACCCGCCGGCGTTCCGGTCGGTTTCGTTCAGCTCGACGGCGGGCGTCAGGACGACCTGCGGCAGCGCGGCGATCACCATCTGGGCGATGCGGTCGCCGCGGTGCACGGGAAACACGTTTTCTCCGGCGTTGAACAGGATCACGCAGACCTCGCCGCGGTATCCGGCGTCGATGGTGCCGGGCGTGTTGAGCAGGGTCACGGCGTTTTTGAGCGCGAGTCCGCTGCGTGGGCGTATCTGCGCCTCGTATCCGGCGGGCAGCTCGAGAAAAAGCCCGGTCGGGACGAGTGTGACCTTGCCGGGCGCGGCCTCGACGTCCACGCGGCTTTTCAGGTCCCAGGCGGCGTCGTCCTCATGGGCTTTCTTCGGGGCGAGGTCTTCCGCGCCCTCCTGCATTTTGAAACGGACCGAGATCGGCATGTGGGGACTCCTTCCGGGTTAATGAAATGTCAGCTCTTCAGGTCGATGGAACGGCGTATCCCGTCCGCGATGAAATTGAACGCGGTCACGCAAAGGAATATGGCGAGGCCGGGCCACAGCATCAGGTTCCAGTAGCTCAGCGGATCGGCGAACGCCTGCTTCAGCAGCTCGCCCCAGCTGGCGGACGGCGCCTGCACCCCGAATCCGAGGAAACTCAGGCTGTTCTCCGCCAGGATGGATCCGGCGATGCTGAACGCGAACGAGACGAAGATCGGCCCGGAGACGTTCGGCAGGAGATGCCGGAACAGGATGCTGCGCAGAGGCACGCCGAGGCTCTCGCAGCTCTGGATGTACGCCATCTGCCGCGCCTTCAGGACCTCGCCTCGCACCAGGCGGGAGAGGCCGGGCCACCCGGTCATCCCCAGCACGAAGATCACGAGCAGGATCGACTGGCGCGCCCCGTAGTCCAGCATGATCGCCATCAGGATCAGCAGCAGGAGAAATGTCGGGAAACAGATCACGATCTCCACCAGGCGCTGCACGACCAGGTCGACGCGGCCGCCCCGGTATCCCGAGAACAGCCCGATCATCGTCCCGAGCACAAGCTCGATCGCCGTCGCGAGGAACCCGACCGCCAGGGAGACGCGCGCCCCGTACATCATGCGCGCAAAGACGTCGCGACCTACGTTGTCGGTACCGAAGGGGTGCTTGCGCGACGGCATCGCGTAGGTGTCGGGCGACGTCTCGAACGGGCCGTACGGCACCGCGGCGAAATAATACTTCGACGCCATGTCCTCCGCAGCCGCCTTCCGCCAGTCGATCTGCGTCATCTGCGAACGGGATGCGACGAACGGGACAGCAAGCAGGACCAGGACGGCGGCAAGCGCCGGCCAGAGGATGCGTTTCCGCTTCCGGAAACACCCGTACAGGATCAGCGACGCCGGAAGCGCCAGAAGCAGCCAGTTGAACAGCTTTTCCACAAAGACCTCCTGCGCGTCCGGGGCGAAGAAGTCGCGGAGCGCCGGACTGAAAATGCCGCTTTCCGCCGGATGCGGAGCCCCGGGCACGGAAGCTCGGGAGATGATGAGGAGCGGCTTGCCGTTTACGAAAAGGGGGGCGGCGATGGCCGCGAGGATCAGCAGGATGACGAAGACAAGACCGCAAACGGCGGTCTTTTCGCGGAAGAACCTGCGGGCCATGAGCCGGCCGGGCGTCAGATACGCCGCGGAATCCGCCTCGCCGGACGGAGTCTGCGCCTGCACCGGTTCGTTCTGTTCTGCTTCGGCATTCCGTTCCATGGCGGCCTCGGGTCAGGTTCAATCGTTTTCCGGGTAGAATGCGGGCTTGCCGCCGGACATGGAAACGCGGATCGTCGTGCAGCCGTGGAAGGTCCCGCGGAGGATTTCGTCGGCGAGCGGGTCTTCGATCAGCGTGCCGATGGCGCGGCGAAGCGGGCGGGCGCCGTGTTCCGGATTCGCGCCCGAGGAAATCAGGCAGTCGATGACGTCATCGTCGATCTCGAGCTTGCGTCCCTGGTCGGCGAGCCTGGCGGTGAGCCTGGAGAGTTCCAGCCGGACGATCCGGCGGAGTTCCTCCGGGCCGAGCTTGCGGAAGACGATCAGCTCGTCGAGGCGGTTGATGAACTCGGGCTTGAAAGTCTTGCGGGCGGCTTCGAGCAGGCTGTCGCGGAGCTTGTCGTAATCGTCGTTCACGCCCGACCCGGTCGCGAAACCGAGCGGAGCGCCGTTCGTGATGCGTTCCGCGCCGACGTTCGCGGTCATGATGATGACGGTATTCCGGAAATCGACGCTGCGCCCGAGCGTGTCGGTGAGGCGTCCGTCCTCCATGATCTGGAGAAGCATGTGGGTCACGTCGGGGTGCGCCTTCTCGATTTCGTCGAACAGCACCACGCTGTACGGATGGCGGCGGACGCGTTCGGTCAGTTCGCCGCCCTCACCGTGCCCGACATAGCCGGGCGGGGAGCCGACGAGACGGCTGACGTTGAACTTCTCCATGAACTCGGACATGTCGATCTGGATCAGGGAGTCGGCGTCGCCGAACATGAACTCGGCGAGCGATTTCGCCAGCAGGGTCTTGCCGACGCCGGTCGGACCGAGGAAGATAAACGAACCGATGGGGCGCCTGGGATCCTTCAGGTCGGCGCGGGCGCGGCGGAGGGCGCGCGCCACGGAGCGGACGGCGTCGCCCTGTCCGATCACGCTCTTTTCAAGCTCCTCCTCCATGTGGAGCAGTCGCCTGGACTCGGAATCCTGAAGCTGTTCCAGCGGGATGCGCGTGAGCTTGGAAAGGACGCTGCTGATGTCTTCCCGGGTCACCTCGGGCCTGGTCTCGCTGCGGGCGTCCTCCCAGGCGCGGCGCGTGGCCTCGAGCTGGGCGCGAAGTTCGCGTTCCCGGTTGCGGAACCGCGCGGCATCCTCGAATCTCTGGTCCGAGATGGCCTTCTCCTTGTCGCGGACCATCTGCTGGATGGCGTCCTCCGTCTCGCGAAGGTCCGGGTGGCGCGGGGCATTGGCGATCCGCACGCAGGCGCCGGCCTCGTCCATGAGGTCGATCGCCTTGTCGGGGAGGAACCGGCCGCTGATGAAACGGTCGGACAGTTTCACGGCGGCTTCGATGGCATCGTCGGAATAGCGGACCTTGTGGTGCGCCTCGTAAGCGGGCTTCAGCCCGTAAAGGATCTTGATGGCGTCCTCGATGCAGGGCGGCTCGACCATGACCGGCTGGAACCTGCGTTCCAGCGCGGCGTCCTTTTCGATGCCCTTGCGGTATTCGTCGAGCGTGGTGGCGCCGATGCACTGGAGCTCGCCGCGGGAAAGAGCGGGCTTGATGATGTTGGCGGCGTCCATGGCGCCTTCGGCCCCGCCGGCCCCGACGAGCGTGTGCAGTTCGTCGATGAACAGGATGGTGTTCCGGGACGAGCGCACCTCGTCGATGACGGCCTTGATGCGCTCCTCGAACTGGCCGCGGTATTTCGTGCCGGCGACCATGAGCGGCAGGTCGAGCACGATCAGGCGTTTGCCGTGCAGGAGCTCCGGGACGTCGTCCGCGGCGATCTTGCGGGCAAGCCCCTCGACGATCGCGGTCTTGCCGACGCCCGCCTCGCCGATGAGGACGGGGTTGTTCTTCGTGCGGCGGCAGAGGATCTGGATGACGCGTTCGATCTCGTCGTGGCGCCCGATGACCGGGTCGAGCTTGCTTTTCCGGGCAAGCGCGGTCAGGTCGCGCCCGAACGTATTCAGCGCGGGGCTCTCCTGCCCGTCTTCGCCTTCGCCGTCCCCGTTGTTCTTTTCGTCCGCGTCCTCGTCATCGGAGTCCGCGTCCTCGTCGTCGGGATCGGAATCCGGCAGATAATCGGGGTCAAGCGTGGCGAGGATCCGCTGGCGTGCCCGGCCCGGATCGACATTGGACGAACGGAGCAGCCCGGCGGCGACCGTGGTCCCGTCGTTGAGTATCGCGAGGAGAAGATGCTCCGTGCCGATGTAGTTGCAGCGCATCGCACGCGCCTCGTCGCCGGACATGATGATGATCTTGCGGAGGCTGGCGGAGAACGGCGACGCCCCGAGCTGGCACGTTTCGGAGCCGGATTGCGGCAGCTTCCGGGCAAGCTCCAGAAGAAGATGCTGGAAATTCACCTTCATGGCACGCAGCACTTCGACCGCGATGCCTTCGTTCAGGAGACAGATTCCGCGCAGAAGATGCTCCACGGAGATGCAGTCGTGGTTCGACTGTTCCGCTTCCTTCTGCGCCAGATTCAGGGACTGGCGCGCCCGTGGGGTAAACCGCCTCAAAGCGGCATTGACTTCTTCTTGTTCCGACATGTTTTTCTCCTGCGATGGATGATTCTGATGTTTTTTTTGCTTTTTCAGAAAAATCGGGACGCGTCGCCGCGTCCCGCCTGTCATTCCGTTCGTCCCGTGCGCCGCCCGGACCCGGACGGCACAGCCGACGCCGGGAAAACGCCGTGCGGCATGCGCCCCTCCCCGTCGTCCGCCTTATTCAGGCCGCTTCCGTTTCCGCGCGGATAACGGCATCCGGGGAAGCCGGACTCACTGGGAAACGAAGTAGTTGGGATTCTTGTCGATGAAATCCGAAACCGTATCCGGGCTGATGAGGAGGAAGAACGTATCAAATGCCTTGGAGAGATCCTTCGGCACGTCGTCCTTGCGAATGTTGAACGCCATACTCTCTTCGCTGGAGTTCCTGATGATGCCGCACACGCGGCCGCTCTTCAGCATGTCCTGCTCAACGAACGCAAGTCCGGTATCGGTCATCAGGAACATGTTGTTCTTGCCCGTGTTGTTGTTTTTCTTCGTGAGGAACGTGATCTTCTTAAGGTCGGAGATCGACCTGGGCAGTCCGACGAAATTGATGACGACGTCGACCTTGTCATAGACCTGGTCCAGTTTTTTCTTCATGATGGCAGCATCCAGAGGATCGTTGCGTTTCTCCTCGCCGGTTTTCTTGTCCGTGGTCATTTCGCCCACGACGAGTATATCCGACCAGGAAATGCCCTTCTCCGGCAGGATCCGCTGGAGATACTCGAGCATGATATGGTTATCCGACGAGGAATTGCTGTAGGATTCTTCGTCGATCAGGAATGCGACGGCACTGCCTTCTTCCTGGAACCGGCTCGCGATATACTGCGCGGCCTTCTCGGCTTTCGCGTTCTGAAAGAGGGTGGCATTCTTCTCAAGGCGGGCATTTTCCGCATTCTTGGGGGAAATGAGCAGTCTGCCGACCGTCCCGCCGATCACCATTATGGCGCCCAGCGCGATAAAGATGCGGGCATTCGGCTTGGTATTCTGGTTCTTGATGCCCCAGACCATCACAATAAAACCGATCACCATCAGGACATAGACAGCCAGGACGGGAAACTCAATGTTTGCAAAAAGCATTTTGCTTGACTCCTTTACGGGGGTGGTTCCGACGCGCGGGCGAACGCACGTTTTATGTTTTACGAAAAAAGACTGTACAAAAGCAATATATCCTGCTTTTGGCCTTTTTCAAATCTTTTTTCCCTTTTTCTCTATAAAAAAGCTGGCTGCTCCGGCAGGAAGCAGGCGGGCGAAGTCCCGGATGCAGCCGGTGGGGAAGGTCAGCCGGCAAGTCTTTCGAGAGAACGGGCGAGGGCGATCTGGGTGCGTGCACGGTCGAGGTTGTGGCCGGGACGCGCCGTCTTGAAATACCGGTCGCCGTCGAGGTAATCGGACAGGAACCGCACGGCAAGCTCGAAGGTGATGACGGCCCCGGCAATCGGCATGAGCCTGATCTCCTGCGGGGTAAGGTAACCGTCGAAACCTGCAAGAAAGCCTTCGGCGCAGGCTTCGTACATGTCGCGACGGGCCTCCAGGTTAGCAAGCCTGCCGGCGTCCTCGCGGGCCGGGTTCGCCGCAACGCGGACGAGGTCGCCGAAATCGTACGGCGCGAGGCCCGGCATCACGGTGTCGAGATCCACGACGCAGACGGCCTCGCCCGTGGCGGAGTCGAGCATCACATTGTTGATCTTCGTGTCGTTGTGGGTGATGCGCTCCGGGATGAGCCCGGCGGCGAACGCATCCGTGATCAGCGGCGCCAGATGCCGCATGGCGTCGATCTCGGCAAGTTCCTGCGAGGCGGAGGCGGCGCGTCCGAGACGGTCCTCCGCGGCAAGGGCGTCGAGCGAACGGAGACGCGCCGACGTATCGTGGAACGCGGGGATGGTTTCGTGAAGACGCGGCGGCGGCAGGTCGGAGAGATCGCGTGCGAACCGGGCGAATGCGAACGAGGCGGTCCTGGCCTGGGCGGGCTCCCGCACGGCGTCGACGGTCCCCGCGCCTTCGATCATACGGTAACAGCGCCAGCACGCGCCGGATCCGTCGAACTGGCACGGCCAGGCATTCCTGGCGGGGACCACGGTCAGCACGCGCCGCCCGGCATCCGGCAGGATCGCATATTTCTCCCTGAGATGCCGCGTCACGCGAACGATGTTGTCCATCACGGACAACGGGTCCGGGAAAACGTGCGGATTGATGCGCTGGAGGACGAACCGCACGAACGCTTCGGAGGCTGGCTTTTCGACCGTCAGTGCGAAGGTGTCGTTGATGTGCCCGCTGCCGAACGCCGTCGCGGAGACGGCCCTGCCGCCGAGCTCGAAAAAGGAGGCGGCTTCCAGTGCGGTGCGCGCGGAAACGGACATGGTGTTTTTCCTGAAAGATCTAAGTTCAGCCGAGGAGCGGCGACGGGTACACGCCGGACTCGACCAGCGCGGCGATGCCGGCCTGCACGCGGGGCTTGTCCTCGCGGTAGGTGACGCCGAGCCAGGAATCCCGGCTTTCGAGAATGCCGACGGACGCCTGCCCGGCTCCGATCATGGAGGCGACGGCGGCGGGGAGGTAGAACTCGGATTTGAGCTCGGATCCGTGTTCGCGCAGAAATGCCTCGAAAAGCCCGCGGAGACCTTCGAAGAGCGACGGCATGAAGCCCCAGAAGTTCATGGAGACGATCTCGCCGCCGGTGAACGCGAGCTTCGCGCCGTTCTCGTCGACGGCGACCGCGCCAACCGCGCCGTCCGGTTCGATCTTCGTGCGTTCGGTGACTTCCTTCAGCGTGCCGTCCGGGTTGGCCGTGCAGACGCCGCGGGAGACGGAGCCGAACTTGGAGAGCGTGTTGCGGAGCGGGTACCCGACCATGAAATGACGGCCGGGATCGGTGTTTCCGGCGAGCGCCGCACCGAGCTGGACGAACCCGCTTCGTCCGTAGAAATCATCCGCGTTGATGGCGGCGAAGGGACCGGAGATCCTGTCGGCGGCACAGAGCACGGCGTGGCCGGTGCCCCACGGCTTCTGGCGGCCCTCGGGAACACCGTGTCCCGCGGGCAGGGCATCAAGCTCCTGGAACGCATATTCCACGGCGATGCGGCTCTCCCATTTCGCGCCGACGGCCTCGCGGAACGCCTGTTCGATGTCGCGCCGGATCACGAACACGACTTTGTTGAACCCGCCCTGCATGGCGTCGTGGATGGAATAGTCGAGGATGATCTCGCCGTTCGGCCCGACCGGGTCGATCTGCTTCAGGCCTCCGTAGCGGCTGCCCATTCCGGCGGCAAGCACCATCAAGGTCATTTCTTTCATGTTTTTCGTCTCCTGTTTTATGTCTGTTGAGTTGAAATAGGATCAGGTCCGGATTTCCGCGAGCGTAGCCGCCGCGATGGCCTGACCGTGCCGCCGCAGGGAATCGTCCGGCACGGACACAGTCGTTTCGAGCGAGGGAAACACATCCGCGAGGATGCGGTTCGCCTCGCGGCTGATGACATCGCCGCCGGCGCCGCTCGTCACGCGGCCCATGATGACGACGGTATTGACGAGCGGGTAGAAATCGCAGAATCCCGCGACGGTGTATCCGAACGCCGTCCCGATGCTGCGGAAGATGCTCAGCGCACGTTCATCGCCTTTTTCAGCGAGCGCCTGGACCCCCAGAAGCACCTCCGGCAGCGGCATGCCCACGGGAAAAACGAGCCCGGCGGCCGCGGCGAGACGCGCCACGCCCTGCTGGGAGAAATAGTTCACGCCGCATCCGCGGTCGCCGCTCCATTCGTCGCGCGGCGCGGAGGCGGAGTGGTCCACCGGCACAAACGCGAGCTCGTTGAGGCGGCCCGTGATGCACCCGGCGCCGTTCACATATCCGCCCGCCATGCTGCTGCCGAACGACACCCCGAGGATGCCATTCCGGTCGAGCTGGATCGAGGCGGCGAGCGCGGCGGCTTCCCCGTCGTTCACGACGGCGAACGGCACGCCCTTCCAGTCGTCATGAACGAACTCGAATACGGGCGCGGCTTCCTGATCGAAGCGGTCCGGCGGGACGCTGCGGAACAGCGAGGCCATCCGCACGCGGTTGTTGATGTACACGCCCGCGGCGCTGCCGCCGATGGCGTCGACGCGCGGCAGATGCGCGGCGGCCCGGCGGATGGAGTCGTTGATGCCCGCGCGGTGCCAGGCGGGATCGGCCTGCGCGGACGGGTTCCACACGACTTCCTCGGAAAAAACGAGCTTGCCGTCCTGTACGGCGGCGCATTTGCGGTCGCTCGCGCCGAGATCGAATCCCACGCGGCAACCCTCGAAATGCCGTCCGAGGCCGTTCTGCGGCTCGGATGCCGCCGGGGCATCTTCGAACGGAACGGACTCGACGGCAAGCGGGGTCTCGTAAATTCTCGTCATGCTGGCGAAATCGAACGCGCGTTCGCCGCCCGGAGCGTAAATCTTCGCAAGTTCGGCGGCCACGTCATCCGCCCCGGCGACAACAATCCGGCTCCCGCCGCCGATCCACAACAGAGACTTTACGAGGCGTTCCGCATGGCGGACGTTCGCCGCGGCTTCCACCTCGTTCGGCGCGCCATACACGACAGTCTCGACCGAGATGACCTGCCCGGAAGGCGTCGCAACCGCGAGCTTCAGCGGCCTCGACCGGCGCGACGCACGGACCGCGGTCCGAAAACAAAGGCGCTCCAGCACGGCCGGACGGAATCCGGGTTCGAGACACAGGAGCGGAACCCCGTCTTTTTCGCCGGCGCACGGCGTTTCCAGATTTGCCATGGTTACCTCTTTCAAAAAAAAGATGCGGACACGTGTTCCCGTACGATCGTTCCGCTTTCTCATTTCCTAACTGAATACAATACACGCGCGCCCTGATTTTTTCAAGCATCATTTTGAATTTCTCCGGGATGATGCTATATTAAGTGTTTTGAGAAACCAAAAGGCCTCCAACACGTCGCCGACATCACGAAACGCATCCAATGGCTGAAAAACAAATAGCGCCCGACACGGCGACGCAGGGGAACACCCCCGCTGACAGCACCACGCCCATCCGGCTGGCGTTCGCACCCTGCACCGACTACACGACACAAGCCCTGCGCCCGGCGCTGGAGCACGTCCTGCACCCGCAGATCAAAGCCGCAGGCGGCGTCTCCGGCAAATCCGTGATGCTGAAACCCAATCTGCTGGCCTGGCGCAAAGCCAACGATCCGCAGGCCGTGAACCCGCGGTTCATCGTCGAAACGGCGAAAGTGTTTCTGGACGCGGGCGCTTCGCGCGTCGCCATCCTGGAGAACCCCGCCGTGCAGACCACGCCGCAGATCCTCCGTGCCATGGGAATCTCCGACGAACTGAAATCGCTCGGCGTCGATGCCGCCAATTTCACGAACTACCGGAAACAGCCCCCGCTCGACGCCGTCTGCTTCCGCAATCTGGAGATCGCCGACGAGTTCCGCGAGTACGATTTCGTCGCCGACCTGGCAAAAGCCAAGACGCACGGCATGATGACGCTGACTTTCTGCGTCAAGAACCTCTTCGGTCTCGTCAACGGCGGTGACCGTCTCGCCTGGCACCTCGCCGTCGGACGCGACTACGACAAATTCGCCGACATGCTGATCGACCTCTATCTCGTCGTCCGCCCGGCGTTCAACCTGCTCGACGCCGTCACCTGCATGGAGGGCAACGGCCCCGGGTCCGGGACTCCGACGGACCGAAATTTCATCGCGGGCGGCACGGACGCACTGGCGCTCGACGCCGCGGCGGCGCGGGTGCTCGGGGTCGATCCCGACGAACTCCATATCATCAAACGGGCGAAGGCGCGCGGTCTCTTCCCGGCGCCGGAATCGGTCGGGATCCTGGACACGCCGCCCGTCTGCGAACCCCTGGCGCTCCCGGAACGCCCCGTCATGGACATGGCGCAGCTGCATCTCGGCGTCGGCATCCCGAGATGGATTCAGAAGCCCCTTTACAAGGCGCTGGTCGTCAATCCGAAGGTCGACCCGGACAAATGCGTCGGATGCGGCGTCTGCGTGAAGATGTGCCCGCCGAAATCCCTGAAGCTCTCCGGCGGCAAACCCGACTTCGACCTCCCGCACTGCATCCGGTGTTTCTGCTGCCAGGAACACTGCCCGAAAGGGGCGATCGAACCGAAGATGACACGGACGATGCGGTTCGTGAAAGCGGTCGACCGGCTGTTCCGCGGGACAAAAAAGAGGAAAAGCAAATAAATATCGGATATTGCATTTTTTTATATTTTCCGGGATGAAACGAAAAAAATCAAAAAAAAATGCGATTTTTTTGGAAACGGACTGGAAAAAACGGAAATGAGAAGGTATATTATTAACTCTGTTTGCCGCAGAAAAGGCGGCGGCAGTCCAATTCGCTGTTCTATGCGATCCTTGCCCGGGGACACTCAGCCCAGCTGAAAATGCCCGGTATCAGACGCGGCGGACGGCAGCTCCATTGGAAACCCGTTCCGGGTCTTGCGGTGCATTGTGCCGCGGGATCCGGGATGCTCAAATACATACAATTCGCACCATCTTCAACCCAAAACCATAGCAACAAAGCGAGAACAACATGGAAGTTCGGGCAGTAACAAGGTATGTCCGCATTGCTCCGTCCAAGGGTATGGATTTCTCCCGGGTCATCCAGGGAAAATCCTACGCCGATGCGCTTGCAATCGCGGAACTTTCCCCGAGGAAGGCCGCCAAGCTGTTCGCCAAGACGCTCAAATGCGCGAAGGCGGCTGCAGCTGAGAACGGCATGAACGAAGCGTCCCTGATGGTCAAAACCGCAGTCGCGGACCCCGGTCCGATGCTGAAGCGGTTCCGTCCGAAGGCGCGCGGCATGGCGGGCAGAATCCGCAAACGCATGAGCCACTTCACGGTGGTTCTTACCGACGACTGAGATGAAAGGAAGTCACAGTGGGACAAAAAATTAATCCAATCGGGCTCAGACTTGCCCTGAACAAGAATTGGTGCTCCCGTTGGTTCGCCCGCAAGGACAACTTCGGGACGTGGCTTCACGAAGACCGCAAGGTCCGCACCTTCATTAAGAAGAACTACAATCAGGCTGCGATCTCCAACATCCTGATCGAACGCTATTTCAACCGCGTTCGCACCACCATCTTCGCCGCTCGCCCGGGCGTTCTGCTCGGCAAAAAAGGCGGCAAGGACGCCGAGATCGACAGACTGCGCGACGAAGTGAGCAAGCTGCTCGCCGACGGGCAGGAGCTCATCGTCGACGTCATCGAGGTGAAGCAGCCCGAGACCAACGCTCAGCTCGTCGCCGAGAACGTGGCTGCCCAGCTCGAACGCCGCATCGGTTTCCGCCGTGCCATGAAGAAGGCCATCCAGACCGCCATGGAACTCGGCGCCGAAGGCGTCAAAATCCAGTGCTCCGGCCGCCTCGGCGCCGCGGAACTGGCCCGCACCGAAACCTACAAGGAAGGGCGCACGCCGCTTCAGACCCTGAAGGCTTTCATCGATTACGGATTCACCGAAGCCAACACGACCGCCGGCAAAATCGGCGTGAAGGTTTGGATCTGTCACAAGGAACTCACGGAGGAAATGCAAAATGCCGTTAATGCCAAAAAGAGTAAAGCACAGAAAGGTGCAGCGCGGTAATAACGCCGGGCTGTCCCAACGTTGCAACAAACTGGATTTCGGCGATTTCGGATTGCAGACGTTTGAGCGCGGCTTCCTGACCGCCGCCCAGATCGAAGCCGCCCGTGTCGCGATCACCCGCCACATGAAACGCCGCGGCCAGGTCTGGATCCGCCTGTTCCCGTACAAGCCCTGCACGAAGAAGCCTCTGGAAGTCCGCATGGGCAAGGGCAAAGGCAACGTCGAATACTGGGTCGCCCCGGTTCAGCCCGGCCGTATGCTCTTCGAGATCTCCGGCTGCTCCGAAACCCTCGCGAAGGAGGCCATGAGCCTCGCCGCTTCCAAGCTCCCGATCCGCTGCCGCTTCGTCTCCCGGATCCCGGCCGTCTAATGTGAGGAAGGACCTGTCATGAAAAACAAAAAATCCGTCAATAAGGCCATGAAGCAGATCAGCGAACTCAAGCAGGACGAACTCGTCGCCCGCGACGCCGAACTCCGCAAGGAAAAGTTCCTGCTCCGCGCCCAGGCCAAATCCGGTCAGCTTGAAAGCCCGGCCAAAATCCGCACCGCCCGCCGCAACCTCGCCCGGGTGATGACCGAACTCAACAAACGCGCTTCGGCCGGCAAATAAGGAACACCTGAAATGGACGAAACCATTAAGACTGATACCGCAGCCGCTGCCGTCGTGCGCGGCCACCGGAAAACGCGCGTCGGAAATGTCATCAGCGACGCTCAGAACAAGACGATCGTCGTCGAGATCGTGACGCGTTCCGCACATCCCCGGTACAAGAAGGTCGTCAAGAGCCACGTCCGCTATGCGGCTCACGACGAGAACAACGAGGCGAAGGTCGGCGACCAGGTCATGATCGCGGAGACCCGCCCCCTGAGCAAGACCAAGCACTGGCGCCTGGTCAAAATCATCAGCCGCAGCGAATAATGCGAGGAGACTTGAACTATGGTTCAGATGCAATCCAGTTTTGAAGTCGCCGACAATTCCGGCGCCAAGCGCATCGTGCTCATCACCGTCCTCGGCCAGCGCAAGACCATCGCCTCCATCGGCGATATCGTCACCGCCACCGTCAAGGAAGCCATCCCCGGCGGCACCGTGAAGAAAGGCGACGTCGTCAAGGCCGTCGTCGTCCGCACCGCCGCGCGCATCCGCCGTCCCGACGGCTCCTACCTGCGCTTCGACAAGAACGCCGCCGTGATCATCGACGACCAGAAGAATCCGAAAGGCACCCGCATTTTCGGCCCGGTCGCGCGTGAACTCCGCGACAAGAACTTCATGAAAATCATTTCCCTGGCGCCGGAGGTCCTCTGATGAATAGCGAATTGAACAAGTGCCAGAAGCACTACCACGTGAAGAAGAACGACAAGGTCCAGGTCATCAGCGGCGGCTGGAAGAACAAGACCGCCAAGGTCGTGGCCATCCTCAAGAAGAAAGACCGCGTCGTCCTCGAAATCGAGAATCCCACCGACCGCGACCGTGAACGCATCACGAAGAAGCGCACCGTCCGCAAGAGCGCCGCGAATCCGAACGGCGGCCTCGCCGACCGCGCCGTCTCCGTGCACGTCTCCAACGTCAAAAAGCTCGCTTCCGCCGACGAAGGCGCGAAGAAGGCCGAGTGAGTGGAGGAACTGAACAATGCCCGATATGAGAAAATACTACAATGAGCAGGTCCGCCCCGCTCTGCAGGAAAAGCTCGGCCTCAAGAACGTCATGGAGATTCCGAAGCTGAAGAAGATCGTCATCAGCACCGGCATCGGCACCAAGATGGAAAAGGACGCCTTCTCCGAAGCCCGCACCCACCTCTCCGCCATCACCGGCCAGGCCCCCGTCGTCTGCAAGTCCCGCAAGAACATCGCGAACTTCAAGCTGCGCGCCGGCATGTCCGTCGGTCTCATGGTCACCCTCCGCGGCGACCGCATGTACCAGTTCCTCGATCGTCTGGTCCACAACGCCTTCCCGCGTGTCCGCGACTTCCGCGGCGCCCCGAAGAAGGGCTTCGACCACGTCGGAAACTACAACCTCGGGATCCCTGATGTGTCGATCTTCACCGAAATCGACCTCGACAAGATCAAGTATCCGCTCGGAATGAACATCACGATCGTGACCAGCGCGAAGACCGACGCCGCGGCGAAGGAACTTCTCTCCATGCTGGATTTCCCGTTCGCCAAGTAAGGAGACGTTAAGAAATGGCTAAGAAAAGTCTGATTGCGAAACAGAAACGCGGCGGGAAGTTCAAAGTCCGCAGCTATACTCGCTGCGCCGCCTGCGGCCGTCCCCGCGCCGTCATCCGCAAATTTAAACTCTGCCGTATCTGCTTCCGCGAAATGGCCTCCACCGGCCAGATCCCGGGCGTGATTAAGGCCAGTTGGTAACAGAAAGGAATCGAAGAAATGAGTATGCAGGATCCGATTTCAGATATGCTGACGCGCCTTCGCAACGGCTGCATGTCCATGCAGAAGGTCGTTTCCATGCCTTCTTCCATCATGAAGACCGCCATCGCGGAAGTCCTCAAGCAG
>Ga0310690_10000179_pt1 | contig 149711 bp, 208 predicted proteins | sample AusTroGonzalo_MG_2_FD_207661 | JGI IMG/M metagenome (GOLD analysis project Ga0310690, IMG submission 207661) | Bovine rumen microbial communities from tropical cattle in Woodstock, Queensland, Australia - Gonzalo_04 (v2) (version 2) | ecosystem: Host-associated > Mammals > Digestive system >...
GAAGACGGACAGCGTCTGCACCCCCCACCCCCGGGCATCGTGCCCAGACATGTTCTGAGCCATGACCGCCCGTTTAAGCCAATAAAAACAGGTTTAGGCTAAAAATACCCCCAACCTTTCCAAAACACCCCTCAGGACAGTATGCTTTTGTTCATGTTTGGTGTGTTTTTAGCCCAAACCCTGAATTTCCAATATCTGCAACCGGAATTTACACCCCATCGGGTATGGTCCCGGTTTTCAGATTTCAAAATATACCCGATCGGGGACGCCGGCCGCTACAGCAGCCTTTTCCAATAATCCGGATTTTCCAGACAGTTCCCGATCCCTGGTTTTTCATTTCAGGCCAGGTCCACCAGGCCGGCCATTCCCATATATCATGTTTTTCATTTGATCGCGCCCCTTATTTCACCTATTTTCACCTAAGTCCGGTTTTTACCCCCTGAAGAGGTAGGTGAAAGGTCTTACGCGCGCGCGATAGAGGAGGAAGAGTGTTAGAGAGCGAAGAGAGAGAAATGACCTTCGGAGGCTCAGTTTCGGACGAATTCTGGTCTTTAGACGTCGCAAAGTGCCAGAAATTCGCCAAAATCATCGAAATTTGGCGCAGAGAGGCACGCGAGCGGCCCGAGGATGCCCGGATCGCCTTCGAAGACGAGGACCATATTTTCTTCAAAATCCGGCAAAAGAGCGTAAATCTGCCGAAGCCTCGCAAACACCGGGAGCTTTCGGAGGCCGAGAGAGAGGCCCTGGGCGAGCGTCTGAGGGGCTCTTTGGCCCGCAAAAAGGGCTCTGGAACCGCCGGGGAGGCCTGATCAGGGTCTACCCCTCCGCGCAGAGGGTCTGAAATCCTTATTATTTCATTGAGTTTGGGACCCTAGAATCGACGACTGGCCCTAGGGTGGCATAATTGTACCCCCCGGACCCAGACGGCCTTCTTTGGTCTAAAATCTCCCAGAAATTGTGGAGCAGCCGGCCCAGGCGAAAAAAGCCGGGGCCCCTGGTCTCAAAATTTGCGACTACCAGGCGCAGTCTCCGACGGTCTGAGGGGCCGAGAGGGCCGGATTCTGTGACCCCATGCACCCGGATTTTCCCTTCCGGCGCCTCTCCGGCCGGTCCCCGGGGCAGACCCCTGCGTTTTAATGGTCTGAATCTCCCGTTATTTACTTGCGCAGAAGACCCTAGAATCGACGACGGGGGGAGAGGCAGTATGTTTATACCCCCCAGACCCAGGTCGCGTTCTACGGTCTGATTTGCCCAGTAAATTGTGGGAGCTCAGAATATATGTGCTGCGACCCGGCGGGCAGCTTAAACAAGACCGGGCTTGAAATGTGAGCCGCTACCCGGCATGCGGGGTATAAATGGCCGGGTTCTGGCCGGGAGGCAGGGGCAGCTGAGTCGAGGCCTGGCTGTTCTCTCCCTCTCGGCTCTCTCAGGCCCCGATTTCCATGTTTTCCAGAGAGGGAAGAGGCCCGGGGGATCTACCCCTGCGTTTTTTAGGTCTGAAATCCTTATAAATAACTGGGCGGTTTGGAGCTAGAATCGATTTCCAGGGAGGGGGCAGTATAATTGCACCCCCGGAGGGCAGGTCGCGATTCTAGCACCTGAAACTCCCAGAAATTGTGGAGGCGGGCAAAACAGCCCCAGGTGGGCTGTGCTCTCTCTCGGGCCCCAGGGAATCACCTACCGGAGAGGTAGGTAAATATAAGACGTCAGATCTGATGAATAATATCCAGAAATGGCGCATAATTATTCATGCATGACAAATTAGCAACTTGGTATTGACGCACGTCAACGACAAGTTTGAGACGGCCGCCGGCGGTGACCTCTCGGGAGCAAAATCAGAGAGCGGAAAAAAGCCGCCCCCGGATTTTGACTCCTTTTTTTACCCCGGCCCGACCGTGACCGTGCCCGGACTTTGACCGCGGTGAAAAAGGCGCGGCCCCCTGCGGTGAAAAAAGAGTGGGCCGGTACGGTTAAAAAAATAGGGCGGGCAATGAACATTAAAGGTCGGGCAGTGAACGTATAATGCAGTCAGCTGAACGCATCAATGTTCAGAGCCGCCGTTAGACAAGAGAAAAACCCTGGCGCTCGGTGTGTCAAAATTTACGTGAAAATGCTCCGAGGCGCATTCATATTTTGTCCGGGGAATTATGAAGGAGAAATGAACAAAATATGAACACGCCCCAGAATCGAGGTGTGTTCTGAAGGAGGCCCGGACTGGTCGCTCAGCAAAGAAAAGGACGGGGCTTTTTAGGCCCCATCCTCTCTTCTGCTGCGGTCGGCATCAGATATAATGATTCATATCTAGGATCATCATCACGAACATCACAAGCACCCCAAGGGTCCCTGCGATTGCTGCGACGTATCCGCCCACCGACTTGTCTTCCTTAGCGCCTCGCCAGAGAGCTCTGAGCTCCAGGGCGATGCCGATTATGGGAAGCGCGACCAGTCCGACAATATATATCATTGTTGCACCTCCTTTCTGGCACGTTTGTGAATTCTGCGGCCTGATCCCCGCGTGCCCGGGGGTTCGACCAGCGTGACCTGCTACTTCTTCCAGGTCCCGAGATAGGCCACTACTATGTACAGCAGCGGAATTCCTATCATGGTTGCTAGCGCGACGATCATACCTGTGTTCGCCTCCTTCCGAGTGTATTATAGCACTTTTTCTTGGGTTTGTCAAGTGTTTTTCTGAGTTTTCCCCGTATTTTCTCACGGTTTTTTAGTTTATCTAGTCTTCTCTCCAGACTGTGATCACTGGCAGCAGCCGCGTCGTCACCCACATGGTCTTCTTACCGAAGCTTAGTTTTTCCTGGAGAACGATGTTACTGTCCGCCGGCGTGACCTGTAGCCTGATTGCAGCCCCGGTTCGCTGCTCGAGCTGATGCTGCAGCTCGCTCTCGGATCCCAGGATTTCCATGAGATGATAGGATGCAACCGTTTGCGGATCCCTCTCAAGCGATTCGGCTATCTGATCCAGCTGCTCTGTGGGATCACAGCACAGGTACTCGCGATGCTTCGCCGGCATGTTCTTTGCGGCCTTAAGATTCTGGATTATGTTGCGCGCCAGGCGAGCTTCCTGGGTCCGGTCCCCTGCCTGTACGGCAACTGCTTCCAGATCCGATTCCAGGTTGTGGATGTTCGGGACCTCCGGGGACATTATCTGGGCTCCGATTCGCTCAGCTGCATCACACCAGGTCTCTCCCGGGCGTGGGCCGCCCAGCAGTCTGAGTGTCTCGTCGATCAGAGAAGAGTAGATCTCTTTATACGTCATCTCTGATGCCCTCCTTTCCCGGGAGGATGCAGCAGTACTTCGACATCTCGGCGAGCTCACCGTCGACTGTGTACAGGTCCTCCTGGATGTCCCGTGCTGTATCGATGTTGGAGATCCTGAAGCTTGTCGTCTTCTCCGGGTCCAGCCCGAACCCGAGGCAATAAGATTTCCAGACTTCCGGATCTGTGCTCTCTTTGAAGATTCTGATGTACTGTCTCCCCGGGATCGTCGTACGCGGCGATTCTGCTTCCTGATTCGGAAACTCGTCGTCCGGTACCTGGGTCTTGGGTAACTGGATTGCTGTTTTCATGAAGATGATAACCTCCTTTCTTAGTGAGCCCAGACAGCTGTGGTTTTCCCGGTTTTCCTGTAGCAGCGCCGGCATTTATCGCAGGTTATCGGGTTTCCCTGCGCATCCTTGGCGTGCTTCCCGCTGGCGAGCACCGCCGGGCAGTGGATCAGAGCCCTGACACGGTCCCTCTCGGGATCCGGCATCGTGCAGTCTTTCCTGTTGGTGTCGTCATATTCAAAAACGTTCACTTTACCCGCGTGGCGTGAGAGGAATTCATCTGCGCACCCGTGCCACTGACTGACGTTGATGACGAAGTTCGGTTCGGTCTCTCCCCGGGTTTCCAGGAAAGTTTCCAGATCCTCATAGTTTTTGGTGTAGACCGCAAACTGGATCTCCGGATGCTTCCTGGCGAGCTCATTCCAATTGTCGAAATCTTCGACAGAAGTCAGCTCGCCCGATACATTGATCCTGAATGTGGTCAACCTGATATCCTCCTGCTTCCCTGTTTTCAGGAATTTCTTGTTAATTTTGGTCAGATAGTCGTCCAGGGCTCCGAACAGCTTCCCGGATCTAAGCAGCAGGGTGTTTTCCATCCAGGCGGGGATGACTGACGTGTGATACATACGCGCGCTGTTTACAGCGTAGCAGCCCCCGTCGAAGCATTCCGCGCAGTGCTTGCTGCAGGTGCCCGGGACTTCCGTCAGAACCGTCCCGTCTTTGAGCTTGATCAGATGATCCTCATTGCCCGGCAGGGTTGAGAAGGAGGCGATGCCCTTCCCGATTTTTGAGTTTCCGTTTAGACTGATGTGGAGCTCGGGCTCCATTCCGGCGTTAATTGTGTAAAGTGCCATTGTAGTTCCTCCTTTATTTGAACAAATATTCAAAGAATTTCGAAATCGATCCCCGCGTCATCCAGGAGATCTGCTATTTCGTCCAGATCCTCCGTGGCGACCATTATGCGGCTAGCGGTGTCGAAGTCGTAATCGAAGCCGTTATCATCTAACAGCTCTGCAGTCTCATCAATCTCGTCTACGAGTATACGTGCATCTAGGTTCATCATTTTAGTTATACCTCCCTTAATACCAAATAAAGTAGTAGATCTTTGCTTCCGGATCCTGCTGCAGGATACGCCTGGCTTTTGTCATTACCTCGACGGTATTGACCCAGTCTTCGTGTTCCCACTCGCTTTTGATCGGTTTGTTTGCTTCCTCTTTGGCTATTTTTAAGATCTTTTCGATCTCATCCAGCATCATGCGCATATCGACGCAGTTGTCTTCTCTATAGCCGTCTGCGTCTACCGGCAGATCCTTATAGCTCTGCAGTGTTTTGCATATCAGATCGTTCACGGTGTACGCTTTGCGCCAATAGCCGATTTCTGCTCTGTCGCCAATACTGGGGCCAATTGGGAACAGTCCCCCGCAAGCACCTGTTGCATCTGTTTTTTCGATATCTGGCGATTCCACCAGGCAATACTGATCAAGTCCCATTTTATAATCCTCCTTTTTTGTGGGCGACTTTCCGGTCTTTTTTCTGCTTGTATTATAGCACTTTGGGACCGGAAAGTCAACTTTTTTATTGCATTATTTTTACGAATTTTCGTCCGGGCTGTAGTCGTCCCAGACTTCCTTGGAAAAGGCGACTGCCTCTCTGGTTCCCTCTTCGATCATCCTGCGGTATACTACGTGTCCATCGGTAATTTTGACTTCTCCCAGGTTGTTTCCATAGTCTTCATCTGCCCATTGCCATGTGAATGTGATGTCCGGGAATATAGTTGCCAGTCGTCTGATCACAGGTACCGGCGGCGCCCAGGCCGTGTTGAATATGTAGCTTCCGGCACCGGCATTGCACGAGCTATTATCAGATTCTTCATAAGACTGGTCATAGGCGTCCCATTTGGTTCCCCAGTTCTCAATGCGCCAGTCATACCACGTGGACGCCTGATAATGCGACAGGTTATACAGGAGCGTCGCACCGTCTTTCATCGCCTTATCTTGTTCCTCCAGGGTGATCCTGTCCTCGAACTGTCTCCTTTCTTCGATCGTCATGGGCTGGTACTGTCCGAGCCGGACTCCGTAGCGTGTCCTTGTGTGCTCCAGCGCTGCCTTTTCGTCCGGCTGAAGCGTATCTTGCACAAGCGCCAGATAATAACGCAGGGCGTCGTCAGTTCTCGAGCCGGCTTCGATATTCAGGCTCTCCGGCATCGGGATGATCTTCTGGAAGCTGAACGGCATTTCCTCTCCCGGGCTGCCGTCTTCTGTGGTTTTCTGGTTTTGTACAAAGGTGCGCATCCGCTGGACCTGTGCGATCGACCCGCTGTACCGCAGGATATTCTTAACATGGTTCGGCATTGTTGTATCCTCCTTAGTTTTTATTGTTTTCAGTTGTGGGAATGGCTGAGACGATGACATGGTCGACATATCTGAATCGCTCATTGAAGTTATACAGGGTTCCGATAATGATCGGGCTTAGCACCGGCGCTGACCCCTGCGTATCCATTTCCTGCTGGATTTTGTCTGCCGGATACAGGATTACCTCTACTCCGTCCCTGATCTCCTGCAGCTCTTCGGCGTCGTAAAAGCCGGCGTGCAGCTCCAGATCTGTATCGATCGTTTTCGTGAATACCGTCTGGGCCATCTGCCGCATCGCTTCCGGATCTTCGGCGTATCCCAGGATTTGGATGCTGTGAGCCGGGTATTCCAGCTCTTCTTCAGTTGCTCCCGCGTAGCTTTCAATAATTGCGTATTTCATGTTAGTAACCTCCTTATTCTTCCTCTCGGACTGTGATGTTGTTTGTATCTGGATCCAGGATTTCCAGCCCTGCGTTCGCTATCTGGCGATGCAGGCGATCCAGGGCTTCCTCCTGGGTCTCACCGTACTTCATTTTCATATACACGTAGGTTTTAACGGCGAGCGTATGCCGCGGCGGCGCTTTGAGCTCTTCGTTTCCCTGCAGCGCTTCCAGCAGCTGTGCGTAATCTTCTTCCGAGTAATTTCCGACGATCAGGCTCTCGAGCGGCACCATGTATGCCTCGAAGAAGCCCGCATCTTCGTCCGGATCTATGTCACCATAGTCTTTGGGGCGATAGCCGCGTTTGTTATTCTCGTTGAAGAACGGGTCGAAGACGTCCCTGTGCGCCCACATCAGATCCGCCACCTTGCAGGTTACTGAGCAGGGCTGTGATTCCTGCTTGATGTTGTCCTGGTAATCGGCCGGATCGTCCAGCTCCAGGTTTTTAGCGAGCCACGTGCAGAATCTGGTGTAGCTATCACTTCCCTGCTGCGGGATTTTCTGGAAATCCAGGCAGCAGCACCAGTCCCAGTTGCTATCGCAGACGTCATAGTCCGCATCGTTGTAATCGCAGTCGAACCTCCAGCTGAGATCCCAGAGTGTGCGCAGGTCGTTCAGATTCGTGTTTTCCATTGTTTTCTCCTCCTTAGTTAAAATAATAAAATCCATACTGGTCTTTTTTGGCCCAGACTGCCGTTACCATATTACGTTCGATATACTCGCCGCGTTCTGAGGCGTCCTTCACATAGTGATTTTCCACATTGATCAGGCGCCATTCCTTCCACGAGTCTTTTCCGAACAGGAAGTCTCTGAGCCAGTCACCTCTCCAGGTATGCGGATCTATATCGATGCCGATCTCGATATTCCCCTCCAGGATTGTCGTCGTCTGAAGGAGCCCATCGCTCCTGGTGTGTTTTTTGAGTTTAGTCGCGTCGATGCTGTAGCCTCCGAATTTCTTACGCATTGTTTTCTTCCTCCTTGAGAATGTCATTTTTGAGTTTTTTCAGCGTTTCAACATACTTGAGCAGCCGTATGATGTTGGCTGTGTGTATCCCATACTCTTCCTGCGTCTGAGATCCGATGCGCCATACCCGCTCATTGCTGACTGCCCCGAACGTTTCTTCAATTTCCCGATCATACATTCTGATAAGCCAGTTCTTGATCATTTCTTCAGTTTCCATTGTGTTTCTCCTTTATTTTTTTATTCGGTTTCACGCTGCCCAGTGGTTGCGACCTTTTCTGGGTAGTAGTTGGAAAGATAGGCTGCGATTGCATTGCCGATGTCCGCGGCAGTTTCATACGGGTATTCCGCGCCTGATGCGCCCTCCGCGGCGACAAATACCATCTTTGCACCTGTTTTCTCAGAGACAAAGAGCTCGACTGTGAATTCCATGCTTCCAGTTTCCATTAATCTTCCTCCTCTTCAGATGTGTCGTCGACCTTTTTCAGATGCAGGTCGGCGTAATAATACGCAGCGGCGATGTTGTCCATCAGGCTGCGATCGATATCAAAAAGGTCGCGATAGTATTTCAGGATCTCATCGATGTCGTCGTCTGTATAAACATACTCGTGGACATCAAGCCAGAGTTCTATGTCCTCTCTGTCATATTGATCCTGCAATGCGATCCAGAATGCTTCCCGGATATCATTTTTGTTGCTTTCTGTGGGTTCCACGCCGGCCGCGCGCGCAGCTGCTTCCAGCATTACCTCGAGTTTTTCACCGAACCTGTTTTCACGTCCGTACATTTTACTTTCTCTCCTTTTTGAGTTTTTCGATTTCCGCTGCAGCAGTCAATACTACCTCCGTGGTCTGATCCAGACGCCGGCGGGTAACTGCATCAATGGCTTGCTGTTTTTTATTAATCTCGCACTGCTGCTTTATCAGGTCCAGGATCTGGACATCGCCCTTGTGCACGGCTTCTTCGAGCTTGCTGATCTGGGCAAGTGCATAAAGTACAAGGATGATCGCAATTGTTGCGATTCCCATTGCGATGCAGGCCATAAGAATTTCCATTAGTTTTCCTCCTCTCGGGTGAGCGTGTCTAAATATGCGTTCCACGCATGGATGGCTTCCACGACGGAAGCGAATGTCTGGGGCAGGTAGTTCTGATGTGTCTTGCATCCGATCCTGATGTTGTTCGGAGAAACGTGCGGTACTTCTGACACTTCAATGTAGCACGCTTTGCAGGGACAGCCCTGCTTGTTCATTGTTTTCTGGTTCTGTGTTGCCATGGTTTCAGTCCTCCTTGACTATCATTATCATTCCGCGGAGAATCCACGGGTGCAGCCACGCCAACTCTTTGGCATAAGCCTTCAGAGGCATGCTGCACTGCCAGCAATCTGGCTTGCTCTCTCTCCCGCGGCCCGAATGGTTGCCTTCGTATACTGAAATATACAGCATTCCGCCCGTTTTCAGATGGGCCAGTGCTCCCAGGACCGCTTCCTTTCGGATCTCCGGTTCGGCGATCACATTGAGAACATTGCTCAGCGTGGCCGTGTCATAAGTGCCGGCTAGCGCTGCCGCGTTCTCCTCTGGGCTTCGATTGAACGGGTCATAGATGACGTTCTGGACACCCTTTGTTTCCAGGTACCGGGTGGCGGTGTCGTATTTGCCGCCTCCCCAGTCCAGATTTTTCGTTCCCGGATCCCACCGGACTCTTCTGAACATCGCCGGGACCCTGGTGGAGTTGATGCTCGTGTTGGCGGATGTGTACTTCTGTTTCATGATGCCTCCTTAGTTTGCACGCAGCACGATAGTAATCGCGCGGGTTTTGGTGGGAATTGTGATCTTACGCTCCCACGGAGCTCCACGCCACTCCAGGCTATTGTAGCTCAGCCCGTCGGAATCCACACTGACGCCCTGGTGAACGATGGCATACTTGTTAAAGTCTGCCTTCATCTCATCCCACAGGATCCGTTCCAGGATCGCTCCGTCCCTGGCGCCGGCTTTTTCAAGTTTTTCCGCATTGGTTTCCTTGGAATTGCGGCGGAACCACGGCTGCTCCAGGCTTTCGTAATAGTCCTCGTAATAGGCGAGGCAGCTCAGCATATAGTCGCACAGGTGAACTACATCCCGAACCAGGTCATTCTCCTCTTTGGTGAGCGTGTTGAGAGGCAGCATCGCCTTGAGCTGCGCAATTTCCGGTCCTGTCATTGTTAGGCCTCCTTATTCAAAAATAATGTAATTGTGCAGGTGCGTGATCACAATACGGGCAGGTGCGCCGTCGTGAACGATCTCAAAAGCAACGGAGAACTCCATGCAGTTGTGTCCGGCGATCCTGAGGTTGGTGCCGCCCATCTCATTGCACATTCTCCTGCAGTCCTGCCAGGCATCCCGTTTTGCACATGACGGGCGCTTGTAGACGTCGTAGAGAGTAGGGCAGCCCCGCATATACTGGCTCCTGGCCAACAGGTTGGCTCCATTGGCACGGTACGCATACCGGACAATGAAGGTGTAGCCGGCGATTTCGATGGTCTCCTGGGGTTTCTTCTTCTTGTTGCTCATTGTTGTATCCTCCTGTAATTAAATATTTTTATTCTTCGTCCGGGTAGATTTTACGTTCGACTGTTTCACCGGGGCCGGCTAGGACGATGCGCGCGTTGCCGGTCAGGAGCTTGATCAGAGTTTTCACTTTGGGCTGCTTTAGGACGTCCGCCTTCAGGTTGAAAGTCAGTCCGGCGATGTCCTCCTTGCATGCATCAGACGCGAGCATGTTTTTCAGATGCTGCTCGTCCGCGGCGAACCAGTGCAGCCCATACTGCTTTTCAGTTTCTGAGACCATAATTGCCAGGGCATTCCCGGTGTACAGGTTGCAGATGTCCCCGTTCTTCTCGGTCACGGTTCCGATAAAATCACGATCAAAATCCCAGTAAAGTGCCATAGTTTTATACCTCCTTAATCGCAGCTGTTGCTGATGGTCGCATTGAGCCAGCAGACGCCGGTGGTGGGGTCCTCAGACACCCACATGTTATAGATCCAGTAGACCTGCCACTGGATGATTGCTGGGAAGATGGTCTCGGCATACTGTTCGAGGGCGATACCTCTCAGGGTTTTCGCATGCTCGTACTGCTCTTTGGTGATTTCGTGTCTTACGCTCTGCATTGTGTTTTCCTCCTTATTTTCTGAGTGTGTAGTTGTCGGGATTGCTCAGATCGAGCTTGTTCCAGGTCGTCCCCGTGCACATGACATTGTAATCGGGGACTTCGTCGTAGTATCCGCCATCGAGGAGCGACCCGATGCTTCTGAACACCGCGTTCACGCTGTTCCCTGTGACGTTTCGCACTTCAATGGCGCCGGATGCGAATTCGATGACGATGTTTTCACGGTGCCACGTCGGATTTACGGCGTGAGTCCAGTACTCATATCGAGCACCCACGATCCGGTTGCGCGGGAATTCTTTGAGAATGCGTCCGATGCTAGTGACCAGGATGTTCTTTTCCAGGATATCTCCGTAGATTTCAGGCTTGTTCATAATTATTCTTTCCTTTCTCTGTGATCTTATTTACCGTAAACGATGCGGCTGGCCATTGTTTTGGCCGTCTTCGGTGGAGTGCCGCCTTTGATGGCGACCTCGTAGAATTTGCGATACTCGCGACGCTTTTTCTGCTGGAATTTCCAGCGTTTGATGAGATGCTTCGGCGATAGTTTGCTGTCTGCGAGCTCACAGACCCAGCAATTGTGATATGACATGTAATCCCATCCGTCCCAGCAGTAGAAGTAGTGCGTGGATCGCTTGAACAGGTGACGATACTTGCCGCAGCTGTCGCAGCGTGCGCAGCCGCGTTCCCACCGGCAGGTGTCGGCGGGCAGGTCTTCGGCCAGGTAGTCATACGTGCCCTCATCGTCCAGGCGAGGGTCTTTTGCGATTTCTTCGAGTGTTCTCATGGTTTACCTCCTTAGGAATTGTAGTCATCGGCGTATGCGCGCATTTTGACATGGAGCTTGCGCAGGGCGCGCACACTGATCCTGCGCACCGCCTCTTTGGTCATCGGTGCATCTTTGTACCCTTTCACGCCTCGGGCATAGAGCATCTGCGCGATCTGAGTCAGGGTTTTCGTGGGACCATCGAGACCGAACAGGTATCTGATTACCAGCTGTTCGTTTTCGCTTAGAGTGGCGACGGCCTTGCGGAGGTCCCTGGCCATTTCTTCATTCTGCACCTCACGCACAAAGTCACTGGGATCGGCCAGTGTATCCTCCAAGCTGCCCTCCTCTTCGTCCGAGGTTCCATGAATAGATACGGTATAGGCGTTCTCCATGGAATCTTTGATATCGTCAATTTCCGCAGAAGAGAAGCGTCCATTCAGATACCGCGATACTTCTTCGGACGTAGGTGCGCGACCCAGTTGTTTCTCCAGAGCTTCGCTGGCAGCATACACGAAGCGCATCTGTCCAATGCGGACTTTTGAGAGACGCAGCAGACGACCGTTGTCCGTAATACTGTCGTTGAGGCAGTAGCTGATGCACCGGAATACATACGTTGTAAAGCCCGCGGCATTGGCGTTGTCTGCACGATACTGCATGATGGCATTGTGAATACCCTGCATGCCCTCCTGAACCAGGTCTTCGAGGCCGATATTCACAGCCGGCAGATCTTTGATGCGGTTATACTTTTCGCGGGCCAACGATACTACTGCCGGCGTATAGTTGGCATAAATTGTGTCACGAGCTTTAGTGTCGCCCGCTCGGGCACGGCGGACATAGTCTTCGCGCTCTTCCGATGCAATCTGCGGATAACGCTTTGCATCGCGCAACAGCACGTCGAGCATTTCGGGTACTTCGTTTTCAGGCATGATGATCCTCCTTTATGATTTCGAAACTATCGACTTCCGGCAGGATGGCGCAGCCACCCCACGTGCCGTGTAACTGACCGGCGTCATCGACATGTGTGACCGTACCACACTTATTATTATAGCACATTTCTCCCACCATGTCAAGTATTTTTACGCGTTTGCCTAAATATTTTTCGCGTAAGGCCTTCACTGTTTCGGACATTAGTGTTTTCCTCCTTCGTAGATTGTGTTAGCATTGTAAGGATACTGCTGTTTGAGCTGTGCAAAGCACCGCTGATAATCGGCCCAGCTGTGGATGGGCTTCTGCATAGTGAGATTATCGATGTACTTCAGGTAGTGTTTGTAATTGTTGAGGGCCGGGGCCGCCTGCATTTTAATGCTCTGCGGACGCGTCCAGTTGGTCGCCACTACCAGGCCATCTTTGGTCGGTACCAGTTCCTTCGTGACATACTGCGGGACATTTTCAGGCTCAACAGTGCGAGCGCCCACTACGGTGATGGACTGATACCAGGGACCCCGTGGTCCCATACCGTCCAGATAGCGCAGCTGCTTGGGAGCGGCTGTGCCACGGTAGACATAGTCATATTTCTTAGCGTTTCCAGAAAAACACACGGTGAGAATGAGCATGATTCTCTTCCTCCTGTTGTAATTTTTTGATTTGGTCACCCAGGGCGTAGAGGCCCTGCATGTTCTTGACGGTATGCCGCCATTCTTGCGCCTGTGCTGGATCATCCGGGCATTCGTCGATTAGGTAATCCAGATATTCCAGATTTTCAATTGCCAGTATGAACCGGGGATCTGGTTTCTTGAGCTCTCGCGGATTCTTTGGAGCATACTGCAAACGCCACTGCCACAACGTCCGACGCATGCGGATAAGCGAGAGTCGCATGGTATCGACTGCTTTCTGCATTTCAGCCTGCTGATCACGCTGCAGAGCACGCAATGTGGTTACATACGGATTGAAGTCGCCGGGAACACCGAACGCCGAAGCAAGCTGGCGTGCAGCCTGGAGTGGCGTAAGCCGTTCGCGGTAGGCCACGAGCTGCACCGCATCGGCCCGAGTGTGGCATGCAAAGCAGTAGCCATGGTCCGGATACAGTTTGAATGACGGGTGATTGTCTGTATGGAACGGACACAGGCAGACACCCCCGCGGGGGCGGAGGCCGCAGTATTCGGCTACGGCCTCCATCGGGACATTGGTTTTGATGGCATCGAAGATATCCATCATGATACACCTCCTTAGGCGAGATAAGACTGATACTCCCTTTTCAGGGTGAGTAAATCGATGTTGTGCGGGAATGCACGCCCCCAGTTAACCAGGAAGCGAAGGATATCCCTGAAGCTTTGATAGCAGGCCAGTCCTGAGGCAGCAAAGGCTTTAGCCTGTTCGTCCTCAGACGTGCCGCCATTCTGGAAGCAGTGTACCTGGCGAATCGCACCATTGGGGCAAAGCTCAAGGGTGAAATACGGTATGTCAGGCATATCCACGCGGCGGATAAACATGACATTGGTCGAACCGGCGATGATGGCATCCGCAAACGATGCAACGGAGTGCATCAGTACTCCTCCTTCCTGATTGAGCTCTTCGACGGACTGCGGCGCACGAATTGTCAGACCCAGTTTGGGATCGGTCCAGGCCAGGCCCGCAACGCGGCGCGTAGCTTTCTGGAAGTCCGCATGCTTTTCGGCCTGCCCATAGAAGCTGACCCAATAGTTTGCGTCATCATGGAGATACCGCAGATTGTTCCCCGGGGTCATCACAATCTGAGCTCCCAAGAGACTGCTGGTTGCGTCATATACCGGAGTGATTGTCGCGTTTGGATAGAGACTTTTCTGATGTTCCAGGAACAGGTCGGGGGTGAGCGGTTTGATTGGTTCCCACGAATAAGTCCGCACTTTCATTCCCGGCACGAAATGGATGAACCTGATGGCCTTGTTCGGCATTTTGGGATACAGCCGGCTGTTATAGAGTCCAGGAAGCTCCGGATGGTCCTGTTGTATTTTTTGCAACAGTTCCTGCGCCTTGCGATAGTCCGGGAGCCATCTGAGATCCGTGCCATATTTTTCCAGAAGCTGAGCCAGCCTGGCGGGTGAGGTTTCGCCGAGTTTTTCCTGAATTTCTTGGACAACTATAACGTCATCCTGGCCATAGGACCGCAGTTGCAGGCCGCGCTGCAGCCAGAACTGCCGGGTGGTGGCGTCGGCAGCCCCCAGAGTGGGCATCACTTTCAGAAGCGGCTGTACCTTTGGGGTGCTGAGTTCGTACGTCAAGGAATGATAACTTACATAATACTGGGACGATGGGAGCTGGTACGATGTGAGGGCTTCGGCTTCACGAATGAGGAGCATGGGAGCGCCAAGCATTTGAGGCAGATTTTTGCCTTTGCAATCATAGCTCCAGGCTGCCGCTCTCCACCCCGCATAAGAGTTATCGGGTTTCTGGAACAGATTATGAAGTGTTCCATCTGAGGTTGCGGCGAGGGCGGCACTATACAGTTTGACCAGGCCACTTTTCAATAGCTGTTCGAACAGTGCCTGTCCGCTGGTGGCGAGCGCAGTCATAGCCCAGTGGCTATGCTGGTGTGACGTAATAACGCTCTGCAGGCTCACAAGTGTCTGCTGAGTGTTGGTCCGGCGATCGTACTTGTAGAACGGATCGGGAATCTCGACATCCTTGGAATGCTCCAGTAACCAGCCGGCATTGGTACCCGCAAATAGCTGCGCAGGAGTAAGACCGCCTAAGATAGTATTGGTATCATAGCAGTCGAAAGAGCCTGTCAACATTTTTGCAGACGGAATCGGGAATGCCCAGATATCGTTTCTGGTGTTGAATTCTCCGTAGAATCTGACCTTCCGTTTTAAGTCAAAAGCGAAAAGGTGTTTGGCATTATAATAATGCGGCCCGTAAATGCCAATAGCGATGATAGCGTCTGTGGATCGCGCCCAGTATACAGTACTGTCTTCCGCGGGATTGGGGTCATCCCAGAGCGCACGGATTTCCGGAACAGAATCCAGATAGTTTTGGGCCATATTCTCTTTGGTCACGACAGCATCTTTCTTTTTAGTCGGAGTGGCAATCCAGAGCAATACTTCCCCGAGTGTTTTGGGGCGAGTTACACTACCGCATTTCTTGGTCCAGGCCGCACGACGGTCAGTGTTCGCAGGATCAGAGCACCGTAAGAACTCGCTGACGGCTTCGGCTGTTTCGTCTGCCATTGTCCAATCGGAATATGAATTGGCATAGCGGATGTATTTCCGACGCAGGTCCTGCGCGGATCTGGGGATAAGCAACATCAGAGACGAAACCGCTTTATATGTCAGTTTGACGGCCTCATGGGCTATCTGTTCATCGTTCTGTACGATCATGAGACCTTCATATTTGGTGGCAACGAGATCCATTCGTGGCTTCCCGCTATCCTTTTCTGCGGCAGTGGGGAGTGCCTCATTAAGTGACGAGCCATACTCTTTGAGTTTGTGCGTCATATATTGCACCGTGCTGCCGTCGGGGAATGTCGCGGTGTATACCACTGCGATCTTATCGTCTTTATAGATCCGGAATTCGCACCCCGAATTACCGCTATACCAGACGACATTGTTGTTCTGCTCCCCGCGCCCCCAATTTCTGCGATAAGCCGCAGGCACCAGGAAATAGCCATCGGGATATTTGTCAACGGCGGCTTTATATGAGCTGCATTTCTCCATGAGACAGCCAGCGTGGCTGTTCTGCCAGAAATTTTCCTTCGCATCGACCGCGTTATACGTTTTGATACTGAGATAGTCTCCCATCTCTTCGACGGCATACATCAGCGGAGTCCACTGCTGGTGGATGATGACGCCATCTTCGGGCCATCTCTCTTTGGGGAAATTGGTCGGATAGTGGACTGTGCCACTGTTCATTTCCAGTGCCACTGGGATTCTGGCAAAATTAATGTGTTTCAGCATAATTTTTCTCCTTATTTTAAATTGGCAGTAAGTCTGATACCGATATCGTTGAGGATGGCTTTGGCGAGCGCTCGTTCGTCGGCAGCGTTGTAATCAATATAATGCTGCTTATAGAGTCTCTGGAACCCCCGAGCGCTTTGAGGGCAATAACCGAGCTCGATTGAACTGGGTCGGGAAAGGGTATAGCGATTTGGACCGATGTCGGGACGATTGTCTCGAGCTGTGCGAAAACACAGGTAGAATACATTGATTCCTTGTTTGGTAGTGGCCTCAATGCGCACCACCTCTTCTGTAAATTGATCGTAGGATTCGCGATCGGATGCGGTTACTCCGGTCCAGAAATTTCCAGGGCGCCCAGGGGCGGCCGTAGCCGCCACCTGGCACTCCTGTACGCGAGAGTCTGCGTTAAGGATATTTGGAATCCCGACACCGCAGACGAGATACTTCACCAGGAACATGTCCATAGTATTTTCCTCCTTTCTTTATGCAGTTACCCTGAGCGTGTTAAGGTAGCTATTGACGTCGGCACTGTCCTGCGCGTGTTCAACCGTAGGCACATCGGCGGGGGCCGGTTCAACCCATATGTCGGCCGCATACGGATGCGCGGCAATGACGTCGTCAGCCGCAGGAGCGTCCGTAACCGACGCGACAGAAGGAGTGGGACTGAAGAGCACATTCTGTGCCTGCTCGCACTGTCCTTCGAGTTTTGTGGCAACCGTCATTGCGATTACCGCAGGAGTTGTATCGTTTGAGGGGGTGGCAGTGCCTCCACTCTTGACTGTGCCGCCTCCGGGAATAAGATTATAGATGTAACCGACCAGCCCCGCTCGGACCGAAGAGTATGCCATGACCATATCTAAGAAAATTATTTTATTTCTCTTAGATATGTAGTAATAGCTCTGTTTATCAGGATTCCTTGTATCCTTCCCGAGCGTTAGCTGTTCCAGCTCCGTATTGGCCGCATCGGCAATTGGATAAACGGCGGCTATCGCAGCCTTCTGAGCATCGCGATCCATCATCTGTACTTCGTCCAGATATGCAGGCGTGAATTTGCCCTCTTTGAAAACGGGAGCGGAGGGGAATTTCTGCTTCAGCAAATACGACGCATACCACGCTTTCGCCTCGCCCGAACCAGGCATCGCCGTCGCTTGGGCCACGATATCGGCAAGGACGGGCGCTTCTACACCTTTCTGCACCTTTTTGCGCCAGGCCTCTAAGGGCGCGGTGTCCGGGGTGCCGACATCTATGGTAGCGGCCGCAATTTGCCGCGTAGTGTACTCCAGCTCTTCAGCCGCCGAGAGATCGGGTACCTGGATGAAGAAGAGTCGATCGAAGAATTTTCCATCAAAGCTTTTGACGTTCGAAGTCCGAGGATTCCAAGCGAGGATCCATTTAATGGTATTGTTGTTGCGCCCGGTAAGAGGTCCGTCTTTATAGACCCCATCTGACATGATGGGGGCTAGTGAGTTCTGAAATGCTGTCGAAGCGATATTCGCTTCATCGAAAAACACAACCAGAGGCAGATTGTTTTTCAGGCACTTCATCAGAATCGACGGGGTCTTCACAAGATCGGCCGTCTCTTTGGACAGGGTGGCGATTTTGTCCAGCGCCTCGAGGGTATCCTGTACCTGTTTCTCATAGTCACGCTTTTCATCGGGCTCACTCGGGCACGGCGCCTGCTTCAGCATCTCCAGTTTTGCTTTGAGCCCCTGAACCAGCGGCGCGACCGTCGCTTTGTCAACGACGCTCTCGGTTTGCTGCGGTCCCACTTGAGACAAAATCTGTGTAATGCTCATCAGCGGGTCGCAGGGGATGGTGACGAGCGGAATGTGCTTAAGTGCACACCAGTTTGTGACCATCTGGCTTTTGCCTCCGCCAGGGTTGCCGTGCAGTCCAATGGCGGTAAATTTTTTCGTAGGATAGCTCGTGGTCATGACTTTTTCGAACAGCTGATAGCAAGGCCTTGCGGCATTGCCCATGCAGATGTCCAGGTCTAGGTTGGGCGTACAGACTTTCTTCTCTTCGTCGGTAATGAGAGGAGAGTTCCAGAACAGATCATAGTTGACCTGCTCTCTGGGGAATGCCACTTTTCTGAGGCTGAGATTAGTTGTCGCATCTTGAATGGAAGGATCCAGGTCATAGCCATTGTTGGCCAAGAATACCTGGAGTGTGGAACCTCCGTTGACAAAATCGGCATCTGTTAATTTGGCCGAGCGTGCCTGTGCAGTGTCCATGGGCAGATTACCCGTGGCAATTTTGCTGGTAAGTTTGACGAGTGTCCCTTCCGGGAGCGTGCGTGTGGTATCCTCTGAATTTGCAGAGCATGCAGGGAACAGGGTGGTGAGCAGCCCGCGCTGCATTTTTCTTGCGTTGGTCGTTTTGAGGAGAACAATACGGTTGTTCTCGAAAGCGACAGTAGTGGCGACCCAGGTTTTCTCCCCTTCGGGGATTGAGACCAGGGTGACACCTTTTTGGGTTCCGTTGGGTGCGATGATTTCGCTGTCGAACAGCGCGACGAGATTTTTCTGATTAGCCATCTCAGTTGGCTCCTTTCACAGTATTGATTGTGGCAGTTGCGCCATAATTTGTTTTGGTTTTTGTAATGACATATTTGGGATCGATGTTGCCGAGGGCGATTTCCCGTTTAACAGCCCGGTCGTTGATCGGGACAACCTGCAGGTCTTTAACGAGAGCCTTGGCTTTCTTGGGGACCCGGAATGTGATGGTATCCGTAACGTCGTCAACGATGGCGTCGCTAACACCGAGGTCGGCGCGCAGGGCGTCGGCTAAGATTTCATCTTTGGAGGTTGCCATTTCGCCCACGGTCACGACAATGCTTTTGGGCGTCGGGTGACCGGCTGCGTCAAAGCCAATAAATTCAGCTTGCGCAGTCACGGCCGCTCCCTTGTGCTGTGCGGCAGCATTGTTGAGTCGTTTTTCCAGCGCTTTAAGCTGGTCGGAAACGATGTTTTCGAGCGATTTGAGTTTGGCATAGACCGTCAGGCTATTGAGGGTTTCTTCGGGAGAGGCCAGTGCGTCGGTGTTGGCAAAGGCCACCTGGCGGATTTTGTCGGCTGCCAGATCGAGGTTCAGGCTGATGAGATTGGTGTTGTCGTTCATGATTACTTCCTTTTCTCTGCGTGTAGGATGCGCAGCCCCCCCCAAATAAATTTACGCTTTGATGAACTCGGTAATTAGATCGAAGATATCTTCCCCGAGTTTGGAAGATACTTCCTCCGTGGTATATGCTTTCACAATACCAGGTGCTGTGAATCGTGCCAGGTTGGCGGTTTCCCGTTCACTGAAATCCAGGCCTATCGAAACGACCAACCAATGTCCGCGCTCGGTGAGCTCTGTGATCGTTTTCTGGACCGTGTTCTCAATATCGGTCGACCCCATTTCGCCATCGGTTAGGAAGAAGACGATCTTTTCGTCTTCATTCTCGAACGCCACATCTTCGCGAAGTGATTCCCAAGCGGCGCTGGGGTCGGTGCCACCACCTGTGCCACTGTTTTGGAGAGCATACAGTATGTTCGAAGATCTTCCGTTGAGTTCAGGGGCTTCGTCTGCAGTTTTCACCAAACAGGTGTGCGAGGCGAAATCGAAAATTGTCGATTGAATTTGAGCTTCATCGAACGCGTGGCACATTGCTGCTAGCGTGTTAGCACAGGCCGCAAAGCGGCTTCCAGCGTAACTGCCCATAGATCCCGAATGGTCCAATATAAAGATAACCTGGATATTCTTACCCTGGCGTACGTGTACGTCCTGGCAGAAAATCCTATGGTTCTTTTCAGTGAACCATTCGGTAACGAGCATTGGGTCGATTTCTCCATCGTCTAGACCATGGATGGTATAGTCTGACTGATTAAAGAGTTTCGCCCACTGGATCGAGCAATCCTCGTAAAGTGCTATGGCCTTACTAGATAGCGGGGCCGATTCGCCTGGCAGCTCTTTGCGCCGGATGCCCATTGCTTGGGCGCCGATGACGGCACTGTGCGTTTTTGCACGTTTTTGAAGTGCTGCCTTGTTCGCTTCCGTGCGATTTTGATTTGGGTGCTCAGTTTCACCAAGCCGCTTATTCAGCCGCTCAGTGGCCTGTTTGACGGCTTCTTTGAGGTCGCCTACGCCGGCGCCTCCGCCGCCAGACTTGCCGTCGTTCTGGCCCTGGCCCTGGCCCTGGCCGGCTTGCCGATTCTGCGGAGCGTTCCCCCCGTTTTGTTCAGCGCCGTTGCCATTGGATGGCTGGCCTTGGCCAGAACCCTGTCCCTGACCCTCGCCGTTGCTTTGACCTTGACCTTGACCTTGACCTTGACCTTGACCTTGACCTTGACCTTGACCTTGACCTTGACCTTGACCTTGTTTTTTCTGCTGTTGCATTACCTGCTGGACTTCGGGCGACTGTTTCAAGTCGCGCATTACGAGTTCAGCAAAACGCATCGTGGTTTTCAACCGCGTGGTTGTATCCACGGTATGCTGAGCCAAGTCGAAGGTTTCGATCGTATCGGGTTGCCATGGCAGCACCGGGGAGTCGAACAGTCGAATGATCCTAGCGTCTAATTCATTATATGCTCTAAGAATGAAATAATAGAGCATATGATAGACGGGATCTTGCGCGATGGCTGCCGGATTCTTTAGGGTTTTTTCATAGCCGTCCAGGTCGCCGTCATAATACAGCTGGCCATACTGCCAGATGCGCCTGTATTTGCGCCCGGGAAAATCTTTTTGGAATTCCACTTGAATGAAGCTGTCTTCAACCACATTCGAGCAGAACGCCGATAATCCTTGTGGCACAGAGCTGCTTTTAAGGGCAGCCGTGAGCATGTCCACCGTCGGTGAATACCGATGATGTCCGATTTCATGCAACAGGAGATATTCTCCTGTCATTTTTACGAGTGTTGCCGCCAGAGTGGTAAAGCGGTCTGTGCGAAACACTTCGAGCGCCGCTGGTCGCGCTCGTTGCACAACGTCTGCGACCATGGCCCCTATCAGCTGAGGATTGAGGGTCACTTGCTTTGAGGCCATGTCGATCATGGCGGGAGCAGAGATTCCTTTATCCCAGCCAACTGCGGCTGAATTATGGATCCAGACGCGAATGAGTAACGTGAGATCAGAACTGTACATTAAATCTCTAACAGCACGTTCGATATCACGTTGGTCGATGTTAGACATCATTGTTGTCCTCCTTTTTTCTTCGATATTCATTGTAGGCAGCGATGACTCGCATTATGGCGAATAGTGCGTACACGCAAACCAACAGAATTGCGAATTTTGTATCCAGCTGATACAGCCTAATGGCTGCACAGATGAATAGGACCCTCATGGCCCAGGTGAGAGTTTTGATCATTTGATCACCTTCTTTATTTTTTGGATTATTTTGGGATCGTTGATAGGAATCCACTTTTTGCCGTCGAAACATGTGACGTATTCTTCATCGAAATCATCATGTGTTGTCAAGCAAAATGTGAGTTTGCCTTTTTTGAGATAATAATTCCTTTGCCCGGAATCCGTGACTAATGTCCATACGAGACGCATCACCAGTCACCTCTTTTGTCTTTACGGATCTGATTGCGGCGTTTAGTTTCGGTTTTCTCGAGATACCGGGTTTCAGCCTTGTAATACTTTTTAGGCTGGGTGGCACGGAATTCCTTGCTGCTCTTTGCATTTTCGGCGATGAATTTCATTGTTTATGCCTCCTTATAAGCATAGTTGAGAACTTTTTCGACGTTGTGAGCGCCGAGCTCTGTTGCCAGAACATTAACGACACCATCGAAGGTGTCAGCATCGGCGTCATTCATGACGATGTCCAGCCCGAGCAGACGAGCACCGAGGCGATGCGCCTCTTTTTTCAGCTGCTCTTCTTCGGAGGGCAGATGGCGGTAGTAGCCGAGTTTGTCACCATAGGCGACTTCGGCGGCGGCATGGATAGCGTTCATGATCTTGCGGATGTTTTCTTTTTTCATGGTTTTTGCTCCTTTTTTAAAAAAAATTTTTCTCAATTTCTGATGCAACGTCTATAGGCGGCTGATTCCACCGAAGGCGACGATTCACATCACCCAACTTAACAATCTTGTTATATTGGTCTCTGTAAATGACCCATAGAATTGTCTCGGTGTTTACTATGCCAATCTCGCTGATAAGATAATTAAGAATGCTGTCGAAGGTGCCTTGATCATCGTTTATAACATCGAGTTGGAAGAGGAGTGCGCGAAAACGAGTTACTTCTTCATAGAGGTCCTGAGTAGCCTCGAGTTTGGCGCTGCACAGCATTTCTGCTGCATGTTTGATGGCGTCCATTACATGTTGTGTAATGTTTCCCATTGTTTTTCTCTTTGCTTACCACCGATGCCTAGCGACCCAGGCTTCGGCTTTTTCAAAAGCTCCTTCGAGGGAGCGGGTGACGTCGACGCCGAAAATGGCGTCAATCCACCATTTACCGTCTGTGCGTTCGTGAATCACAGCCACAGCTCTCTCGCCATGGCTGACGAGAGAAGAGAATTTTTCTCCTACAGGGATTCCCCCGTAGAAGTTGGTTGGGTTAATGAAGGCGTGGCCTGTCCATTTCTGGACAGTGATCGTTCCGGAGACAATGATTTTCTCCATGGTTGTTCCTTTCTGGGTGTTACCCTAAAAATTAGTCACAGGAGCGTGACAGTTTTAATGTTTTTACTTTTTCGCCGAACGGAAGAGCGATTACTTTTTTGTCACCTGTCCGAGCTTTTTCGGCCTCTTCCTTGGTGGCGAAGACCTGTACATATGATGACCAATATTCTCGTATATAGTCATCATCGCAGTAATGCTCGTTCCATACCAGGGCATAGACAACGCCCGGTGCTGTTATCGGGCACTTTAATTTCTCGAAGATTGCGGGACCTGGGAACCCTTTAGCATATTTTTTCCATTCCCGGTCACAATAAGACCAAGGATGGTTGCCAATCAAAGTGTCGTCGGCAAAGAGTGCCAGGCGTTGGAAGATCTCCGCTTCTTCCTGCCGTAGATTTGCCGTGTAGTTGTGGATATCCATTTCACCCAGCGGTATAATGGGGTACTGTTTTCCCCATTTCATGAGGATTAGGGCGCCGAGGGTGTCGGAGAGGTCTGCTGACAACTGCGCGTGGCGCCAGATAGCGAAGGCCTTATCAGCCTTTTTCCCCTTCGAGAAGTCTTTTTCATGAGAGAAGCCACCCATGCGAGCGATCTTTCTCATAACGACGTAAATTGCTTGGACCTTCTTGGGGTCGAGTGCGAGTTTGTCACCGCTCCAGTACGTGGTGGTTTTCATTGTTCTTGCCATGATTTTTTCCTCCAAATCTTTTTATGCAAATCGTTTCCGATATTCGACTATCCACGCTTGTTGTATCTGCGCATCGTCGTTGATAATAAATGTGCTGCAATAAAAGTCCGCAAAGAGGTTCATAGGTGACACCCCGCTTGCTAGTAAGGCTGGGATATTTTCACCCCAGCATAAGATTTTGTCGACTATGGACTCGGGGAGCCGTAGTTTCATAAAGATATTCAGCAGTTTCTCAAACTGCTGATCTGTGAGGTTTACTGTGCCCCCAGCGTTGATGATAACAGCCAATGTTAACCGGACAATTCTGAGATGTTCCATTTTGATATTCCTCCGTATTTTTTTTGAACAGACATTAATCTTCGTAAGGGCTAGTCCAAGACCAGTCCCATGCGTTGGCCTTGGCAGTAGCCAAGGATCCATAGTGATACACATCGCAAAAATAATTGCGATGGTATCCGTCGCCCATCCACCAATGATAGGTGTCAGGGATAACTCTACCGACGTATTCCCAGCCGGCACACTCCATGGCGTACCTGGCCAGGACGTCAATCGCTAGCTCGAGGTATTCGGCCTCGGGCTCAACGCCGCGTCTCTTCAGGGTTGTATATCCCTGAATTGCAGCGGGATTCTTCACAACGTCAGAGATGCTGTGGAGATTGGCGAAACCATGCTCTTTGCATTCAATGGCATTGAGTATGACCCAGGCAACTGCTGCCTTTTCGGCAGTCGTCCAGGCCAGAGCAGCCTCACCCTGAATGCACAGGGCGAGGATCCTCGCGTCGGCCATGTTGACCGACGCTTTTGCCTCACGGAAGGCTCTGTCCCAGGCGCTTTCCTGGGGTTCAGTGACCGCTACGGTCTCAGGTTCAGTGGCCTCTTCAGTGCGCGGTACCCATACGATGGGTATGCTCACTGTGGAAGAACGGCTGGTGGTTTCCTCTGCGGGGACCACCGTTAGAGTCAGTGTTCTGACCGTGGTCTCGACGGCTTCGGTGGTCTCAACAGTCTGCTTGGTCTCCTGCTGTGCACAGGATTTGACGATCAGACAGATCGTCAGAATGGCAACCATCGCTGCAAGAACAACGACGAGAAGCTCCGCTCTGCGGAAGAGCGGGAAACTGTGCAGTCTATTATACTGCGATTTGAAATTGATGATAGTACGTTTCATGACGTACTCCTTTCCGGGCTATGCCCTTATTATTTTTGTTGGAAGAGGACCGCTTTGAGGTGCGATCCTCTAGGGTATCCTCAGCTTTTAACCCCGCTACAGGACACCTTCTGGTGTTATATCCGCTAAACGGCCCTAGCGGAAAGGCGGTTAGATGCATGCTTACCGCTCCGACGTGACTCGGAGAGCACAGCGTTGGTGTCACAGGTACCTCTGTGACGCAGGATGCTTCTCTATCGTCTGAAGCCAACGCACGATCGCCTCTTTTCGGAGCATAACCTCGGCCCTACTTCAATTAGATCGCGATATCACCCGGCGTGACGACCTCCATGATTGCCTCCATGGACCAGGGCGTTCCCCTGGGGTCTAGAGTATGTGTGCGTGCTATTGATTCATTCTGTCTATGGTTATCACGAACCATAGACGACAGAATCACCCAAGACTATCTCCGCTGAACTGTTTCCATCTGGTTGATGGACCTTATCATGCCTTAGATAGTCCTAAGTCCAGGCTTGCGCCATGGACAACGCTTCTGGGAAAAGCGCTGACGTTTTCATCGCAATAGTCTGTTCGGTCAGACCTCCGAATACGATGACTACGTCATTTCGTTCTGGGCTGCACAATACGTACCGGCTACCGGCCTGTACGGGTCAGGAAAATCCTCACTGGGAAATTCCTTTCCATTGAAGAATACCATTTAGGTGTTGACTTCCATTAAATGTCTAATATACATTTTTTAAATTAAAATATAAATTAAAAATATATATATCTGGACCTCTTGACCACCCGACTTCCGCCCTCCCCTCCGGCTTTGTCTACCCGTCTTCCTCCCTATCCCTTCCCCCTCTTCCCCTCTATTATACCACAAAACATGCCTCGTGTCAACAGAAAAATGAAAAAAGAAAAAAGAGAGCTAGGCTCTCTTCTTCTATATATCCGGGTTATTTCCCGTCTTTGATCTTCTCAATGCACAAAAATGCTCCGGCCGCGCCTACTACTGTCAACACGACCCCGATGATACACCCGGGAATGCTCACCGGCGCTACAGCACTTCCTGTTCCGGCCACAAATCCTCCGAGAAATCCCAAGACAACGCAATGGCACGCCAGGATCTCCCAAAAGTCTTTCATCTTCATATTCAGTCCTTCGGAAATTCCTGATAACTGAATTATTTACCGGCGTAGCTGAGCCGCTGCCCACACTTTTTGCAGTACGCGTCTGGGCCATCGAGTATCGAAGTGCAGGCGGGGCAGAGGAACTGTCCGGTCTTATCGTTCCGCCAGACCGGCTGGGGAAGCTGTTTCTCCAAGGCTGTCATGGCTATGCTGTCCGCTTCTACTACCTGCGGAGTAAAGACGAAGGGATACTGGGAAAAGAGCCGGAACATGTCCTCCAGGTACCCGTATGCGTCACGTTCTGTCATGGTAAGAGGGTGGCGGCGTCTACACCGTCGAGATAGACATGGGACTCGTCATAGGTTATGGGGAGGGACTTGAGGGAATGGTTGAGCGTTATGAGCTGGTTGTTCTCGAGGTCATAGACCATCAGGCGCCAGGCGCCGAGGTCACTGGTGGCGGTCTCGGCCGGGGCTGACGGTGTAGTATGAGCGCAGCCCGCCAGAAGCGCCACTGCGGTGCAAATGGCCAGGGCCGAGATCGCGTATAGAATTTTAAAAAGCATTATACAACCTCATTTTTTTTCTTCCTGCCGGCGGGCAGCGTCTGGAATGGCTCCGGTGGCGGCGAACTGAATATCTGACGGCCGGGGCGGCGGAGCAAAGGGGTGATTTTCAACCCAGAACTTATCGGTATCTATATCAATAGAGACCGAGCACATTGTAATCGACATATAGTAGGAGGCGTCCGGATAGGCCTGGTGATAGAGTTCTTCCATCTCTGCGGCCTTCTGGCAAAGCTTGGCGATAAGGCGCTTCTGACGGGCGCGTTCACGGGCACGCTCATTGCGAGCCTGGTGCTGTTCTTCAGTCATATGTATGCTACCTCCGAGGACATGTTTACCACCACATGTAAGGATGCAGTTTCGCCCAGATTTCCCAGAACTCCCGGGATAAGATGTGGTCCCGGTCATCCAGGGGATAATGGGGCGCGCTGGAGTCACAGCACCAGTCGAGGAACCACTGGTTGCCGTGCTCTTTGTAGTAGGGGTTGTTGAGCAGGCGCTCGCGAACGGCGGCGCGTTTGCGCTTTTTGGCGCGGCCGTACACTTTTATGTAGTCGATATCACAGAGCATATATTCGGCGATTTCGATCAGGTGCTGGATAGCTCCCAGGGGCGAATATGTCCGGCCGTTATGAACGATGAATTTTGATTTGGCCTCCTCCTCGAAGTCTACGATGCCTCCGGCATTTTCTTCGAGCAGATAGGCACGGAGGCCTTCGTAGACATACTCCATCGCGGCCGTGTCGAAACTCCAGGTGGCAGCGTCTGCTATGCCCCGACGGCGCACCTGGCGCATGGGATACCAGGAACGATGATTCAGCAGATTCAGGCAATCGTCGGCATAGCGGTTGTCCCAGCGGGAGGTGTGGCCGATCTCGTCTAAGAAGACGCGTCTCATTAGCCTGTCGCCTCCTCCGTCTGGGGAGTGGCGCGACCGCCGAAATAAAGCCACCAGCGATACATATTGAGCGTGAGCTTTTCCGTTTTTAAAGCACGCAAGCGGTCATTGTTGGCGCGATATACTTGTATCTGGGAACTAACAATATCCACGGAATGAAGCTCCGGATAAGCTGCGATTACTACCAGGGCCGTATCTGCGTCTGCGGTCATCGCTGATGTAGGTGCGGCGGCGCCGAGCACCTGCGTTTCGTGCGCCAAATAGGCCGAGACCGTTTCGGCGATAGCTTGCTCAATGTGAGCGTTTTCGGTTTCATAAAGCACGATCTCATCGTCAATATATAGAGCATGAGACAATTTCACGCCCAGGATAACGGCGGCGCCTATGGCTAGTATCAGAATCACGCTGGCCAGAATGGTTAAAAACATTCCGAACGTATCGTCGCAGAGCACTTCCTGTAGAAAGATCCCCAGGATGATGCCCAGCAATGCTATGCCACCAATAACAATTAACATAAGAAACCAAGTCCTCCTATTTAATATCTGCTGCTTATATTATATTGGGGGGTGTTACAAATGTCAACTGTTAGGACTGAAATAGGGCTTTGTCTGGCCGTTCCAGCCCTGCAAGACTCTGCTTGGGCACTTCATTGGAGTTGGCGGTGTATACGACGCCGCCCTGCTGCCAGGGATAGGACAGTGTGCTCGAAGAGGAACTCTGCGAAGACTTAGCATCGGCCAGAGCCTGCTCGTTCTTACCGGCGGTACGGCCTTCCGCATAAGCTTTCTGTTCTACATCGGTCAGGAGCGCTTCGAGCTCTTCCGGTGTAAAGCTGATCTTGTTGTCTTTGTCTGTTTTGAAAACCTTAATGATCATTTGTAAGTACTCCTTGTGTGGGTGGTGTGGATTCGGTTGAGCAGCAAAGATCGGGGATGCGCAGCTGCTCGTACTCGACAACTTTGGGGGCGTCGTCCTCGAGCGGGACGCGCTCTATTTCGGCGCGGATCTCGAGAATCTTGAGGTATTCACCCATTACTGCGGCCTGGCGCTCCAGTAGGTCGCGGGGGCAGGTCGGGGTGAAATCCAGTGTACCGGCCTCCCAGCGGACCAGCATGCGGTGCAGTTTCGTGTAACGCTTTTTGAGCTCGCGATACTCGGCGGTCATTCTAAGCTTATAATCTTCCATGGGCACTCCTTGTAGAAGTCAAAATTTTTATTTTCAGGGGTAAAAAGGGGTGGGGGGTGTTTTTAAAGGGGGTATACTAAATCAGGAGGGGGCGGGGAACTCTTCGTCGTGGACGGGGTAGATGATGATGGGGGCCCCCGGGCCGAGGTAGCCGATGGAGCGGACTATGTTATAGTCGACGTACTCGATCGCGCTGAGGATGTCGTCATCGGTGGGATGCTCGGGATCGGGAGCATCGGCGCGAATGGTGAGGGAGACGAGGAGGTCGTAGTCATAGACCAGGATGTTGTTTTCGGTCAGACCAACGATGGCCTCGTCGTAGTCGGTGATGGCGAGCGAATCGGCAAGGTCTTCGGAGGAGAGGTCGAAGCCGTGGTCGTTCAGGTAATCAAGGATCGACTAATCTATCATGGCTGTTTCGCGGGCGTGTAATAGTCCGGGGTTGGGATCTCCATGGTTCTCATATATTCTACTACGTCGACGCCACCCAGATAAATATGATCCCGGTCGTAGGTCACGGGGAGGAGGCGGCTGGAGCGAGCGATATACTGTGATGCGTTGTTGGTGAGATCGTACACGACCAGTCTATATTCGTATATATTTGAGTCGCTGACGGGTCCGTAATAGACGATGTCGAGGTTCCCGTCCGCGTTAATGTCTATGGGCTTGGCCATCCAAATATCGTCGATGCTGGCGACGTTGGGGCGGAAGAAGATCCCGGTTTGTTTATCGAAGAAGAAGACGTGGTGGATTGTGCCGACGTCGGCTGTCAAGATCGCAAAACCCTTGGCGTGGAGTTCGAAGCCGGTGGTGTAATCCTCGTTGAGTCTGAAGGCGTTGGGGGTAGGATTGTCGAGGTTGAGAACAGCGGTGAGGTACGGCCGGATCTCGTCGGCCGATTTCCAGCCGGCGGTGGTCATGTACCCGTCTCTTTTGAGGATATCATACATGCGCTGGGTTTCTTCATTTAATTCTTTTGTTGCGGGCGTCTGCCTGGTGTCGACTATCCAGGGTGACGGTCCTCTGGAAGCAGAGATTTGCTCATCTTCATTGATGCGCCAGGTTTGCTTATCACTTGCCAGGATACCTTTGACGGTTTTATCCAGAAGATGCACATCAACGATCTCCCCCTTGTCATATTCGGGGACGAGGTTCAGAGCGAATATGTCATCGGCTATAAAATAATCCCAGTTTTTCTGAGGATCAATAAGCCTTAGCTGATTATAGGCGATGCCGACGTTGCCGAACTCCATGTAATAAAGAATCTCATAATTGCCGTCACCCGTTACGTCAATTGGGCAGGCAAACTTGAGTTCGTTATGGTAGAGGCGGGCAAGTTCGTAAACGGTGTCGTTAACTTTTACGAAGTACTGGCCGCCGCTGGAGCCGCCAACCCACATGGTGGTAAACCCGACTCGTTCCATTGCTTCAGAGGTGAAATTGGCAATGCCATACTGATTGGTTATGGTCTCGCCGGACAGGCGCTCGAGAGGGGTTATACCGCTTCTAATATCATAATTTGTCTTTCGACTCATGTAGCCCTTTTCATTGATGAGCTTCAAGAGATTCAGCATATTGCGAGATGAACCCTCGTCTGTCCTCTGAAGGACATAAGGATAGGCGGGCGTGGTAGGTGGCTCAACGGTGTCCGCAATGGTGCCCGTTGGGTCAGCTACAACCGTGGTTTCATCTCCTGGAATCGATGATTGCACAGGGACATCGGTGGTGAAAGGCTCGGTGGTGCTCTCGGGGGTACCTATGTTGTTATTACATGACGTCAGGAGCAGAAGTACTATCGCGATAAGTAGTATAAATCTTTTCATTAATTTTCCTCTGAATCATCCTGCGCCGATTCGGGAGCGGGGGGCATAGCCGGACGCCGGGCAAGCTTACCGGAGGTGGTCGTAGAGTCCTGCAGGGCGGCGTTAATGGCGCCCATTACAATGACGGCAAGAGTCACTACTATGATGAGGATATTGATGACCAGGTCACGTGTGCTTGTGACGTTGGGAATGGCGAATAGTGATTTGGCCAGGATCCAGCCCAACAGCATGGGCTCAAGATAATACAGAATACGGGACAGAGTGTTACGACGTTTCATGCGATTTCATGCTCCTTATATAATATAATAATTTGTTCTAATTTTACCGCACCAGGCGATCGGGGTCACGGTTGATCTCCAGCCGTGCGCCACAATGGGGGCAGTAGAGATAAGGCTGGGCATCAAAACACGACCTAACAAAGTGGCAGAAAGGGCAAACTCGCCCGGTTCCGTCGTAAGATTCGTAGGCTATCCAATAGTCTTTATGATACGATGCAGGATCGTACCTCTCTACGATTACTTCGCAGTTTGAGCACCCGTCTTCGTGAATATGGTCGTAATATTTACGCTTAACGGATTCTACGAGTCCTTCATTGGATTGCAGCTTTTGGCCGTCGTGTTCTTCTACGAGATATGAGATGGTAACTTTGCGTGTCATACCCGTTTTACTCTTAGATCCTTCTGTCATGTACGTTCTTCCTCCTTCCACCCACAAGCGGGACACTGGGTTGAAGCGTTGAGATATAAGCTGTGGCAACGCGGGCAGAGTTTCTTAGCAGCTTCGTAGCCGACCATCGCCGCGCCGCAGTTGGGGCAATAAGGCATTCCGACAACATCGGTTTCCGCGGTGATCGCAAGCCAACCACAACAGGAACAGGTGCCTCTTATGATGGTATCATCGCTTTCTATCCACTTGCCCGTTTTTCGCGCTTCTACGGTATTGCACTCGACAATCATATCAGCAAAAGCGTTTCCTGCTTTAGTGCCGTAATATTTGCTGTTGTTGAGTATGTGTTTTAGTTCTTCTGCATCAATTAGTCTCATCGGCTTGCTCCTCGTCCATCTTTGCGCCACATCGGGGGCAATAATCGTATTTAAAAGGCGAAACTTCCGAACATTGGGAACACGTCGGGAGTTCAGCGTGGAACAAGCAATGCCATTTCATTTCCCATTTCCCTGTCTTCGGTTTTGTGGATGGCACACCGTTGATTGCTTCTACTGCATCATCATCCGTGTACATTTCCATTCCCATAAAACCAGTGTATTTTGAGGTAGATGCCCTAATCGCATCAATCGCTGCCTGTCTGCTGATTAAATCATCCATCGGCTTTCTCCTCTCGGTTATCTGCTCCGCAATCCATCCCCTCCATAAATGCGCCGCAATGGTAGCAGAAATAAAAGTAATGTCTGCTCCAATCTTCTTTGTCAAGATAGGCATGGCAACAAGAACACATCAAGGCGTCTTCGTAAAAATCATTCTTTATCCATCTACCCCTTTTCCGCTCGACAGCGTCGGCGGTCGGCGCGTCCTCGATGTCGTCTATGACATCGGCAAGGTCGCAACAGTGTTCACAGTAGTTTTGCGTTTCCTTACACCCGGCGCATCGCTCTTTGTATCGTGCGAGTAGTTTATCTGCATCAATGTATCTCGGCATCTTCATTCTCCTTCCTCCTGCGGCGGTTCGGGCAATGGCATCCAATGGGCGACACGTCGGATTGCGTTCCCGTTCCAGTACCAAAACCAAGGTCTTGCTCCAACGCCTTGGAATTGTCCTGTGGATGCGCTTCTTGTGCCAAACGCTAATACTACCTCGCCTTTTTTTGGCAATCTATCTTCTACGCTTATCCACTTCCTCGCGGGTTCGGCTTCGATGGTGGGAGCTAAGTCTATCGTGTCAAGCACCATAGAATAATCATTGTATGTGTCGAACTGCGAGCTTTCAAACAAGGATTCCCTTAACGCATCTGCGTCAATTAGTCTCATCGGCTTTCTCCATTTCTGCGCCGCACATCGGGCAATATCTTAATTCTTTACACATTTGATTCAGCGGAACAACTCTCGCCCACCAATGCACCCAAAGTTTGCCACACGATGAACACATATAAAGCCCTTTGCCATCATCTATCCACTTTCCTTTCTTACGCTCAACAACATCAGCGGGAGGGATACTATATATGTCATGCACATCGACATACCCATATGCCCCCTCATGCGTTGCCAACTCTATCAGCTTGTTTGCGTCGATGTACCTTGGTGTCTTGTTTTTCTTTCCCTCGGCTATTTGAACCATCTCACCGTGACTCAGGTTTTTCATCGCAAGAGCCGGGCATTCGTAGTTGTGGTCGCGAGTGCAAATGCCGTTGTGGTGGAATGCGCAATAATCGGATTCCTCGGGATAATTACATTTCCTCGGTTTCTTCGGTTTTTCGCAGTTCGGGCATACCATCCGCCCCTCCGGCACTATCTCGCCACAACAGATGCAGCGGTCTTCACTCATCGTCCCACTCCTCCCACTTCTTCCGAATATCGCTCGCGGAAAATTCCTCGTTGTCTCCGCGCTCGTTCAGCCACTGCTCAAAGCGATTGACTTTCGTAAGTGCTCTAACGGCTGTTTCCAGCGCGTCAACGTAGACGCAATCAGCCCAGAATTCCTCGCACTCCTGAGCATAGGAGATTTTATGAGATAAATGTTTCACCGCATCATGTTTAGTCATTGCTCTTTCCTTTCGTGGTAAAAATTGCCACTGTGCTGCCTTTATTATATTGGGGTGGGGCTAGGGTGTCAAGTGCGCCGGACTTATTTCGATTTATCCGAGGCAGGGGGATCTGATGGGGTCTGTGCGACCGCCGCCAGTAATGCTGCCGCGATCTAACGACGATACGCGGTGTCATACTAGGACACTTCCTCGGTACGTGGAGAACAAACGATTTCTCCATTGTTTTCGGCACGGTTTTGTAAAAAATAGCGCAGAATCTCTGCGGGGCTTTCATAGGGCAGATATAAAGGCTCTTCGCCCAACAATTGTCGTAAAAAACTAGCCAGCTGTGCAGAAGGATACCAAATATATTTAATGTAATACTGCCGTAATGCGCGAGGGTGCTCCTTAATGTAACGCTACCAAGAAGGTTCTTCAAAACCAATGGTTTCCCCGGCGTCTAGGCAAGAAGCGGTATAATACGGGAAAGCATCAAAATACTAAGAACGTGCGACAGCCCGGCATGCTTCCGCATAGGTGGTAGTAAAGGTAACAGGGATCTGTTCGCCCTCTTTTTTTACCAATACCAGATAAACGCCCACCTCTTTATAAAACAAACGTTTAAAAAAGCCCAGGAATCCGACTGTAAACCAGCGTCGTATCATAATAAATAGTTCCATGTTTATTTTCCTTATGGTTCTGTTGTGATTTTTGATACCACATTTTGGAGGGTAGCTTGTGTAAGAGGGCCGAGATTTAATACCGGGTTTTTAGAATCGTCCGCCGGCACCTGCTCGTGCATCCAGACAAAGTCATAACACACGATCGGCTATTTGGAGCCTATCACGCGCATATTTAATCCGCAATATTTGTGCAAATATCGGGTCAGGGCCTCTTGCTGAACAGGAGAACACTGGTGCAACCCCGCTAAGTAAAAGATATTCTTACGATCATACCGAACCCAATAGCTGGGGTGAAAATTCTTGCGATAGAATACAATCAACGCCAGTAGTAGGGCCTTGCCATTGGCAGACAAGTCAGGCAGGGTTGCGCAAAATTCTGTGAACTTTTGATAGTCCTCCAAGGTCAAAGAGAGCGTGGGAGCGGCTTCGGGGGATTCCGGTACTTCAAAAACAGCGGCGTCTAACAACGTCTTTTGAAAAGCGCCTGAAACACAGCGATCATAAGCCACCGGGGCAATAGCTGAGGCCACAGTGGCTAGCAGCCCCAGCTGATCGGCCAAATAATTTTTGATTTCCTCGATAACAGTTTTTGAGGGCTTATGCTCAGCAACCCCCTGTAAATAGAGGGTATAGATTTGCTGCGCTTCGGAACTTTTTAATTTCAGAAACTCGCACGTAGACGCAACAGCGGCCGCCTCTGCTTTGGCGCGCATATCTTGTTTATTGCGAGCATTAGGTGTGGTCGCCATCGTTCTCGTCTCCTTGTGATTCTAGAATTTTTAATACGCTGTCCAATAGTGTCTGATCGGGATACTCTTCGTTTTCGATCATGTCTACGGCATCTAAAACATGCGATAGCTCATCATCCGAATCTTCGCCCAAATCTTTTAATGAATATGTCAAACCCAAATACGAGTACTCGCCGTCTGCGTCCTAGACCGGGCAATATGATTTACCGCGCGGTATAAGACGTACAACTTGGTCCCCCAGAACATTCCATGCAAAACCCCAGTTAAAGGATTTGTATTCTGGCGCCAAACGGGAAACATAAAACAAGAACTCCTCACCCGACATATTGGCGTTAACCAATTCGGACTGCAGCGTTGTCACTAACGCATCGTGAGAGGAACGATAATATCGATCGTACAGCTCGTCTGTATGTGCCCCGGGATCCGAATACAAGATATCGGTAAGGGCGTGCAAATGTGTGATTTGCTTTCGAGCATTATAAGTTTTATACATCGTCCGCACAATACTTAGGCGGTCTTTGGAGAACTGGTCTGCGAATTGGGTTTCGAAAGTCGGTAACAATGATTTCGTAGTGGACTTTGTGCTTTTACCCCGGTCAAACTTAATATCGAAATCAATGCCTTCAATAGCTTTACAGAGCTTGTTCATGGTGCAGGGGGCCGTAATTAACGGAGAATACTTTTGATACTTTCGCACCAAATCGCGTTCTTCTTCGGTCTTGTCCTGCTTGGTTAACAGTTTTTTAAATTTGATACCAAAAGTATCACGGCTTACCTGGTTATATGAGAATTCAAATTCCTTAAACCGCTGGTTCAACTCGGGATAGATGTAGCGGAAAAAGTATGGCTTTTTACGCACAACCATTGCATTGGTTCGCATTTTACGAATAATTTCGTCTTGTGAATCAGTAGGTAGAATCTTTTCCGGGGTTTTCCACTCACGAGGCAAAGAGGGCTTGTCTGCTCCCTTGATACGGTCGATCTCCTGGCCCACAATTTCGCGGAGCAGTTTAATACGCAGCATGATCTCATTGTACTGATCTTCGTGTCCGGGTTTGTCAAATAGGGCTGCCATGGAATACAGGATTGTGGCGGTATTTGAAAATCCCCCTACGCCAGTACCAAAACCTTTAGAAACCGTCTGAGTAATATTGGGGATGGTCATTTTAGCAGGAACCGCCAGGCCTTTTTCATAGGTAATAATATTGTGGTCTTTATGTGCGCCCTTAATAAAATACTCATTGTCTGTTGACAAGACAATGTCCCCATCAAAATCCGCATCCTCGGCCCGGAATGTGCCGGTATCGTGCGTGGAGAAGATGATGCCACTGGTTAAATATCTATACCAATACGCCGCCTCGTCGGAATAATGCACTGTGCACGGATTGTGTTCATGCACGTCTATCATTGGGCTACGGCACAGATCCACGGTGTGCACGTTACGCTCTGTCCAGAATCGAGACCAGATCTCATCGCGCTGTAGCAGGCCATCAGAGGGCAAACCAAGCGCGGCCTGGCATTGCGCCACCGGATCAGAAATCATGAACTGGTAATTACCGTGTATCCACACCTTGCCAATCTTTGCATGATCAATAGTCTCGACTAAATTGGAGTATAACTTGGATTGCACGTATGAGTCGTTCAAGAAGTCAATGTTTTTTATAAGGGCCTTAGTAATCGGCGTCTGCGCACTAGAATATAGAGAGTTAAATTGCACCCCCGAGGACTTGTGCCCAAAAGTGAACAGCATAGCAGCTAGTGGGTCGCCCGAACAAATGTCTTGCAACCACGTAATTGTTGGCTGTATCAGACCGTTAATATCTTCAGTGGTTAATGACAACGCTTGTATATACTGATAATTGGCCAGAACGCACTCGTCGTCGTGGCGTTTGTTATAGCGCGCTACACCCCAGTGTATGTTTCCGCGTTGTGCATATGAGCAATACTCAGCCCAGCTATTATAATATTTCGCGGTTTTGAACTGCGATTCAGAGAGCAGAACGTCGATATCGTCGATATTATATTCTACTCCCCATCGATCTTTAATGGTGGAAATATTGTGGGCGTGCGCAAACTCGCGAAAATCAAAGGTTGCAAGATTGCCCTTGATGAAGCATGAGCGCGCCACAAAGGAGCATGGTGTGTAACTCAAGCACATATCTTGCGCCCAAAGTTTCGCAAACTCCGGGTCGATTAATCCCTGGCCGTCAGCACAGTTTAGTTCTAGATCCATCCGGCGCTCAGTAATAAAAGCTTTGCCCTGGTCGTCATGGGAAATAAAATCTACGGGTTCTTTGGGCAGAGTGTGGAAGAAGTCTTTGATAATACATACTCGCGGCGTGCGCACCCAAAGAATGGAAGAAAAAGCGAGGGCAAAATATGCGCTATATTTAGCTAAAACAAATTCAGATGTCTTAGTCTCGAGACCGCAATTTAAGATATGAACCAATGTCTCACGATAGGCCTCGTTAACAAAAGTGGCCGTATTTCTCCGAATTTGTCCGCTACCGCTGCATAGGTAAATATATCGGACGCCATTCACCACGAAACCTGTGGTCCGAAACTTGTGAAAATCTGTTTTTTTGCCATCCACAACGACATTAATGATGTCTTTAACGAACAGCACCTCCGAGATACGCTGTTCTAGCACATGTGCTTCCCGGTATTGCCCCTGCTTCTTGTACAGACGAGCGTTGCTGCGCAATTTAGAGACGTAGCTGAAAATCTCTTTGTGATCACGATGATCATTGTGTAGATAGCGTAGCTACTGCAGCACCAAATTATCACCGATTGATACAACCAGATCGCCGATCCGGAACTCATCGGTGCCAATGTTGACAATGCTGTCATCCCGAAGACGGTTATATAAATTTGGCGATGATAAATTGCAGTCGTTTTTGACAATTAATGAAGCAGGTAATTTGAAAATTCGGTATAGGTTTTGTACTACCATTCCGATCCTTTCTTAGGGGGCTTATGCGGTGGTTAATCCCCACCGCAATATATAATCAAATTTGAATCCGCTAAGTCGATGGCACGTTGGAGCGCGGCTGCCAAGCGTTCGATCGCTCCGCGATAGAGGGGGTCGCCCGAGGTGTCGTACAATAATGGCGAGGAGTCATCTGCATCCACGTCAAATTCTACGTGCCCCAGCGCATCGTTGTTTAGGAACACATACGCTCCGTCGGCTGTAAAAACTGTCTTTTTGTCTGACGAGTCATAATAATAAGCATCCAATTTAGCTACCGGCAAAATTGGGTGGTCTTCCAACCACTTACACCAATATTGATATAATTTGACTAAATTTTCTTTGGTAAGATAATAATAGTCATCGGATCTCGTTTTTTCAGGGAAAACCGGGGTAGCGTACTCCAAAATTGATGAATGAAAACGCCTGCCAATACTACACCAGAAATCGATTAAGCCCGGATCGCGTCCGTTGGCCTGCTGAAATCGCCGGAGATAAGCATCCAAGACATGATCGTCGCATGTCAGATATTGCATTGCTGCATGATCGCAAGCATCAAATTCAAAAGTGTAACCGTTAGCAATTTGTGTTTGATGCCAGTCATCCTCCAGCTGATGCTCATATTCGGCATATAAATACATGGCCAAAGTCTGTGCTGGCGTGAACGAGGTGTTGATAATTGGTATAAACGACAATACGCATTCAAATCCCATGGTTTTCCTCCTCTTCGCCATGTTCATGCATTGCGGCTAATTGTACCAGTTCGCCGTGGCTGTAATGTGTTGACGGTGTTGTGGTGAGCGTGCTGCATGTAATTTTCCAGGGGTTGTTCGAGCACCATTGACATGGCGAATCGCCAATCTGAATTTGATCCCCCTTGGGTTTACTAAGACAGCCGGCACAGGGATCTTCGTTTTCTAAAATTACAGGCGATTCGATTACGGGTATAATCCGGTCAAATGTACGGATTTTTTCTAATTCTTTCCTGGTTTCTTCACATTCCTGGCGTAGTTCTTGAATACGTACAGCTAAAGCATCCAGCTGCTTTTGCACCGCTTCAAAATCATACTTTGGCGTTGCTGGCTTTGTTTCAGTTTTATAGCCGTGTTTTCTCATCCTTATGCTCCTGTTGTAACCAAAGTTTTAACATAAATGTAGTGGGTGGTGTATCGGCAATTTCTGGGAAGAACTTGCAATGGTGGTTCAATTCGCAATACGCAAAATCTAAATATTTTTGTTCTTCACCATACCGGGCGGTGACTGCTGGACAATTTTCACAATATGTTGTATTCCACCATTTAAGCCACGGTACATCGTCAAATCGCTCACTGACCGTATCAAGCCACTCGCCAAGTTGTTCCGCCGAGCAGGTGCGGATCCACTGTAAATTAGTCATTGCGCGCCTCTGGTTGAGGGACCGCATCTATTTTTTTAATAATGCTGCTTTCGATGAAATGCTTATATAATGTGCCGTGCTCGCCATCATCTGGGACCATGATATCATATGAGACATCTTGGTCCTGGTCCCAGGTACCCCAACGATCAATAATAATGATTTCGCCCGTTTTGATGACCGGAGGCTGATCGACGGCAAAAGACACTTTAAATTGTACGATATCTCCGTAAGTATATTTAGGTTGTCCCAACATTTTGTAGCTCCCCCTTTTTATCGAAATGATTTGGAACAAAATTCATAGCCTTCAGGATCCTTAAAAAACGTTTGCCGTTCATCGAACGTCATCCTATACTCAAAGTGGCTAATGGGGCCATATTCTGGCAAGCGCGGATCATACCACTTGTCGTCCGGGTCGTTAACAATAGGGATTTTAGCCATTGCACCAGCGACTCCGCCATTAAATTTTAAAACGCGTTCTTCGAATTCATTCCAAGTATATGTTTGCCCATATTCATCGATGATCGTGATTTTTGGAGCAAAAACATCATAAAATTTTTTCATATCGGCTACCGAATGTAAGAGAGTGTGTTCTTCAAACAGGGGCAACCAGCCAGCGCTTGTTTTGGCTAAATGAATTTCATAATGGAGGTCCGGCCTTTCAGCAAGCTCGTATTCCGCAGCTGAAAACATGTGCGTGATCTCCTTATGTTTAGTTGAAAAGAAAAAATTGGTTCCCATATGATACCTCACCATAAAATTGCTGCCGAAATATTATTCCATGCTAACGTAATGACAACGTCATCGCGTGGAATGGCACATTGCTCGGCAATTATTCGAGTGTATTCGTTAATGTCCACTGTTTCACCCGTGGGGCCTTTTACCAGTTGTTCGCCGAGTGCCAGCCCTCCGGCGTATGCCTGGAGTTCGGGATCGTAATATTTAACTTGCGACGCCGTGGCAAAGAAATACGGGATATACTCTAGTTCATTGTTCATAGTATCCATTTTTAAAAATATCGTATCACGGTACTAGTGGGGATTTGCGAATTTTCAGCGGCGTCTAGTGCCACAACGTCGTATTCCGTTTGTGTAAGTACGTCAAGTTCTGACATATTGTCTGTGATCGCCAAAATACATTCTAGGATCTCAGGCAGCTCAGATAGCGTGCAAAAATATGTGTGGCATCCCGGATTGCAACTATCTAAATTGTATTTTCCTAAAATTATACGATAAGCGCAATTCTGGGCCGGGTTAGAGGATCCCAGCGCTCGCATACAACGCCCCTCCGGGGATACAATACTAACATGAATTAGACGGTCTTTGAACATCTAATCATAATTTGTATTGGCATAAGTATTTAAATTGTCCATATGTGGTTTAGCCATAGCAAGATTTAATATTTTGTCTCCCTTTTGAAGTATAAAATTTTCTGCGAAAGATGGTGGATTAATTCTGGTTACCACCAAATATATTATATTGGGATTGTGTCATAATATCAACTTTTATATTACTATACGCGATCGATATCGGGTATATTTTCACCCCCGTTGTTTCTTGGAAAGATTAGTTTTATACTCTCCCCAGTATAAATTATTAGCAGCGTTATTGTTTTTATTGCCATCTCGACGGAATACGCAATGATAATGCTGTGGATCTGGATTATTCACGAAGAGTTGTGCAACCAACTGATGAATCTTCACCCATGTGCCCGTATGAGTTCCAGGGGCGGCATGCAAGCACAAGATCGGATTGCCGTGGTCCCCGATGATAGGTTTCAAATATTGACCAGTGGCTAGGTATTTAACTACCCCGGCATCGTTGATTTGATATCTTCCTTCGAATCCAGGAATGTCTTTCCATATAGGCATGCTCTTGCTCCTTAGATTTATTCTAATAACAATATGAATCTTAATATGATTCTAATATATATATGAATCTTAATAGGAATCTCTGTTTAATGATTCTCTAATGAATCTCTAATGATTCTACAATGATTCTCTCATGAATCTATAAAAATATAGACCCCGGGCAAATTTGGACCACCAAATAATGCTCGATGGTATTATATTGGGGTGTGGCCATTTGCGGGTGATTTTTGTATGTGAAAAGATAGGGGTGACAATTATCGCACACCCCAATATAATAAGACTGGTATTTAATATCCGGAGGTATTTATTGTGATTTTAGATTGGGCAGAACTTTGTTCACGGATATATGAAACGCGCGCTTTAGTACGTGATGACCCATCTGATAACAAATAGTATCGCAAACAGGAAGCGGTATTTATACGGTATCTGCATTTGGTACACAGTTTGTCTCTGGAAGATTGTTATGCAATTTGGACGAGTTTAGTAAATGGCACCGCCGCGACTTTTGCGAACGATCCTAATGCACAGCGCCTCACTTTTACCGCGATCTGGTATCAGGCCTTTACAACGTATGCTGGCGTGGATTGCGTGCACCACTTAAAACCTATTGCGATTTTTACGAGTGAGTTAGAATATCTTAATTCGCTGCCAGTGCCGCGTTGGATCCGGCAATACTGGGGAGCATTGTTATTTTATTATAAATTTGCTGTTCAGTTAAATGCACGGGTTCCCAAAACTTCGACTGTGATAAACTGGTGCCTGCGTCAGACCGAGCGTCGCTCGGCAGTTTATGGCGGAGATCATCATTGTCAAGAGCAGATTTGGAAGAGTGCCCACACTTTACCTGACCGAGTTATTTTAGACAGCCCGGGTACAAAAGACTTGCCGGTGGCTACATATAAGCCCGCTTTTTTAGCCGAGACTGGCTCTGTGTGTTATCAGGCAAACTCTTTAACTGAAGTCGGGGGTTTCCTGTCGTTGATTACTGCGCCTTCGCGGACTTGTGCATGTTGCGGCGCAGCGTTTGAAGTGAACTCTAAAACCAAGCGCCAACTATGCCCCACATGTTATCAGATACATCGCCGGGCAGCAAAACGTGCGTCCAAGCAAAAATGCGCTGAGGCGACAGGAAAAAGCACATTACTAAATATATGATAGGGGAGTAAGAGAAAAATCTATATATGCGCGCTCCCATGAGCCGTAAAAGGTTTCGTTAAGGATAGTAAAGGTAAAAAGGAGATAATAGATGACTACAGCTGAATTTTGGGCGTTAGTGGATAGCATTAATGTCGATGCTCGCGAGGACGGCCGTTATACTGAAGATGAGATGTATAACATCGGCAGCGCGTTCATTGAATTAGATAATTCTCAGAAACGAGAGATCGGTGGCTGGGATAAATTGGTGTCGATCTTAAAACCGCTGGATCATAATGGCGACGTTATGACAAAAGGCGATACATTTCGGCAGTGGATCAAAAATCGGAGATATTCCAAATCAGACATTATCCACAACGACAAAATGTTGTCCGGACAAAATATAGATGGTCTTACTTTTGCAGAATTCCAGGATAAGACCGAAGAGCTAAAACAGAACCTGTATAAACAGCAGGTTAAAACCCGGGATTCGTTGAATGCCTATCGCCGTGTTTTGCGCGAGAGTGCCAGGGTAGAGGCTTTTCGGGATCTAATGAAAGAGTGTGTGGTTGATCTGAGTCAGCTGCCGGAGGTAACTTATTCAGGGACAGTCACAGATGGACCTGTTGAGGCGGTATTAATGTTATCTGATCTGCACATCGGTGTTGAGATTGATAATCATTATAATCGCTATAACGTACAGGTCGCACGGAAGCGCATTCGTAAAGTTGTGGAAGATGCCGTCCGTTATTGTCAACGTGAGCAGGTGTCTACACTACATGTGTTGGGTCTCGGAGACTATATCGCCGGGAATATTCATACGAACGCTCGACTGGAGCGAGAGATGGATGTGATTCAGCAAATTATGCTGGCCTCTGAAATTATGGCGGACGCATTAAATGGTTTGCAAGCTGCAGCTCCGGACGTTCGTTATTATGCAGTAACTGATAACCACTCGCGGGCAGTCGCCAATTTACAGGAGTCCGTAGAATCGGAGAATTACAGTAAGCTGGTCACTTTTTACCTCAAAGAGCGCTTGAGAGACACGCAGATACAATTTGTGGATAACATACTGGATCAAGAAATTGGTCTGATTGAGTTTATAAATGGCAAAACCGGAGTTTTTGTACATGGGCATCATGATTCTTTGCAGTCCATTGCTCAGAACTTATCGGCCTATGTTGGAAAATTGGTGGACTATATTTTTGTGGGCCACTATCATAACGAGAAGCTAAAAACGTTCCACGGTTGCAAGGTGTTTGTAAACGGAAGTGTTGTTGGAGTTGACCAGTATAGCTTCAGCAAACGGTTGTTTGGTAAGCCCAGTCAAAGCTTAATCGTGTTGGACGGCGATAATATTGTGACACACAGTATCAACCTCGAACACTGTTAAATTTTGACGACGGCCGTAAAGGAGAGAACATGGAGGAACAAGAGTACAAAAGTGCCGACGATACGGTCGTCGATAATGATAATATTAGCAGCCCTGTTGAACCGGGGCTGCTTTCGTATTCGGATATTAAAGCTGAGTGCGCTGGGTCAGATGACGAGGCAATGTTTAAATATTGCTTTTTGCACAATATTGTCTACGATCACCTGCTGGCTCGGCGGGCGCTAATTGCAGCCGGAGAAGGAGAAGAGGTAAGCGACCCCGTTGAAATTTACCAAAAGCTAATTAACGAGGACGACGCTCTGCGGGGACATGATTTTTTCTCTTAGCTGCAGCGGGAGAATTTTGAGCAAATTTATTCTGAGCGCCGTGCGCTTGGTGAGCTAGACGAAGATACGGCCAAGAATCGTATGGCGGTCATGGAAATTTTAGCCTACGATCCCTTTAAGGACGATGATATTGAGGATAAGCCATAGCTATATCGTGACATGACAGGCATGCTCACAGAAGGTATGCGCAAAGACGTTGCCAAAGCCAAGGCGGCATTGGCGATTGTGCGTAGTTATAATAACCTTGACAAGTATCAGAGAAAGATTAACGAAATCATGAAAGCCGGGCAAATGGACGACGAGACACAGAAGGCTCTAGATCAGTTAATTAAGGTGTCAAAGACTTTACAGGATTCTATCAACCAGACTGCCGAAAAGAATAATTTTACGGTAAAAGGGATTGGAACCTCGGGCCACGGCATGCTTTCGGACGTTATGAATCGGGTCAATGACTACGGGATCGATGAAGGCATTGTGAATTTTTACGATATTGCGACATCTAGGGCCATCGAAGAGGTGGCCAATATTAGCTTTAAGGCACAGTTAAATCAGGTGGGCTTGTCGAAGACTGATTATGCTGATATTCTTAGCCAGCAATCTAAAATAGTGCGTGAGGCGTAGATGAAAGCGCGTGAGGCGATCGAGGCCCTGCGTTTGGCCAAAGAGAAAATAAAAAAGCAAAAATTGTTAGATGAGCTGGCTCGTGATTACAGAAAGAAGGGCATCTCAGAAAAAGAGATCGAGGCCTTTATTGATCGTGAGTATCATCTGTATAATCCGGAGTAATCATGATTAGCGTATATAAAAACAAGATATCGAACAATGTCACATCCAAAGACTATGCTGCGATGTCTAAATATATTTAGCTTATTCAGTGGGGGCGTCGCAACCCCGTGGGTTTTATTGAAAAAATTTTTGGCATCACCTTAATGGACTATCAACGATGGTTGATCTCTGAATCCTGGACTAAAGAATATGTCGTTTGGGCGTGTTCTCGAAACGCCGGCAAATCTTTTTTGGTTGGCATTTTTGTCCAAGCCCGGAGTTTACTATTCCCTAAGTTGTAGACATAGATTATTTCAGAGAACTGGCAAACGTCTAACGATACTTTCAAAAAAATGGAAGATATCGCGACGAATAATATCAAGACAATTGTTGAGACCAACACCGTCTTTATTGACGAACTTAAGAAAACCAAAAGCGATTCCGATGGTTTTACGCATGATTTTAAGACGGGGAACCATTGTGAACTTTTGAATGGGTCTAAAATCAATGCAATTGCCGGCGCATCGCGATCTGCGCGTGGACGCCGATCTAATGTTAACGTTTATGATGAGGCCGGGTTTATTTCGGCACAAACATTCGATATATCTGAACCTTATATGTCCCAGGACGCTTCGTTTAAGCTGGGTAGCAATTTTGACTCCGAGGTATATCCTCCCGATATTCCCAATATTCGTCTTTATATTGGCTCTGCTTCAGATACGAGTTCGTATTTCTACGGTAAATATCGCGAGGGTACAAAATAGATGTTGGCGGGCAATAATCGGTATTTTGTGGCGGATATTAGCTGTGAGATACCCAAAGCGCCAACAGTTAATGGTATCCCGGTGACGCCATTATTATCCCAGGTAGAAATTGATCGTAAAATGCGTGAAAACGAGATTGCGGCCAACAGGGAATATTACAATATCTTTGATAGCTTTAACTTGGAAGATTGCGTGGTTTCGCGATCTGATATATTTTCTAATACCGAAGTTTTTGTGCCGGCTACAATTTGGGGCGGCACTAAACATAAATATCTGATATCTTATGACCCCGCCAGTAAGGTGGATAACGCCCCGGTATTGGTCATGGATATCTTTCTCAATGACGAGTCGCGCGTCTGTGGGCGTTGTGCACACATGGAAAACCTGGTCGTCACCTACGGAGACGGCTCCAAGCGTCCCATGCGTATCGATGAACAAGTTGGTCGTTTGCGTGAAATGTTATGGGAATATAATGGGCGCGATTCGGCGGTTCCATATGATAACGTCACCATTCTGTTGGATGCCGGATCTGGTGGACAGGCTTCGAGTATTTGCCAAGAGTTGGCGAAAGACTGGACTGATAAACAAGGGCGGACGCATCCTGGTATTTTTGATGAAAATAATGAATATAGTGTGCGTTGGGCAGAATCCTATCCGCACGCTATTAAGGGCGCACTGAAGATGGTAGAGCCGCGTAAATATCGCAACGCGTTATTTGAGGCAGCAAAACTGTTAGTGCCCCAGGGGGCCATAAAATTTCCTCCGGCATGTCCTAAGCATGACGTGTTGGTTTTTGATGACGGTAGTGAGCGCAAACTCTCGAAGGCAGAACAGGCGTCACTTATTCAAATGGACCTCATGAAAGAAGAGATTGTGGCTATGGTACGCAGTAAGTCGCCGACCACGGGGGCGATAACATATTAGTTGCCTCCCGAAAAGCGCAATAAAATGCACGATGACCGCAATTATTGTTTCGTGTTATGTTGTTGGGAAATTAAGAATCTGCGCGATGCAGCAGAGTTCGGGGATGGGGCCGTCCTAGATTATGGGGTTTTCTTTGGCGCACATCCTGATACGCACAATGGTGCAAATGATGCTTGGACTAATGCGATGCGTGCACGCCCTCAGCGTTCAACAGTGCGCATGAGTCCTTTTTAGGGGCACTCTCCCTTTAGATCGAAGTAAAAGGAAGTATAGTTATGATATGCTGTAAAATTGTAGCGGATTTTAATGATCCGCGGGGTAAATTTAGCGCCTTGCTGCAAGGCCTGAGCAAAATGGGCGATTTTTTATTTGAAAATGGCACGTTGTTTTTTGCTAATGTGGATGATCCAAAGGTTGCTGAAGCGAGAATTAAGTCATTAATTGCACGGGCAGGATATCATAACTTCGTAGTATTTACTTACGATAAAGATTATTAGCCGCGCGAAAATGAGTATATAAATGGCTGGTTAACCGATAAACTGGTCGCTATTAATTATCATTGCTACGAGCAGCAAAGTCAAGCGGTATTTCACCGGGTGGCACATGGGCTTGATTTATTAGATAAAGAGTTAGAGGCATTTCAAAACACAATGCTGGCTAACAGTAACGAGGAGGCCGAGAAAACACAGTGAAAGATAATAAAGAACCTGACAAGAAACTTGGCCGTCCCAGACATCCACAAGAAGATGTGCCGGTCAATGAAACAACGCAAGAGCGCTTGGATATGACGGATTCGTCGAATCCAAATTCCGAAGAGTATATATCGATTGACGACCTTACCCGGCGTTGGCGTAATACGTTTCAAAAAATAGCAGCTTTCAATGGAGCGCCCGGTATTGGGACGGTCGCGGCGAAGTGGAATAAATTAAATCCATTTTTGCAAAACCAACGTATTAAGGAGCTCTATACGCGTGCTAAAACTTACAGCAAGGCCAATATTGGAGATTTCCTGGCGGATCCCGGCAATCACGAAAAAGAATTACGCAGCTTAGGCTGGGCCAATTCTAGTTCACAGCAAATATATTATAATATATTGCGGCGTGCTTGTGACATACCAGAGTATAATTACTTTATTCTTCCTGAGTTGCACAAGGACGCCTATAGCAGGGGCGATTTTCGTGATGAAGATGCACTAGTACAAAACTGGTTAGAAACATTCAACGTCCCTCTGACTTGCAAGACGATTGCATTAGAGGTGAAGCGCGAGGGCAAATCCAGTTATTTATTGCGTAATAAGTTTTCTGGGCAAGGGAAAACTAAAACAACGGCTTTCTGTGCTCTGCAAAAAATGCCCACAGACTGGATTAAAATTACCGGCAAGGGTCAATTGGGGTTCACAATATCATTTGACATGATGTATTTCCTAAACATTGCTAATTCACCTAGTGATTTTGGCGAGTTTATGGAAGCGGCATGGCATGATATTGTGGAGAACGGTGTGGTTGTTTCAGACACGAGCGGTAAGTATGAGCTGAATCTGGAAGTCGCAGCAAATTATGTTTTTCATTACGCAGGCGATGATTATCGTAGTACGATTGAAAGCGTTCGTCGTGGGCGGCAACAAAACTATATGTTTTGGTTGAGAATGCCATACGATCTTTGCTACACGTTTGGAAGCGATAACTCGCATCCTTGGGTAGCACCGGATACGATGGGGCTAATGCTGAAGTTATAGGAGCTGACCGATTATGGTCAATTAGCGGGACTAATTGCTAGTACGCCATTAACCGCCGTATTGACGGGGGAGATTGAAACGATTCCGTAGCCCCGGGCGGGGAAAAACGAGTCGGTGTTCAGTCCTGAAGTCATTCAGGGGTATATGCAGCAATTTAATGAGGCAACCTCGACGAATGTTGAGGCGTGGATGTGGCCCGCGAAGAACATTAAATTACAACAATTGTCAGCCGACGTTAACTCCTCTGATATTATTAGCACTGCCACGAGTAACTTTTTGGAGTCGGCCGGGGAAGGTGGCTTGACTATTGCCACGGAGAAACCCAATGTAGCACAAGTTGTTGTAGCCAAGCAGTTGGCCGCCTCGCAGCAAAGATACGTGACTTTGCAGTTTGAATAGGTGTTAAACTTTATTTTACGGCACAAGCTCGGTTTTAAATACGAATGGCGTATCCGGATCTGGGGCGATATTTTTAACCACGATGACGAGAAGAAATATTTAAAAGAAATTGTTTCCAATGGTAATATCGCATTGTTGCCTAAACTGATGTCAGCAGAGGGCATTTCAATGCGCGATACAAAAGCGATTGTAGAATATTTACAAGACCTAGATTTTTATAAAGATTTTTCTACTTATACGCAGATTAAATCTGCCGCCCTGGGGCAGAAAGAGCAGACTGACACCGGCAGCTAGAATCCGGTGGGCCGTCCAGCTATCCCAGACGGTAATGTAGAAAATGACGCGACGGCGGCTTCGAAGGCCAGTGGGACTAACACCGCTGAAAATCGCGAATAACGCATGGGGGTAAAGCAAAGTTATGAGGATGAGCGAAGAGTCGTACGATCGCCTTAATGCACTCACCGCTATGTGTTTCAATGCAAATGCGGTGTTTGATAATTTGGCATATAATCTGGACTACCATTATTATGCCAATATTAGTAAGGTCGTACATTTACACGTGGCACATGTGATGCCGGAGTGGGCGGATTTAATTACAGAGGAGATGATCCAGCTGTCTGCACGTCCGGTGCGCCGTGCTATAGGTGGCTATGATACTGATTACCAAGACCTAAAAGAGATCTTTACAGTAATGCTAAACACCTTGTTAGAACTACGATAGGCGACAAGGAATTTGATTGATGCGGCAGACATGGATGGGGATGACGAGGTTAGGATCTTTGGTGAAGAGTTTTTAACGATTCTTAAGCCGTATGTGAAACAAGCAGAAGAGTGGATTAATGCGGCGGAAGTATTAGACGCCAAGGATTTTAACATACACATTCTAGATTATACCCATTTTATACCCCTGAACTCGTAACGTGGGTATAGGGGGATAATTATGGAAATTGGTTAGGTTATTCTTGCGATTGTGCTTGGGTGCGTTGGCTCCACGGCCTTATTTGGCTTTATTTAGTTTCTAATTACCAGAAAAGACAATAAAACCGATAAGCTGGAAGAGCTGGGCACCAAAATGGACACAATGGATCAGAAAATTACTGCGTAGATTACCAAAATTGGTAATGATACTGAGGCCAAATTTACAAAGCTGAATGACGATCTCACCATTAAGTTTAATGAGATTAATAATAAATTAAATGATTTGGAGCTCGGTAGCTGTCGTGCACAGCTTTTGGCCTTAATTGATAATCACCCATTAAATGCGGCTGATATTTATAAATTGGCCGAGTATTATTTTGTAACCCTGCACGGAGATGCCTTTATGTCGGAAATTTTTAAAGGTTGGGTAAAATCTCGCGGGGAAAAACTGCCAGGTTGGTTTTTGGTATTATATCCGGACGCTTCGGGAGGACAAGATAATGAATAAAAACACTAAGATGTTCCTCGAAGTGGACGCTAGTCAAATTGACATTCGTCAATTGCTGCAAAAAGACTTCTTGGAACTGTCAATGCGTGCGATTAGCAGTGCCAATCCTAATCGTAACAATTCATGGTTTACGCCAGAGGCGATGGCCAAAGCGTTGCCGACATTTGTAAACAAGCCTATTTTGGGCTATTTTGAAAACGACGACTTCGTGAGTCACAACGGCACCTGGGGGCACGACTCTGAGACAGAGTTGGACTATTGGGACACCCTGGGTCAGAAGGGCGAGCGCATTTTAGGCATTGTTCGGGAGTCCGATACCGTGAGCATCGTTCAGGACAAGGATGGATTATCTTGGATCACTTTCACTTGCGCGCTGTGGACTCAATATAGCTTTAAACAGGTTAAACGGTTAATTAAAGATGCCAAGCGTGCACAAAAGCGCGGAGGCACGACAAAAAATATATCTGTTGAGGTCGATATCTTGGATTACGAGATGTTACCCAATGGTGTTATGAAGATTAATGATTTTAATTTGGTCGGGGTAACGATTTTAGGCTCTCGGAATGGTGTTCCGGTAGAACCTGGGATTGAGAACGCAGAGCTTTCTGTGGTCGATGTAATGGGGCGTGAGATATATGCGCATCAGGCAGAGACACTTCGCTTGGCGTATGCCAAATTGGATGGACCCGCGGCTGAACAAAAGGAGGAAAACCAGGTGGAGAAGAAAGATCAAATCTCAGAGTCTGAGGTCGCCGCTTTCGAAGACGCTTCTGATCAGCCGGAAAATGAGGTTTGCCCCGAGTGTGGCAAGAATCCTTGTGAGTGTGAAAAAGCCCCGGCTCCGGATGAGGAGTGCAAGAACGAAGCTGCTCCTGCTGAGGAATGTAAAATGGAAGATGGCGCTGCGCCGTCTGTCGACGAGTGCAAAAACGAGGCCGGTAATGATGCCGAGTGTCCGGAAGATGAGTGCAAATTGTCTGAGGAGGGGTCGGATGAAGATGAGCCCGCTGAAGAGGGGGCTGATGAGGATGAAGATCCAGAGACAGAATGCAAGGCATGTAAACACGAGGCCGAAGAGGCGTCCGCAGAGCCGGCACCTGTAATCGAGCCTATAGATATTAAAGAAACTGATGAGTATAAGGCGCTGGCTATACAATATGCCGAGGCCACGGAGAGAATCGCAGCCCTAGAGCACGAACTGTTCACGATTCGTGCTGCGGCTTTCTTAAGCACAGCAAATTTGGAGTCAGACGTGGTCAAAAACTTCCAGGCGCAGTGCGATAACCACGAGATCGGAGATCTCGATGCGTTGCGTACCGCCGTCGCCCTGTATGTTTTTGAGCATCGTGAGCCTGTTGCAGCTGCTACTGAAACCGCGACATTCTCGGGCCCTGTGACGGCACCGGATGCTGGTGCTTGGCAGAAGGGCGGATCTAAACCCGCTAGCACTGTTGACCATTGGTCGGCATTGCACGAGTATGTCGGCAAATAATTGTATTTATTATGTGTGAGTGTTAATGTGCCCACGAGTTCTTGGTTGGTACGCCGAAGCCGATCAGGCATCAGTAGCGCATGTTAATATACATATTTAAATATCACTCTAATTTTAAAAGGAGACATTGATATGGCAAATGTTTTTAAGAGAGGCAAGATGCTGTCTGGCGTCGCCGATTCCTATCTTGCCAATGCTATAGCTGAGGTTGCCGTTCCGGATGGAGCGCTTGTAACCCTCGGCGACCTGGTGGCTGACACCACCTACGACGCCAATGGCGTTGAATATGATACTTATGAAGCTGCTGCGCCTGCGGCTGCTACCGACGAAGTCGTTATTGTTGACTACGCCGGTATTTCCGAGGGCGAGATTGCTGGGAACGTCTACAAAGAGGGCATTAAGCTCGTTGGCCTGACTGTTCCGGCTGGCAGAATTATGCGCGTGCGCAGACTTGCTCTTCATGACAAGTTCTGGCTCGGCGCGGACAACTTTGAGTCCACTCCTGTTGTTGGCGAGTATGCTGTGGCTACCGCTAGCAAGTTCACGCACACCCCGGATGACGAACTCCCTGCGAGTGGTTACGCCATCAAGGTTCTCGTCGAGAACGATCTCAACCAAGGCATGAAAGTCAATGGCAAGATCTATCTCTGCGAAGTTGTCCAGCTCTAATAAGAAGGAGGATCAGTAATTATGGAAAAGTATTTTGCTTACACCAAGACTGCTGACGAGTCCTTCAATTCCCTTGTTGATTGCACTCTCGATCTTGCGAGAAGCTGCTATGAAGGCAAGAAGGGCTCCGACTACGAAGCTAAGAATACTGAGCTCGTAAAAGCTATGGGAAAGAAGGCCGTCGAGGGAACTCGTTACGAGGCCGATTTTGAGGCCGAAGGCCTTGCTATTTACAACCGTCCGATGGTCAAGAACAACAGCACTGTTCGTGACAACTTTAACGCTGTCATCGCCCAGGTTGTTAATGCCATCGTTCCTGAAGTTGTCAACGATACTTTCTCGAAGTTCATCGCTGAGGTTCATCAGGTTGGATATGGCGACACTGCTCGCTTTATCATTGAGTCGAATGATCTCTTCAAGGTCAACCAGAAGGCCGAGGGTGTCCGCAAGGGCGTCGATCAGCCGATGTTTGACGATGAGATCACCGTCAATGCGAGCCCCGTGACCATCGATGCTTGCATTGACTGGTATCCTTTCGCTGCCGGCGTTTTCGATATGGGCAACTTTGCTCTTAAGATCGGCCGCAGCTTCATGGGTTATATCTTCCTTAAGGCTGTTAAGGGTATGACCCAGGCCACCACCGATTTCGGCGCTGCTTACACCACCAATGGTGTTTCCGTTCAGCTTTTCGGAACTCTCCGTGAGAGAGTCTCTGCTGCGAACGGCGGCATGAGTGTTGTTGCTGTTGGTACGGCCATCGCTCTTGCGAACTGCTCGCTCGGCGGTAACTACCAGGTTCAGATTGGCGAAGAGATGAACAAGGTTGGATACCTTGATCAGTATCTCGGAGTCCCGCTGATTGGTATCAACAATGTTCTCGTTCCTGGAACGACCAACGGTGCTGCCACCCTGGCTCTTCCCGACAACAGAATTTATCTCATTCCGGTCGGCGGTGCTCGTCCGGTCAAGATCGTCTTCGAAGGCGACGAGATTTCTGTGGCGTTCAATCCTGATGAGACCTCTGACAGACGCTATGGCATTTCTGTCGAGCTCAGAGTCGGTGTTGCCGCTGTTGTTGGACCCAAGTACGGAACCATCATTCTCTAATCTTTAGATTAGACCTAAAACCTTAAATACAGGATCGTATTGCGGGTGTGGCTTCGGCCACCCCCGCAATACGGCTATCAAGATTAAAAGGAATGCAAGGAGATTCAGTTATGTCAGATGATATTAAAACTACTGCTACTAAAAAGGGTCCCACCAAGGCCGAATTAGAAGCACAGATTGAATTATTGAAGGCGCAGCTTGCGCTTGCACAGCAAAACGCCGCGGCACCTGCTCCGGCGCCGGCGCCGACGCTAGCCACCAGTGATGTGGCTGTAGTGTATTGCTCTGATAGCTTGGGATATGCCAAGATCAGCAATATGGAGCTGCATTTCACCAGGTATGGCGAAGAATTTGTGATGTCTCGTGTACAGTTTGACGAACTGGTCGGTAAATATCGTAGTTGGTTTGATCGCGGTGTTCTGACCGTATCATACCGAAACGCTGACGTGGCTTCTGCCAAGGGGCTGCGTACCGATCGTGAAGTAGCTTTGGACGCCGAGACTCTGGAATCAATTGGACGAATGACTGCTGCACAACTCGAAAGTTTGTGGAACAGGCTAAATTTGCCGGCGCAGAAAGATAGCATTGTGTGTTTCTATAAGCGTAAATTTGTAGACGGTGATGCCGCGTATCGCAATCGTGAAAAGGTTGATCTTTTGAACCGTCTTACCGATGGCGGCTTTAAGCGCGAGCAGGACGAACTCAGCGGTAGATATAAGGTCGATACAACCACCATGTAATGGTGTGTGAGCGGGGTGAGTTATATGATACAATTTTATGATATTTTCGAGCGAGCATTTAATTTGTTTTCTGACCCCGACATTGACCGTAAGTATTATAATGATCAGGCTGGTTTCCAAGCAGATATGCTCGATTTTCTTATTCTTGGTAAAAACAAATTCACTTCCCCGACAGCTATCACAGACAAGCTGTGCATTTGCGCAGAGCCTGTGGGCTATACGGAGAGCGATTCTGGTGATGGCACCGCAACGTATGTCTTAGAACAGGCAGTTGCCAACGAGGGTGTCGGCGTAGGCTTCACATATTGTATCGGCACCGAGAAAGTACGCGGCTCTTATGACGCCACGAACAATTCGGTGACCTTTGAACGTGCAGTCGCTGCTGATGAAACGTGGTCTGTTGCTTGGTTCTATGCTGGAGCATTTACATCAGATTTTTCTGGATGCTTACGGCCCGATTTCCCAATGAGCGCGATTTTAGACAAGGTTATTAATATCTTGGCCTATGCTCTGTTATCCGCCTGGGGTGACAAGGAAGTGGGGCGTGTCTTAGAGGTTCGCAATATTTTAACGGACACAGATTTTAAGATGTATTCTCCGGCAAATTCGGCGAGGGCAAAAGTTGAGTGGCGCAATCAGATGAATAAGGACATGGACACATTGGTGTCTGAATTAACTTGGAGAATCATGTCGACGCCGAGAGGAGGGTCCAGTTTTGGAAAATGAACTTGATACTGGTTCTGCTACCCCCAAAATTCGATTCTCTGCTGGCGAGGAGCAAGGGTGCTTTATCAATCTGCGGAGTTAGTTAATTAAGTTGCTGTACATGATTGAGGCAGAGTAGCGTGGCGAAGAAGATATTAGTCTATGGTTTTACGGCTTTATGTTCGAGCTAGCATCTGCTAACACATTGTGCGACAACAAGTTGCTCAAGGTGTTAATTAAAATACACGGCTTATATGATAACGAAGCTTATAAAAGTATGACCCATGCGTAGATTAAACGTCAGATTATGGAATCCAAGGGGATTGTCGATCATTTGATCCACGATCCACGATGAGCACGGAGGGCAAGCTATGGCGCGTAAGGTGATTAACACAACTCACGCCGCCAATCGTTACGACATCTTGTCACAAACTCCCAAGAATTATAATTCAGAGAATTATTTTTTAAAAGAGTTACAAGAAAAAGTTGATTTTGATTGGCCCTATCGTCCTAACCGTGTGGACATTGAATATGAGAATGCCTGGGGGCAGCAAACATATTCACCAATTGAGGTAGTCATATAGTCCGTTCGCTCAGAAAAGGGCACTGCGATTTCAGATGACTCGAAGAAAATAGTTTTCCGTGATATTTTAGAGAAGCGCTTTCGCGTCGGCAGTCGTTTTCGGTTTGGAAACTTTACCGGCCAAAATGGTGTCGAGGACGTAGATGCGCTTGATCGAAATGTATGGCTTGCCGTTAATGATAATTCTACCAATATGACTGCAGCGGTAGTTGTAGAACGGTGCAATGGTTTGCTGGGTAGTTGCTGGATTGATCCGGCAACGGGATTGTCCGTCTATCATTACGAACCTGTGATTCTGCCGTAGTTTTTATCATCGGTTAGTTTATTATACGAGAAAACGATTGTCGAGGCTGATGCCGACGTAGTCGCTATTGTACAAACAAACGCATATACGCGCAAGTATTTTACGAATTAGCGATTTATTTTGGGCTATGGTGCCGAGCGAAAACAGGTTTATCGAATTAAATCGATTCATGATTTTTATAGCAGTACCACCTCTATTGCTAATCATGTACAAGAGTCTCAGGGATTGACTCGTTTGTATTTGGAAATTACCGAAGCCTCCCCTGCAGATGATTTTGAACATCGTATTGCGGCGCAAACCGCTGGTTCTCCGGTAGTGGTGAAGCCGATTGAGCCCGACGCAGTATATACTCTCGGGTTTGCTGGGTTGACCCCGGTGCCAGCTTACTTAGGTAATGACGCGCTGATTTTAACGCCCCAGCTAATTGCGGCGGATGGCAGCGCGATACCGGCAGCGTTTACACTCACATGTGAACTGGAAAATCTGCCAGAAGGAGTCGCAATAGAATCATACTTATCCGTATCACAGGAAGGCTCGACGTTCACTTTGAAACGTCATCATGCATATCTAGGCGGAGATTTAATCTTACGGTGGTGCGTTAGTGCTGCCGATTCTCCGACAGGAGCCGATCTAGAATATACTATGTCACTGGGGATGGGTCAGTATGCTTGACGGGAGGTAAAAGGATATGGGTTTATATCAGTATGACCAATATAATAATTTTAATCGTTTTATCAATATTGATGCTATTGAGGCCAAAATTATTGAGCATTTAATTCACTCGACGACCAAGTATGGAAACACGATATGGCAGCTACTAAAGTACCCCTCACGCGATGCTTTGTGGAAGAAGACTCCCACGGTCGATGAGCGTGTGGCGCTGGTCGAGGGCAGCACGTCATCTACGGAGAACAGTGAAATGCAGCATAAGCGTGTATTTTACAAACCGTTCTCGGATGATGCCGTCAAAGATGAGTGTTCGGTACTGTGTTTGTATTTGGGAGGAATTTATCCCGTGGATGCTACACAGAGCGTGGTAAGTTTAGTCGTCGAAATTGCGACACACAATCATATTAATACGGTTGCCGGTGAGAGTGACTTTATAGCACATCCCAGTGTCACCAATCCAAATGATTACTATGAGAGCGATACCGCTCCTGTGGTTCAATATAAGAGTCGCGAGTCAGTTTTGCTAAAATGCGTTTTGGCCGAATTGAACGGTTTATTTATTGACGGTGTTGGTTACCTGTAGTTCAATACGCATAAACTTCTCGAAGGACGCAGCATTGGTAGTTCGGCTACTATGTCCGTTTATGATGGGCGTTCTTTTTATGGACATCGGATCTTATTTAACGTTCCGATGTCGGGTATGTCAGAGGTCCCGGATTTTGGAGTTTGATTTGGAGCCCGCGTGATGTCTGAATCCTTAGAACGCGTTCCGGATAATAAGTATGGCTTATTACCCAAGGATATTGTTGATTTACTTAGAGAGTATGAGTATTCGTATTTCCGCGAAGACAAGCCAATCCCATTCTGCGGTTTGACCATTTATCCAATTGTGGTACGGGACTTCGAGGTGTTTTCCCATTGCGCCTCTTGTTTCACCTTGAACAAGAATGAGGATGCGAAGGGTATCCCGGTATCACATCTTGATTATCTTTTGAGCCGTATGCAGCTTGAAAATAAAGATGAAGCTCAATTATGGTCATATCGCGTACATAAAATTTTCGAGCTAATTTTCCACATCACCAACGGTTTAAAGTGTAAAAAATGTGGGCACCTCATCGCCTATAGTGACCCATAGTTTTTAGAATTTGCACGCGCGATCTAGCGCGTGATAGCCGGGGAGATACAGGAAGGCGAAGCCCCACCCTCATTAAAATGCCCAGAGTGTGAGGGGATAGAGTTCGACGAAATGATCAAAGTCGTCAAGGATGATCAAAACAGGAATGCGTTGGTCATCGATGGGCACACTATTAATCGGCGTGATTTTAATAAGTTACGCCAAATCGTTTTATATCAAAATTTCTACGACTATGCGGACGATTCTTGGGTTGATCCCGAAATTAAACGAGACCATGACGAAAGAATGCGTTTAGAGCAGCAAAAGAATGATGTACATGCTTCTATTGAAAAGAAGGTAGTATGTCTCTCTATTGCAACTCATTATACGTTTGCTGAAATTTATGATATGACGATCCGAAAGTTCACCATGGCCTTGGCCACCGTGGACGATTTAATCAATTATAAAATTATGAAGCAGGCTGTCTCGAGTGGATTTGTGTCCTTGCCCAAGGGGCAAACCATTGAGCATTGGATTTACAAGCCCAATAAAGATATGTACGGTGATTTCTATCGAAGCACCGACAGTGTCACCGAAGCCGCTTCTAATTTATAAGCATACATCAAAAATATCTTATTCAAGGAGATAAAAAATATGGCAAAGTATTTTTTAGGATCTGTTGGTAAGGCTGAAGCGTTCAGACGTGGCGACGATGGCAAGCTGACGCTCGCGTTCGTCTCTAAGACTCTGACTGACTCCGGTCTGAATATCAGCACGACCAAGGATGACATTCGCGCTGGCGAGGGCGCTCCTATCCAGTTCAGTTTCTACCATGACTCCAGTGTCGAAGTTACCCTGACGGATGTTCTCTGGAAGAGAGAGTATCTCGAGGCCCAGCTTGGTGCTCGCTTCACCAGTGACGGTACTGGCACCGATTATATCAGTGAGACTCTTACGGCCGCCAGCGGCAAGCTTACTCTGGGCCACACGGTCGAGAAGATGCCCCTGCAGTGTGCCGACGGCGATGCCTACATTGTATGGTATTCTCCCGCTGGCCAGGACGATTGGAAGTCTTATTCGGCTGATACGGCCATTACCGAGGTGGCTGTTGACGGAGCCGATGGAACCGAGTATTGTGTTCGTTATCTTGCGATTGATTCTCGTGCGAAGGTCGCCGAAATTACCTCGACCATCATTCCCGAAGAGCTCTTCCTCATCATCACCGCTCCGATCTTCGCCGGTGACGCTTGCGCTGCTTCTCGTGGAAAGGCCGCTGGACACATCACCTTCGAAATTCCGAGATTCCAGCTCAATGGCGCTCAAGAGTTCTCTATGAACATGAGCTCCAACCAGACGATGTCTCTTGCCGGCGTGGCGCTTGCCGCCGCTGCGGAAGATTGCGACACCTCTGCGGGTAAGCTGCTTCGGATCATCGAAGTCATCTCGAATGAGGACTGGTACACTGACGTCACCTCCCTCATCGTTGACGAGGATTCTCTCACCGCTGGTGAGAAGCCTGTGGTTTATGCGCTGCATCAGAACGGTTCGCTCACTCTGTGCGACAACAGCAAACTGATTTACCGCACCTCGAGTTCGGGCGCTTACACTGCCATGACCGCTGCGTACACCTTTACTTCTGGAACCATTTACCTGAACATCAACAAGGGCGATAACGAGGCGTTCTTGGCCTCCGACGAGACTGTTACGGTTGCTGCCTGAGTAAATGTGTAAACATTTGAAGGCTGGTACACCAGGCCGTTAGGTGTGTGCATTAACTAAGAAGGTCTGCCCTTATTAGCGGTATTGCTCACAACAACACAGATATGTGTTGACTGACTGCGTTAAGTGTCCAGCCTTCAAGCCTAAACCTTAGGATTAATTTTTATAGCACCCGGTATTTTACCGGGTGCTATTCCAAAAGGCCCTAATGATTATTAGAGTTTTTTGGAATAGCACCTGGTGGCTACCAACATTTTTTAATAAGGAGAGTTCAATATGGCAAGACAGAGGCAAGTAACATATTACAAAAATGATGGTAGTGGCGCAACCGCAAATTTTGTGCATGATGGCCTGGCAGACATACCATTAGATTTTATTGATGACATTGGACGAAATTGGTATGCTGTTCCTGAAGATTGGTCGCGTGCAAATTATATCTTTGTGCATTGGAATACGGCAGCCGATGATAGCGGTACCGCGTATCGGCCTGGTGAGACCGCCCGTGGTGTAAATGCACAAATATATGCTATTTGGGCACCGGCGCATTAGCCCAAACGTGGCGGAATGCATTTTTTCCTAGGATCTGTTGGTAAGGCTGAAGCGTTCAGACGTGGTGACGATGGTCAATTAACGTTAGCGTTTGTTTCCAAGACCTTGACAGATTCCGGTTTGAATATTAGCACCACGAAAGACGATATCCGTGCCGGAGAGGGTGCCCCTATTTAGTTTAGTTTTTATCATGATTCCAGTGTTGACGTGACCCTGACTGACGTACTATGGAAGAGAGAGTATTTAGAGGCTCAACTCGGGGCGCGGTTTGCAAATGACGGACAGGGGACTGATTATATTACGGAAACCTTAACGGCGGCCAATGGCAAAATCACCATTTGCCGTCCTGAGAGGGTCTTAGATAGCGAAATGCTCGGCATGATGTCTGAACAGGAGCGGTTCCCCCTATATTGGTCTAATCGTGAGTCGGCAGATGTATTGTCGCGCGTCACATTAACGGTCGATGGGTCTGTCTTCACCTTTTCCGCGTCTCAATACCAGTTTTTCGGCAGGGTAGATAATAAAGATTGTACTATCTATTACACCGAGTCAGGCGTGTGGGGACAGCAGAGTTGGGAAATTTATTGTCCTCAACTTTTAGGTCCCGGGTCTTATAGTGTGAAGGTTGTGGAGCCGGGCGATAGTCCGAAGATGCGCAAAATACCTATGCCGTGCGCCGATGGCGACACCTATATGGCTTGGTATTCACCGGCTGGGCAAGATGATTGGAAGTCGGTGGCGTCCGAGAATCCCATTAATGAGATATCAGTGGATGCTGTTAACGGTACGCAATTTTGTGTGCGGTATCTGGCGGCTGACTCTCGTGCAAAAGTTGCGGAGATCACGTCTTCGATCATTCCCGAAGAATTATTCTTAGTTATTACTGCGCCTATATTCGCGGGCGATGCCTGCGCAGCATCGCGCGGCAAAGCTGCAGGACACATTACTTTTGAGATTCCCCGGTTTTAGTTAAACGGCGCGCAAGAGTTTGCGATGAACATGAGTTCGAATCAAACTATTTCTTTGTCCGGTGTGGCTTTAGCCTCGGCCGCTGAAGACTGTGATACGTCGGCCGGGAAGCTGCTGCGGATTATTGAAGTCATTGCCAATGAGGAATGGTATACCGATGTGACGTCTCTCGTGGTAGATGAGGAGTGTTTGGCGGTCGGGGCAACGCCGGTAGTTTACGCTGTGCGTGCAAATGGTTCGTTGACGCGTTGCGATTTACGCAAATTGATTTGGCGTGCCTCCGGTGATGTTACGTACACACCGATGACCAATGCGTCGACTTTTGCCGCTGGCGTTACATATATTAATATTAATAATGGCGAGAATCAGGGTGTATTGTCCACAGATGAGGTGGTTAATATTCCTGAAGAAGGTTAAACTTTCAGAAGGAGCGTGAGATTATGAATCCTGAAGTATTAAATATTATTTTAACAGGGCTGAGCATTATTGTTACGGGTCTGTGTTCATGGGCTACTGCCGCCCTGGTGAGTTTTTTGAATGAAAAAATTAAGGATAAAAAATTAGCGCGGTTTGTGACGCGGATTACCTTAATTGTTACCGACGCGGTCCAATGCATTTATCAAGAATTTGTTGAGGTGTTGAAAGCCGAGGGCAAATTCGACGAAGCTGCCCAGCAAGAAGCCAAGCGGCGTGCATTGGCGATCATTGAGGGCCAGCTGACCAATGAAATGCAAGCCTATATTACGGAGAATTTCGGCGAGATTGAGGCTTGGATTAGCGAGAAGATCGAGGCGGTTATTTATCAGCTGAAAAGGAAGGGTGTCGTATGACTTTAAGCGAACTTTTGGCTAAGAACGAGGCGACGCGGAAGCGGCGCGAGGCCGAGCGTGCTGCAAGCACGAAAAAGGAAAGGGCGGCGCAAGCCGTACAAGAAGAGAGTGAAAAGGGGACCGAGGTAGCAGAGGCTGCGCCCAAAAAGCGTGGTCGCAAGCCTGCTAATCGGGAGTATATGGTCGTCGAGGATGTTGAACACGTTAACGACGACGATGCTGATTAGGTAAAGGTCTGACTTTCCTTCCCCCCTTTGCGCATGCGCGCAAAGGGGGGTTTTATCCAAGTAAAGGAGGTGGTAGAATGCGCACAGCTGACTCTAACGTTGCGGCGGGTTCGTTCGTAGACGTAATTCGAGATATTGTAAAGCAGGACGGCGAAACGGATGATAGTTTAGTTTTATGTCAGGTGGCTAGTTAGGATGACGCTTAGCACTATTCGGTGCGCGTGCTACCCGATCTTGAGCAGGTTATTCACGGTCTGCCGAACATGACTCGCTATGATCTTGCAGTAGGGGATTATTGTTATGTAATGCGAATTGGCGGCAGCCTGAACAATGCTTTTATTTGCTATGCCAAAGGTGCCAACGAAGATGCATCATTAAAATGGGTGTAGGATATGATTGATGCGGCAATTGCTCCGTTATAGCTGGAGATTAACAACTTTTCAAGTACCGTAGTTATTGGTGACGAGCTTCCCGATGCCCACGGGGAACCATTTTAATTGTGTATCATGGAAATTAAATTTCACAATCCGCTTGTGAGTTATTCGCATTTGGTCATGTTTGATTTAGCTTCTAAAATAACGGGGGTATGTTTGTGGGACCTGGCAGCAGAACGTCCGATTGAGACGACGATATTAAAGGTGCCCGACAATACTGAGTTAGGTGTGGCTGCTCTTTATGAGCAAATTGCGGCTTTGTTTACTAAGTTAAATGCTCGCGAGGACGTGTCAAAATTGCTAGTATGTAAAGAAGCAATGCCCACACAGTTACATGGCGGAGCATCAACCGTTTAGACTTTTATAGCGCTGGCGCGCAGTCATGCTATATTAGATTTGTACACGCAGCAACATGGTTTAGCCATGTATGATTATGTTGGGGTGTATCCTATTTCTACGCACGCTTATTTACGGCGCCTACTTAATCTCGAAGCGGGCCAGAAAATAGACAAAAAAGACATTCAAGCATTTGTGGCGCGAGAGTACGATCTCCCGGCGTTATCTTTCGATGAGGCGGATGCTGTTTTTTTGGCTAAAACTTTTGTTGACGTCAAATGGGACAAGGATTTGACTGAGCGTGTGCGTGAAATTGGGCGCCATATCAAAACACTGAAGGATCCTCATCGTATTGCTGCTCTGAAACACGAGCAGGAGATGCTCAACGCATTGAAAATTCACTAAGGAGGTGGCACATGGGACGCAGTACAGTGTATAACGTTAATTTGACTAAAGACTGGGATCGGGTGTCCGATGAAAACCGCCGCCTGGTTAAGGAATATATTTAGTATTGTAAATCGAATGACCGGAGTCCATAGACCATCCATCAATATGAAGAATGGTTAAAAGTTTTTTTCTGCTGGAATTACGCTGAAAATAATAACAAGTTTTTTGTGGATTTGAAGCGCCGGGATTTCGTATATTATTTTGGCTGGTGCCGTGATCATGGACTCAGCGCAAATCGTATAGCATCTTTGAAATCTGTGCTAAGCAGTTTATCGGCTGCACTGGAATTGCTATATGAGGATTTGTATCCCAATTTTCATAATCAGTTGCGTGCCTTGGAACCCGTGCGTATCGCTCCGGTTCGACAAAAAACAGTATTATCCGATGAGCAGATGCACAACATTTTACAGGGTCTGGTGGATCGGCAGGAATACTAGCTAGCATGCTACCTGGCACTGGCGTGTGCGTCCGGCAGTCGAAAAGCTGAGCTCTTATAGATGCGGGTAGATTTTTTCACACCCGAGCGCGAGGTCTTTGGTTCTTACATGTATTGCACTCCGGAGATCCGCTCTAAGGGGCGTGGCGTCCAGGGCAAGGTTATTAAGAAATATGTTATCAAACAATTATTCGATCCATTCTTATAGTTGTGGCTAGCCGAGCGTAAACGTTTGGGGATAGAGATACCCGAATTATTTGTTACGAAACGCGCGGGGACATATATACCCGCCACCGTAGCGACCGCTAATGGTTTCGCGGAGCGGATTTCAAAACTTTTTAATATTGAATATTATGCACACTCTAGTCGACATTTCTTCTGTACGTCATTAAAACGCATGAAATTGCCAGATGACGTGATTACGCAGATTTTTGGCTGGAGTAATTCTGATATGATTAAGATTTATTCTGACATCCCAGCAGAAGAGATCTTAGGAGAATTTTTTATGACTTTTTAGGTGCCCTCGGTGGGTACAGAGGAGAGGCAAAAGGAGGACAGTACTAATGAGCGCTAACCAACTATTATTATCTGAGTATTTGGAGCTGACGACGGATTTTGCGCAGGAACCGACATTTGAGAAAGAGTCACGAATTACGGATTGGTTGAGTCAACTCGAGGTTCGTGAGTATATGCCCATGAAAGAGAAGGCGCTAGTAATGATGGACATTCTATCGGGGGCGGCACAAGAATATGACGTCCCGGGTTTGGCGACCCATCTCGAAATGTGCAAAATGGCCCGGGGCTTACTAAGATATTGTACGAATTTAGAGAATGATGTTGAAATTTTATCACTTACCATGGGGGCCTATGATCACATTCAAATTTATGGTTTGGCCAAGGTCGTGAGAGATGTTTGTCACGAAGATTATGGTGTCTTATGTTCTATGGTGGACAATACCTTTAATATTAGCAATGTGAAAACATTTGCTGATACCGCCGCTTTGCTAAATAAGACAGAGTATGATAAGTGGGTTAATACAATGAAGCAACTGAAGAGCGAGCTGACGCCCGAGGTACTACAAGGTTTAATGGCAGCTAGTAATATGTCAGCACCAGAGTTTGCTGATCTAAGTAAGGCTTTGGCCGAAACCGCCTTGCGGGATGCGGCAAATCAGCTGGCCGCTACAGAGTTACGCGAACAAGCCGCGGCTGAAACGCCGGCGGAGCAAGAATAAGAGCTATCGGAGGCGTCTCATGGGAGAAGAGAAAATTACACTCTATACCACACATTGCCCCAAATGTAAGGTACTGGCAATGAAATTGAATTCAAAGAATATCGTTTTTGACGAATGTGATGATGTTGAGGAAATGCGGCGGCTGGGCTACCAATTCGCACCGTTGTTACGCGTTGGAGATAAGGTTATGGACTTTACACAAGCTATACAGTGGGTGAATAGGAGCGTATAATTATGGACATTACATTAAAGTTAAATAAAGATTTTGAGCGCGCACTGGACGCGTTACGTGAAGAATTTGGGGAAGAATTTGAGTACATTAATGGTATTCATCCCAGTCAGTTAGATTATTCCGAATTTCTACAGCAATTTACGGGACGCGATACCTTGGCAGATGCCACGATCGACCCCAACGCCAATGCTAACCATAGAGATATCCGGTCTTTTATGACGGAAAAAGGCAAGCCTTCAGATAAGCTGTTCGGCCTAAGCAAAATTTTCTACGAGATTAAAAAGCAGTGGGGATTAAAAACAGCTAAAGAATGGCTCCGCCAGGAGTTTAGCCGCGGTTTCTATCTGAACGACAGTGCGACAGCGTCGTTGTATCCGTATTGTTGGGCGCAAGACGTTACGCGTCTGGCTACGGAAGGCCTGTTTTTCCTGAACCACTACAACAATGAAGCGCCTCAGCATTTATTGACATTCTTCGATGATGTTATCGAGTTTATTTCATTCTTGTCTAATAGGCAGTCTGGCGCGGTAGGGTTGCCCAATGTCTTAGTTTGGGCCTACTATTTTTGGAAGCATGATGTTGAAAACAACTATTACATTAAAGATCCCGAATATTATTTGCGGCAATCGTTCTAGAAGTTTATCTATAGGTTAAATCAGCCATTCCTGAGAATCGATCAAAGTGCCTTTACTAACGTTTCTATCTTTGATCGTCCGTATCTAGAATCGCTTTTTGGAGGCGTAGAATTTCCTGACGGATCCTTTGCTATTGATCATATCGAAGATCTGATTCATGTACAAGAAGTATTTATGGAAACGGTTTCCGAAATACGCAAGGTAAACATGTTTACATATCCTGTGCTAACTTTTTGCATCCTTAAAAAGCCCGGATTAACCGACGCAGATCGCGAGGCGATGATGCGCAATCGGCAGTGGGATCTATTTGTGGATGATAAGTTTGCCAGGTGGGCATCGAAGCACAATATGCAATGGTACGATTCGAACTTCTTCTTGTCGGACAATGTGGGCACCCTATCGAATTGCTGCCGACTTCTCAGCGACACTTCCAAGTTGGATGCTTTTATTAATAGTATTGGTGGCACCGCGCTTTCTGTTGGTAGTTGTCGTGTTAGCACTATCAATTTGGCGCGTATTGCTTATGAAGCCCTGGGCTATGATAAAAACGTTAATGTGGACCTTACCAAAATCGATCTGGAGAAGGCTAAACAGCGTTATTTAAAGATCCTAGAGGAGCGCACGCTACTTGACTGCAAGGCGCTGTTCAGTATGCGGCACATCTTGAAGCGGAATATCGAAAAGGGTCTATTGCCAAATTACTGTGACGGGGGCGTGGAACTAGACAAATAGTTCTGCACAATTGGCGCAATTGCGGCATATGAGGTTATGGATTTGTTTGGCTTGATTCAAACGGATGAGTTTGATAACAAGAGCTATTCAGACGGGGCTGTAGAATTTATGACCCAGATTTTGGATACCATTAACCGCGTCAAAGATTCCTTTGACTGTGATTACTCTATGAATTTGGAATGCATTCCCGGCGAGAATTGTGCGGGCGTTATCTGTCAGGCTGACAATCTCTTGTTTAGACAGTCGCGTTATTTTATTTACAGCAATCAGTGGATACCGCTGATGGCTAAGTGTACTTTGCAAGAGAAGTGTCGGCTCGGGCATCTGTTCGATGAAAAATGTGGTGGTGGTACCATTGCACATATTAATGTCGAGAACAGATTCCCGAATGAGCAGGCGGCGTGGGACATGCTGAATTATGTTGCAGCATCTGGCGTTATTTATTCGGCATTCACTACTAAGATTAACGTATGTGAGCACAAACACGCGAGCATAGGCACGAGTACGTGTCCAGAGTGTGGGGGTCCGATCGTTGACCAGTTTGCTCGTGTGGTAGGTTTTTATGTCCCTATTTCCAGTTATCAAAAGATTAGAAAACGGGAATTTGATTTACGGAAGTGGTATAACGTTTTGGAGTCCGAGAGGCTGTTTTAAGTGAAATTAAAGTTTTTAGTTGACGAGGACTGGAGTAATTATAAAATTTGTGCAATGTTCTTGGGGTTCCCATATTGTTCGTTTAAGTGTGAGCGCGAGTGCGGCTGTCCGGGGATATGCCAGAACAGTCCATTGGCTCGGGCTCCAATTATTGAGGTCGACATAGATCGTATTGTCGCCCGTTATATGGACAACCCCATCTCCGGTGCTATCGTGTGTGGCGGTTTAGAACCTTTAGATTCGTGGTCGGAGTTGTTGGCGTTCGTGACTGCAGTGCGGCAGCAAACCACCGATCCGATTGTGATTTATACTGGATATTATGCCGATGAAATTACAGAGTAGTTAGACACTCTTAAAACTTTTGAGAATATTATTGTAAAATTTGGGCGTTTTATTCCAAATCAACAATCGCGGTACGATGAGGTATTGGGGGTAACCCTGGTTTCTAATAATCAATATGCAGTGTATCTTGGCAAGTCTACAAACGGAGGTACGAATGGAGCTTAAGCAATGTATCATGACCAATTCGCGTTGCTATAAGGAAGGCGGGCGCATTGAGCCGCACATCGGTATCGTTGTGCACTCTACAGGGGTAAATAATCCCAATATAGCGCGCTATGTCCAACCTAGCGACGACGATCCAAACAAAGACGCGATTATTGCAGATATCGGTAAAAATCGATATAGCAATGACTGGAATCACACTAACGTCAGTGCCGGAGTGCATTGTTTCATAGGTAAAAATTTAGCAGGCGATGTTGAGTGCTATCAAGTATTGCCATGGAACAATGTGGCGTGGGGTGTCGCACGCGGTAAAATGCTGCCGAAGGGCTCTCCGTGCTATGCTGACTCCGCTCGGAAAGAAGTGGCATGCACAACCACCGAGGACAACTTACTGCCAGATGCGGTTTTTGCCACTTTGGAGAAGAGCGGCGTTGCGACCTGGCAGTACAAGGGACGGTCAGTTTATATCGAATATCGCGAGCTGGGTTCGTATAATTATGCGCCCACACCATACTTTCAGTTTGAGATCTGCGAGGATGGGCTAAAAGACGAAGCTTATTTTAGAAAATGTATGCAAACCGCACAGGAACTGTGCGCCTATTTATGCCAAACGTTTAATATTCCGGTGGAACGGGTGGTTTCGCATCGCGAGGCATGGCTGCAAGGTTACGGAAGCGGTCATAGTGATCCGGATCATTGGCAAAAGCTGTTTGGTAAAGATATGAATTGGTTTAGAAGTGAGGTAACAAAACTAATGGGAACTACGACTTTCAAAGTTGGCGATAAGGTGAAATTTAAGTCCACGGCGATGACCTGGATTTCGGGAAGCACGATCCCTGCTTGGCTGAAGAGTTGGGAGCCGCTCTATGTTAGACAAATTGGTAGCGATGACACCAAGATTCTTGTATCGACTGTACCGACTGGCGACGTAAGTGGCTGGGCTCGGGCTACAGACCTAGAGCTCTTGGAGCCCGCTGTTGATCCCACGCCGGAGCCGCAGCCGGAACCGGCCCCTGCGCCCACGCCTGCACCTGTAGCGACCGAGCATTATAAAAAGCTCGCAGAACTGTATACGGCTATTGCTTCGGAGTTCCAGGCGATGGCCGACGGTAAATAATTATTCACATAACCGAGGGCAAAATCCTCGGAATTCTATACTTTTTGCACAATAAAAAGAGGATTTTATTGTGCGCATGGAGCCAAAAGGAGGGCTAAACTATGCTGTATTATTCTAAGAAAACCAAACAAATGTACGAAACTGTCGAGGCGCTGGAGGAGGCCGAAAAAGCGTATGATGCTGAAATAGCAGAGCGTGAAAAACAGGCCGCGGAAAGAAAGAGTCGTGCTGATGAGGTCCGGAAGGCTTATGAACACGCTCAAGAGGTCCGGCGCGCCGCGGCTGACATGATTACCAAGGCAGATAAGGAATACTATGCTTTGCGTGATAAATTTGTACAGGATTATAAGGGTTTTCATTGGACGGTCTATGAAACGCAGACCGTCGATGATAATGTAATCAATTTGCTAGGTCACACCCTGGCATCCTGGTTGCTTTAATCTTGTAGAAAATCATAAAGTAAATTTTCTGCAACTTGGGGGGGTCTCGCTGCGGCGGGGCCCCCCGATCATATCAATCTTACGATTGGAGGAGAGTACATGTATAAATTTCGATTTAAAGCACAGGATATACGCGTGTTCTCCTGTGACCGTAAAATTGTGTGGCCCCCAAAGGGCGTATTAAATAATGGGTGAGGTGAGAATAGATGGCAGAGTTTTTTGATAGTATGGATGAAGTGCTGGCAGAATTACAGCGGCAAAATGCATTGCCAGATTTCGCCAATCCTACGGTGTCTTCTGGCCTGGGGGCTGGACGTGGTTTTGAAACAGAGAACGCTGAAAGCAGTTTAAGGAAGATTGAACAGGCCGCCAAGAAAGCACATGACGCTGGTTTAGAGGCGAGCACGGTATGGCATAAAGTTGAAAGTAAGCTGCAGCAACAAGGATATCGTATGGTTATTCGGCGGTCTCCACGTGGCCGCAATGAGTTTGAAATCTTTGCCGTACCTGACAATTTGTCCAAGTAGGAGCGTTAGGATATGAAGGTCTTGACCCAGTATCCCAATCTCGTATGGAGTGGGCTGGAGAATGGGTTAAGTTCGCGCTATGGGCAGAAAACGATTGACCAGGGCCGATTAGATTATCTGGATGGTGCCCTGGCGTTTTATACCAATGCTACGCAATAGGCACAGGCAATTTTAAATCGTCTGACCAATCCGCGTGGCGGTAATAACACTAGGTATAATGATTATGCTAAGCTTGCGCGCAATGCCAAAAATGAGCTTGAGCGTCGTATTGCATAGCGTCATATTAAGAGTTCCGTTGCTAATGCAGAACGACATGCTAACTCTGGTTACAATGCTGTTAATAGTTATTAGACCGATGAGTTGTGGAAAATGATGCAGGGCACTGGTACGGCCCGCTCGATTGCGCAGCGCAAGTCTCTGGTAAGCATTTAGCCGATGGTGGACTCTATATTGAATAAGGAATTCAAATAGATCATCTAGGCCTATACTAGGGCCAACCCATCGCGGCAACTAAGCAATTAGCAATTCAAAGCACGTGCCGAGCAGGATATTTTCCATACCCTATATTGGTATTTACAAAATCGTGCCGTGGACGCTTTAGAGAAAGAGTTGACCGAAGCTTCCTCAAAAGGCTGGAACGCTGGTTATCTTTGGAAGAATCCGGAAATTCGTAAGGTCCTGCAAAATGCTGGTAGGCAATTGCACGGATTGGGGGCCGATGTCGGTCTCACCGGTGAGAGCTCGGCCAACCAAATGATGATAAACCTATTGCGGCACGGTGACATTGGGGTTTTCGGTTCACTGGGGGATAAGTCCGGCCGTAAACCTATGCAAGTGGCACAAATGCGTTAGCGGCAATAGAGAGCGCAAGAGGCTCTGGTAAAAGCGCTGATGAACTCCGCAACAAGCGGCGGTCTTTACGGCAAACGTCGTGTATATACAGGATGGGAGGTTGCCGCGGGGCTGGACAAGCTTGCGGAAGAATAGGCCCAGACCGGCGTTATGTTTGCCACGGCCGAGGAAATCCGCAAGGCGCAACAGGCTCTCATGACGAGGGAAAAAAATAAGCGCAGCGCTGCTTCTGTGGGATATGGCAGTCTGCCGCACAATGGTGGTATTTTTTATAGCAAGGCATTGGGAGCAACTTTGGATAGTCACCAATAGCGATCAATGTCGGTATCTATGGAGGCTTTTAAGCGCGCGCAAGATAAGTTGGTCGATAAATTGCTGACCCCCGAAACGCGTGCCGATACTATTAAGAGCGTTGCCAAGTCGATTAAGGCTGGCGCAGCCCCACGAGCAGCATTTACACAATGGATGTCAACTTTTGCGCCGGATCAGCGAATCGATCAGAAACAATTTTGGGAAGCCTTAGAGGCGCAAGAGTTCGCGGCAGCCTATTCCGAGGCGTTGTAGCGGCAAACTAGTCGCGAAATCCTTAGGAGTCAGAAGGGTATCAAGTTATCAACGGTCGGTGATCTCGCCCGGGTCATTGAACGGGATCCCATGGGTAAGGATCAGGTCACTATTGAATGGCTCGAAAAACACGCCATGCAGTCTGGTGAAAAACTATTGGGTGGGGCGCACTTTGTCAAGGGGCGCGCTAAAGAGATTGAAAATTTCCAGGAGTTAGCAGAGTAGATTTGGCTTGCTCGCGGGAAGAGCGCAACCACTGCGAGCAGATTGGCGAACAGGGTTGGGTTGCTGATGGAGCCCGAGAAGTTAACATCACGGAATCCCGATGCTTTTTTGGCTGCATTCTTCGATGAGATCACTCGCGCCTTGGGAGGGGCGGGCGGTTCTCAAACACTCCTCAACTCGTTTATTGAGAGCGTCAATTAGACAGTAGACGGAAAGAAGTGGCTTGAGCAGGAAGGTGACCATTGGAAGACGAATTTTGACCGTTTCGCGCGTCGGCCTGGTGATAGTGATGCGAAGATACAAGAGGCACTTCAGTCATATGTGACGCAGGTATAGCGCGGTTTGGCTGATGTGACGGAGCAACTCACCAAGAGGGCAGGCACACTCACCAATGACACTTTGAAAGCTGACGTCAATGCTCTAAATGATGAGCTAACTATGATGGGTCAAGCCTTAACGATCAAGGACGGTCAGCTGAAATATGACCCCAGCAAGTTCATCGGTGCCACGACCGTGGGGCAGCATCATGCCTATGACTATGGAGACCCGGGCCGCGCAGTACTCAACGCGGATTATCGTTTAATTGGTGCCATCAGCCGTGGTATTTTACGTAGTAACTTAGGAGGCACGACCTCTCCTGAGTATGCGCGCGCTCTATTGGGGCAGCGCAGTCGCAATGGCACGCCTAACGGGCAATATGCCTGGCAGTTAGATTTGGATGCCAACGGCAACATTATAAACGCCGGTCAATTTGGCGGAACAGCGGAATCGCGTCGTGCTCATGAGCAGTGGGTGAAAAGTTTGGCTGCTGTTAATGATGTCAAACAATGGATGAATACACAGGGTGGTACCTGGACGGTTGCGAATTGGATGGCCAAAGGTAATCAAGACATTGTTTTGGGACATGGTCAGCTCGCGGAGTTTTTAGGTGCTCATGGTGTAGACGCCGGCGCGTTGTCAAAAAAGTAGCTCGCACAGCTCAAGAAACGTTACTTAGATGTGAGCGGCTTGCATGATGATTCGTTTGCGTATAAGGGCGAGTATGACGAGGGACATATGTCTGCTGCCGATTTCGCATCGAGTTTTGGGCGCATTGCGAAACTTGAAAAAGCAAATGCGGGGCGTTTGCTGTTTGTGCCTTTAACCGGAGGTATCGCCGGATCGAGCTTGGGAAAATAGTTGGTAACGAGCGCAATCGCCCTGCCGCGTATGGACGCGCTGGGGGGCGCCGTAGAGACTATTTTAGCCAATGGGAACCGTGGTTATGATATCCCGGAACCATTGCGTATACTGCCAAGCCTTATCAATGCGTAGGATGACGTGCATTTTGCGCGAACTGGTCAACTATCAATCACACCTAAAGAGGCTTCCGAAGCTTTTACACAAGCCGCTTTTGAGAATATCGGACGAATGGTAGCCTCTGTGGAGTCGAAAAATGGTTCGGTGTGGCAGGCTGGCAATAAGGCGAAGCTATATCATTCCGCGATTCGGCACGCTACGGCGCCCGACGTCAAAGGGGGCGCCTGGGGCGCATTGGGTGATGTGGCTACTCGTATGAACCCCGAGGATCTCGAGGCCATGCTGAGCAAACAGGACCCAGACCAAACCGATGCTCAATATCTATCGCAGTTACAAACATAGTACTATTATTTATATTCAAATTTAGTTGAAGATCCCAAAAAATTAGAGGACATGTGGTCTGCGGTGAGCAGCCGGTACAAAGGACGCGCAGCCCTGACGAAGCATCTTACAGAGCTTGTGACCCGGGGATCGGATGCTTTTAACGCTCGTGCAGAACTGGCTCAGCATAAGAAAGTAGCATTACATGGATTGGCGGGATTCGGTCTTCGTTATCCGTTGTCGAATGCCGAAGATACGCGTGCTGCGGATATTTTTGCTGATTCCGAGTTGGTGTCCGGTGAGGTTGTGGCGGCGCTCGGTGCTGGTGCCGGGCAAAACCTGGACTTCGATGGTGACACATATGCTACTGTGCTGCAAATGTTGGGTACCAGCGATCCAGCAGAGCGCGCGAAACTGGTAGCGCAGATGGTTCGGCAGAATGAGGTAGACCAGAATCTAATGCGTCGCCAGGCCGATGCGTTCCGTGCGGATTATGAGAAAGAGTTAAAATCGGGAGTATCCTTGGAATCCATTGCACGGGCCGAGGCGGGCGAAGTTGCAGCGGTTACATCACGTTTAAACAAGGGGTTCACGGGACGATTTAGTAACCAGTTTTAGGCGATATCAGAGGCGTTGTCGTTGAACGAGCCATGGGCTGATCGTGACACACCTATGAATGCAGAGGAACGTGCTGCGTTCTTATAGAATCAGGTGGTTCGCGCAGTATATGAAAGCTTTACGCAAGACGCTATTTCCTCTAAAAAGGTGCGCGAGCGTATCGAGGACCGATACGGTTCGGCTTGGGCTGGCAACTCCGGATACCTCTCTGAGATGGACAAGTTGTACGAATTGATCCAGGGCAAGAATACTTATGCCGGTATTGAGAGCATCAAAGATTTGGTGACTTTGGCTCAGGATCTGAAGATTCTGGGTACTGATGACAAGGGCGGAGTGTTTGGTTGGCGGTTGAATTCACAATTGCTGGCAAAAATGGACCAGTTCAGCGACGATGAGGTGGCAAAAGCGCTGGGTGTGTCAACGGATGTTGTACGCGCCTGGAAGGATCCCAGCAATCAAGCTGCCACTCTTGGACTCACTGGCGATCAGCTTGCGCGTCTTATAGATACGGTTAACACGCGTGTGAAACGTGACACAGGGTCGGATATTGGCGCCGTCATTCGTGATAAGATGAACCGCGCGGGTGGTATTGATGCGACATCAAACCCCATCTATCGCGTTGGCACTGATATGGGCACGGAAGCCCAGTATGAGCGGGTTAAAGAAACGAATGCGGCTCTAGCAGAAGCCGGCGCGCAAGCCGGGGCCTTCGGCGAAGCCCTGAAAAAAGCCACAGTAGCTTTAGATACAGCCACAGACGAAGTTAAGGAAAGCACGGCCGCAGCTCAAAAGCGCGATGACGTCCTGGAGAATCTGGAATACGCGTTGAAACACCGTGCCACAGATGCGCCCGTAGCTGTTACGAGCTTAACGAGTAGTTTAGCGGGGGGCAATTTTGCTTCTGCGCTGGATAAGGCCGCGTTTGAGGAGGCGCTTATCCTGGCGCATGCAGATAACCCCAACGCCATTTAGTCGCTCGAAGGTTATGACGCTGAGACTTTTAAAAAGTTTCGTAATAGCCTGCTTGGTTCACGTCGTGGTACCATCGCCGACCAAGTAGAACAATTGGTGAATACGTACGGTCTGGACACGAGCCAAGTTAACAGTGTTGACGACTTCATTAAATTAGTTGAGGCAGATCCGAATGCACGTCAGGATCTATACGAGTATAATCCCTCCGAGCACGCTATTGGTTTGGGGGTACTTCTTGGCCGTGGTGACGAATCTATTTATGGCAAGGATAGCGACGCACTGAAAGCAGCGCAGCGCAATCGTGCGCTTCAAGAGGCGTTGTTTGGTACCGAGAATGTAGATGCTGACCAATGGTCTCAACTCGTTAAAGGTTTTAACTTAGCAGAGGCGTTACAGCGCATGGCTTACAATGTGGGTGGCTAGTTTATTGGTCATGAATTTGGTGTTGTAGGCGGCAATGGCGCAGGTAACGCTGCCGGATGGAACCATGGTCGTATTGACCTTTTGATGAAGAGCGTCGGAACACGTTCCGATGGTTCTACATATAATATTCTAGACGTTTTTGATAAAAAGAGTGTCCCGAGTTTAAGTCAGCTAGATAAATATGGACCTGGACTAAATTATCTCGCGCAGGTTGCTGTGTATGCAGAGGATCTGCGGTAGTTATAGGCTTATATTAATAAACATGGCATAAAAACGCTGGGGCAATTAAAAGATAATAAAGAGTATTATTAGAACGCATGGCTGGCCAAGGGTGGCCGCGAGATTGATGATGAAACGTTTGCGTTATTGAGCGACCCCTCTACCGTTATTCGTGCTGCATTGACTTATGTAGACGATTATGGTAATATTCGAAATTATGACGTAGGCAGCGGTTTGGGTGGCGATAAAGCATTGATGCGGCGTTTAGCAAATTATGCTATGCATGAAATCCCCGAGGCCAAGTGGGAGCCAGGCGATGCTGAGGTAATTAGACAAATCACGCGGATTAATAACCGAGGTGTAGCATTTGGCGGCCATGGTGGCGGCGGAGGCGGCGGCCCAGTTATTCCCATTGTTGGTGGAGCCGGAACGTCTGGCAACGGCGGCCTGATGAAAGAACTGAGCAGTGGCTTGGGTAAATATATCGGTCGTATTTTGGGCGGTAGTGGTTTGTATCGCTTATTTGCTAAGGTGCGCCAGGGGATTGCATCTCTGGTAAAAGAGGCCACTGAACTGGACAAGACGTTGACGAACCTGCAAATTACTACTGGCGGTACACGTGAAGACACACGCCAACTGCTTTCTACATATGCGCAACTTGGACGTCAGCTCGGCGCTACCACACAAGAGGTAGCAGCTTCGGCGCTCGAATGGCAACGTTAGGGTTATGAGGCTGGCGAAGTGGCCGATCTGGTGACGTCATCTTTGTATCTAAGCAAACTCGGCATGATTGACGCCTCTACGGCAACGTAGAATTTAACTTCCGCCTTAAAGGGCTTTAAAATCGCTGCATCTGAGTCTATGGATGTCGTCGATAAATTGACAGCAATTGACTTAAAAGCAGCAACTTCCGCGGGTGAAATTGCCAACGGCTTAGCCCAGTTTGCAAACATAGGTAGCTTGGCTGGTGTAAATCTTGACGAAGCGGCAGCGTATGTCGCGACAATCGCCGATGTTACCCAAATGAGTGGGTCGTCCGCAGGACAAGCGCTAGAATGTTTTTGGCGCTTTATAGGGATAATACATAACCCTATTGGTAAAATCTTTTCTAATGATTAATATTAGATTTAATATTATGCTTGAAAACCCAGAAGTGGGCAACAAGGAGGAATTCGTTTTGATAGTTCAACAAAAATTGTGTAAATATTGTGGTAAGATATTTACACCCAATAGTCCGCGGCCCGACTTGGTGCAATATTGTAGTCAGCATTGTAAATATGCGGCGGATTATAGTAAAAAATATCGTTATACTTATACGTGCACAAATTGTGGCGCCACAATTCATCGCAGCCGCAAAATTACAGGGGCGTAGCCATTTTGTAATCAAGCATGTTTGAGCGCGTATGAGCATCGGCAATCGTATGAAACGCGCACATGTGAAAGTTGCGGGCAAATTTTCGAATGCGCCAAAACTAGCACGCAAAGGTTTTGTAGCCCTGAATGCCAAATTACGTGGCAGCGTGAGTATCCGAGGAGTGGGGGCGATCACCCCGCATATCGGCACGACGTCAGCATCGCTGAGCGTACAATAGTTTGTGCATGGTGTGGCGTATCTTTTGTTGTCGAACCATGGCAAATTTCTAAAACTAAATTTTGTTCGCGTTAGTGTAAGCATGCAGCAATGTTAGATGCGGCACGTACCCAAAAAACTTGGGCTGAGCGTGTGGATACGGCTCCTTAGCGCATCGCCAATGCTTTACTAGAGAGGTTGGGGATCGCATTTGTAAATGAGTATCCGTGCGGCTATTTTAGTTTAGATATTTATTGTGCAGAATTGCATATGCCCATTGAGGTGATGGGTACGTATTGGCACGCAGATCGCCGTATATATTCGACATTATCTGAAATATAGCGTCGAGATATCATTCAGGATAAGCGCAAACGCACATATGTACGGAATCATTTATCGGCCGAGATCTTATATCTTTGGGAGCAAGATTTATATGACGACCCGGCATTATGCGCGGCTTTGGTATCTTTATATATTGAATAGCATGGACAACTATTGAACTATCATTCACATAATTATCATCTAGAGAACGGACAGGCGGTGTTGAACGATTGTCCATTGGAAAATTATGTGGACGCTGAGAATGATTACCACTCATTACTTGGCAACGGAGCCTTGAACGACTGAATGAAAAGACCCCATTTCGATGGGGATGCGACAGTCTGAACACGGGTATAACAACAAGAAGCCCGTGAGCCGCGGTCGAGTGTAAAGACACTCTTGGAAGCACCGTGGCCCTCCGATAATAACAGGAGAGTAACAAAATTGTAAAACAATTATATCACGCTATGGTAATGTTAAAGCCGGGGCTTTTAATAAAATGACCCTGGATGCCGACACTGGTGATGGAACCACGTTAAACGATGTTGAGCGTGTTTTATCCAAGCTGGGCATCAGTATTCGTGATAGCAATCTGTCGTTTAAAGATTTTAGCACCATTCTAGAAGAGATTGCCTCTAGATGGCAGACGTTAGATAACGTTTCGCAACGTGCGATTGCAAATGCGTTTGCCGGCGTAAGACAGCAAGAGGCTTTTACGACTCTACTTTAGAACTGGGATAAATATCAAGAGTTATTAGCAACCTCGCAGCAGTCCAAGGGTACTGCCGAAACCAAGTACGCGGCATACTAGTAGTCTTTGCAAGCGGCTCAAAGCGCACGTAAGACGACTTGGGAACAATTAGCCAACAGCGCAGAAATTTCTGAGCTACTAATTGCGATTAATAACGTGGGCAGATGGTTGGGAGAGTTTGTTCCCTTTCTGCTGAAGTGGTTACCACATGCGTTAATTTTAGCCGATCAGATCTTTTCAATACGCGGCGGCGGGTTTTTGAATGGCTTAATTAATTAGTTCTCACAAATGAAATTATTTTCAGCGCATAGCTTGAAAAATGAGAAATAGAAAACCCAAGAAACCAAAAAGCAGTATCGGGCCGAGCAGCAGAAGACTGAAGAAGAGAAGCATTAGGTGCAAGCGGAGCAAGAGCAAACTCGCCAAGATCAGCAACAAGCAGCAGGAGGATCGGGAGATGGCAAGACATCTGCCCGAGGCCGGGGCGGCGCGCATAGCAAGGCCCAGGTTATTAGTGCTGGTATTACTTACGGCCTCGGTCAAATTGCTTCGGGCTTAAGTGCTTATGGCAGCGCTGGGGCTACGCATACTTTTACGAATGCCGCCGGCGAAAGTCGTGACGTCAACTCTTCTTAGCGCGCACGTCAGGCTGGACGCGGGATCGCAGCGGTTTTAGCCGTAGCCTTACCCGCCGTTGGCGCTATTCTTGGCAATATCGTGGGCGATGAAGTTAGCCGTCGGATTGATGCGGCACGCGATGCAGCCGACGAGCGTACGCGGGTGGCATAGGAAAATTTGCACGTATTAACCAGCGCACAAACCAACTTGGAAACTATGATCCGACTACGAAATGCGGCTCTCGTCTCAGAAGAAAAAGAGCGCGATCAAGCCATTGCTGAGTATATCGCGACTATGTATGCTTCGGATAATGTTGCGGTACGGGAAATCTTAGAGAAGTATTTAAAACAGATTTACGGAGAGACCAAAACTATTAGGCAAGTAACCGAAGCGATGCATTCGGGTGATGAAAAGGAGCGCGCTTAGGCCGCACACGCCCTAGAATTGGCCCAGGCATAGGCCGAGCACGCTCAAACGCGTCGAGCTCGAGCGTCTGAGGACTATGCGGAAGCCGAAAGATTGCGTGAGGCTATGCTGGCATATAATGCGTCACGTCCGGGGTATACGGCCAGCGGCATTAGCAACCGGACTAATGGTCTGAATATAGGACATAGTGCTGGCGTTGGGGCAACGGCAGGTGGTCTTGTCATGGGCGGTGAGGTCGCCGCTATGCTGGCGGCGGCTGGCGCAGTAAGTGCCATTCCTGTGTGGGGGTGGATTATAGCAGCGGCATTAGCAGCTACAGCCGGTGTGGGCGCGGGTGTAGCCGCTTATAAGTCGAGATCGGCCAGAAGCGAGATTGAGGAAGGGCAAAACTGGTCCTGGGAAGAGCAGTGGGACGACCTGAAGCTGGACGAGAAGATTTCGCGGTTATTAGCGGCTGAAGAGGCCCAAAAAGACGCAGTCGAACGTAACGCACGGGGTGCCACTGAACAACTTGAGGCTACGCGTGCCCTCCGAGAAGCCTACGAGGATTATCGCGAGTATTTACGCGCATAGTATGAGGAAGATAACAAAGCTAAAATGGATGAGGCTTTGATTTATGCTGGTTGGTAGTCTAACGGCTCTTTTAATACTGATTCGAGCGATATTAACGCCACAGAGTACTTCTTGAAGGATTTGAACGTCGTATAGGCAAAAAATTACGGGCAAAAGGCGTTGTATGACGCGCTGGCTGAAGCGCTGGGCGAAGGTGCGCTTGAGGGCATTAATATTAAAAATGCCGAGGGTGAATATACTGAGTATTTTGTAAATTATGCACGGCATATTATGTCCGAGAATGAGGACGTAGAGTCTGTTCTCAGCGGCGAAGCGTATACCTTGAATGAGGCGCTTGACAAGCTAGGCTCAAACACTGATCAATTTAGTCGGGCGACGATGCAAGATTTCGCACGTGCAATGCGTGTTGCACGCAAAGAACTGGGGGACTATAGTGAGCTGGTGGGCGAATTAACTTTGGCTGAATTGATGATGACGACCACAGAGCTCGAAGAAGAGTTCGACAGCTTATACGGAGTACTGGGGAAGGTATCGGACGGCACGCAGTCTGTAACCAAGTGGATGACAGACATTGTGGCTCACTACCCCGATTTAATTAATTACATGAGTAGCACTCCGGCGCTCATTACCGCAATCGTGAACAAGCTCTATGACTTAAACAATCAAACCATGCGTCAACAATATGAAGAATATGGTGAAAGTACATCGTTCTGGGCAAAGACGATGCGCCCGGGCGCTGAAGGTTGGCTGGCTGAACAGGAGAAGCAGGGGAACATTACCTCAGCAGAACACGAAGCGGTGCTTAAACTGATCCAGGATAAGCGAATTACTAAGCTGAACGAGGCGGTGCAGAGATTGGCCGTGGTGCCATCTTTGGCTGAAGATAGCCCGTTGCGGCGTACCTACGAGCTCATGGAACGGGCTATAGAGGCGGGCACTAACGGAGTTATCCTACGCTCGGATATTTGGACTGAACAGACCCAAAAGCTGACCAATTTTATTGCCGAACAACTTAAAGCTCAAGTGGCTGCGCTAGAGGCTCAAAAACAGGCGTTGCAGGATGTTAACAAACAGCGACAATTTGAGGTTGAGCTTCTAAATGCACGCAATAAACTTGCAGACGCAATGAATCAAAAGCAGCGCGTCTATCGTACCGGCGTAGGTTTTGTATATGAGCCTGATCAGGGGGCTATCAAAAAGGCGAAAGAAGAACTGTAGGAAGTCTAGTTACAGAAAGACGTGTCGAAAATTACTAAGCAAATCGACATCTTGCAGGAGGAAGCGAGTTAGTGGGAGACCCTGTGGAGCACGCGTACCAAGGAGCTCTAGGAGGCAGTTATTGAGGAAATTTGGGGCAAGAATTACACGAATTTTAAAACCGCGTTATTTGGAGATTCTGCGCAGCAGACCTTGAATGTTGGTGAGCATGGCGTTAAGGTGGACGCCGCGAGTCTTCATGAGTAGCTTGATACTATTTTTGGTACGAGTAAAGGTGCGTTTAGCACTAGTATACAGACTGCTGTTTTTGGATCTACTGAGACGTTGGCTACTTGGTGGCAAAAAACAGGCGCGACATCGGTCGAGTCATTGTTTGGTTATTTACAGGCCATTATAGATAATCAGAACAAAGAGACGAACCCCCAGGTTTTAGAGTTACAGTAGGCGTTCAAAACCTATAACAAGTTAGCTTCAGCTCGGGGTAACGGTGTATCGGTTGACGCCAATGAGTGGAACTCGGCATTACAGGATTATAAGACCAAATTTACTGCCGCAGTAAATGCGGGGCTCATAGATGAGAATTGGGCATTCAATTAGAATTATAATCTCACCAGCCAAAGTCACGCCCCGGGCAGCCGATATGAATATACTTATAATCCCTGGGATCTTGGAAACCATGTTGATAAGCTTCTGATGACCCCCAGCGCAGTGGAGGCTGTGTCGACCGTTGGCGAGATATTCCGACAGGGCGTGGTTCAGGCGCGTGCAGGATATGCGTGGCCTTAGGGGGAGAACCCTTACAATTCCGCAGTTCAAGTTACGGGATATGTGCCCATTGAGCCCACCTCAACGTTTGCCACTGGTTTGAATCGCGTTAAGAACGAGTTTAAGTGGGGTGATGGTGAGGGGAAAGAGCGCGCCTGGTTCTGGACCCCGGGTCTGCTTAAGAGCGGGGGGGCCGAGTTTTCTGAAGGCACCTCGAGCGACCTAATGACAGCATTTACATCGGCTAATAACTGGTCTGATGTTGCGCGCAACTTAGCTGACGAAGATGAGTTTTTAATTTGGACCCAAGATGGCGGTTATATCTTATTATCCGGCGGTCACGCATACAAAGCGAACACAGCGACATTGTATGAGGTAGGTAAGACGTTGGCGCAATAGGGATTGAGCGGATAGGAGCCCTCTCTCGGACATACGACCAGAGGAAGCCACGCGGCTGGAAGCCTCGGATTGGCTCAAACTGGTACGAGGTTAATTAATGAGTTTGGCACTGAAGCGATTATTACCCCTTCTGGCACCATTACTGCGCTACCTTCGCATACTGGGATTATTCCTGCCGATATTACGCGGAATCTTTGGCAGTTGGGTGAAGTAGCGCCTAGTATTTTGCGCGTCGCCGAAACCATTGCACCCGATAGCATTCTCCGCAGCAGCACCCAGTCTGCTATAACAGATCAATCGTTTAATATCAATAATTTGTCGATGAGTGTCAATGCCGACGATAGTTTTGACGTAGATGCCTTCATTGAAGCGATTAAATCCCGCGTTGCCTTGACGCATCACGCTCACCGATAAAAGCGGTGTTTTATTAGGTTTTAACCGTAAGTTTTATGCAAAAAATGCATATTTCATGAATAAAATCTAGTGCTTTATTGCGCTGGCGGGCTTCGGCCCGCCGGCGCAGATTCATGCCGTGTTCCCCGGCTAAAACATGCACACTAAGTTGGGCGTGTATGTTTTATCCGAGGAGCGCGATATCTTAATTAGGAGGTAAATTCCATGGCGGTTTATAAACCCACTTTGTGCTATCCATTTTCCAATGGTCTAGACATTCGCACGGGTGTCCAGAAAATTAGCGAGACGGGTGCGCTCGTAGATCCAGCGCAATGCTTGACGTGCCGTATTGAAACGTCCAATGTTGCAATTACAGGATATTCAGTAGCATTGTTTTCGACGGCTCACGAACAAATTTTTCCCAAAGTTTTTGAAGATGCGACCAATAAGATACCGTATGTGAGTCCAATTTCGGAATTGCAGTATGCGTCTTTGGGTTATGACGCACAGAATCCCACGGGGGTTAACTCGGGTGTTAATGGTGCAACATTGCGTATTCCTTTTTTCCGTGCTACACGTGCAGACACTGACTATCCGAGATCATTAAACGCCATATATTATCAAGCTGATTATGTTGTGGCACATTTAATTTTAGACGAAACCGCTGCAGAGGAGGCGCCTAGTGATTACCGAGCCACACGAGACCCCAGTGTATATACTAATGTCGATGAGGCCGAGTACTGGAAACAAACGACGCGTACGGGGGGTACGTATTTAATTCATACGACTACCACCGATCCCACCGATGTCACACATATTTCCAATGCCAGTTATGTTGCAAATGGTGGCGCTTTAATATGTGATGGCGAACCCTTAATTGTGGGTGATTTAGTAGGGGTGATTTTGGGTACTGAACCCCAAAGTGGTGCACCTATCTAGATGACCAAGGGTGGTATATATGAGGTTGCCACAATTCCTGCGGCAGACGACGATAGTCGTATGATTTTCGCGCTAAAATTGCGTAATACGTTAGCGCTAAAAAGCCGTTTAGTGGTTTGGCAAGGTGCGTCTTTGCATAATACCATGTGGGAGGTTACTACTGATGGTTTGGGGTAGCGTGGCGCATTGGACGATGCTTTGTGGTGCGATACCTACGGTAACCCCGTAGAGTTGGACGCGCGGGGGACGCATTATCAATGGGAGATTACGCTCTACCAAGGCACTACCGCGATTGGCGAGTCGCTACCCATTTTACCCGCCGATACTGTAATGCGCACTCGTTATGGTGGCTGGGTAGATTATACAACTATTGGCCCTCAATGGTTTGATAATATTGTAACTGGTGGACAAATTATGGGGTCGACGCCAGAACGGCTGTAGTTGGCCGATGCCAGTGAGCAATATTTACCGGCGGGTACCGATTCGGATCCCCTGGTGTTACAAGATACATTTTGTGCTATATTCCCGTTGCCCGCAGGGTCGGCAACAGATTATACATCCTGGTCGAGTATTAGTCGCTTTCCTGTGCATGATTACGATGCACGTTATGGGCATGTATATCCTTATGCCAAAACTTTGTTAGGCCTGAGTCCGCCCAGCGCAGAATAGTGGTGTGCTTTTTATGAACACTCAACAAATCCGCAGGAAATCTTAGACACAGATATTGTGGATTATGCATATGCTACGGAACTAGCCTTAAGTTTCTGGCACGTAACCGATGGCGCTTGGCACCAAGATTCGATATCTGCAAATGACTATAACGCTGTCGATCTTTGGAAGGGCGTGTCCGTGACCGAACGGTATCTGGTCGTGGGATCGGACGGTAGTTATAATCCCAATCCTACAGGTAGTGGCGGTCAAATTTTGTTAACTGCGCAATCCAGACGGTGGCAAAATGGCGTGTGGCAAATTAAAACGATGGAAGCAGCTTGGGGGAATAGCACAAGTAAAAAATATTATTTAACTCGTGCAGCTAAGTATGAAACCTGGGGCGATTTCATTGGCCGCATCGTCTATGCCCCACAGCCGTCCAGTATGAACTGGACTAGCCTAGCAGCAGCCGGGGCCGCCAATTTGTGGAATTACCAAGATGTCGATATGCAATATGGTCGTGGGGATTTAGTATTTTCACCTGAGCGACCTATTCTATTGTTCCGAGAAAAATTATGGCACGTAAATAATTTTACTGGCGTGGTCCGTAGTGTGGATCTATATAGCGCTTACTCGGCGGGGTCAGGTTTTACCCCGCAAGATAGCGACGGTGCCCGTTAGAACGCATGGCAAATTGGCGATTATGTGGCGGATCGCACGGGTACGATCTATTATGTTGCGGGCTGTACGCGCAATCACACGTAGTTTACTTTGGAGCGGGTCGGTAACGCCGCAAATTATGCCTTTATTTATGTCGTCAATTTTGCGCGAACGTCTACGGGAATTCTTTATGATGCCGGGGGCACCGTTTATACCTGGGTTCCGGCGACGAATTCAGAGCCCGCGAGCTGGCAACAAACATGGGAGTTACATCGTGCTAAAATTTTAAAGAATAATACGACGTATACTTATGTCTCTCCTTGGGTTAAGGGTGTGGTGGATGCACGTATGAGCATGAAATTGCTTAGTCCGGGTGTTGCGGTGGTCGCAAACTCGAACGTCACCACTGATATTATTCGTATTCGTGGCCTGAATGACGTGGTCTATCGTTTAGATCACGATGCATTGGATGAGCCCATGGAAGCATATGGCGCGAGCAACCCCTTTATTCCCTATCGTTACAACATCTGTAGTTATTTCCGCACATCGGAGCCGAATCCCTTTATTGCATATGAGCGTCCGTATTTACGGCTATTCTTAGAGCAAGAATTGTTGACTAATTTATCGATGGTTGCGCCTAGTGTGCCTACTGCTGTAGAAACCAGCCATCCTTTAGCGGTGGAGTGGTTGGAGCACATTACCACATATGTGGCAAGAAAACTCAACTTAGGTGTTGAATACCAGCAATTTAACCACACGATGTGGGAAAGTTACTAGTGGAAATTATATTCGGGTGATGGTACGACCCTATTGCAAGACACCGGACGGTGCTACGATGGACTAATTTAGACAACATTTTATGGTTTGGCCAACGAGCTGAGTGCAAATGTTCCCTATTGGGCTTCTGTGATTGTGGAGAACAGTGTCGGCGATGTTTTGGAATATCGCTTACGTTTTGAAATTGCTGCGGGTTCGCAATCTTCTTTTGTGGATGATGGCGGCGGAGAACGGTGCTGGTTTACCGCTGCTTATGATTGCAATACATAGTCGAATTTAATTACATTCTAGTGGGCCGATCCCGATTAGCCTACTCCGGTATCCCCGAAGTATTCGGTTTACCGTCGAGAATATGAGGTATATGAACAACCCGGGGAGCGTTTTGAGGGATATCGTCAAAGTGATACCGTGTTCACTCGTGATGCCGCCGGCACCATTCCTCTGCCGCGTATTGACTAGGCGTTGTATGAAGATTTAACTATTGTGGGGACTAAACCTGCGCACGTATTTTATGTTTTCCGCGGGAACCTTGGCCGTTTTGTATAGTCGGCATCGACATATCGTGAATTTAAGGGGGCCTGGGAGCCCGTGGTAGCGGTACGACAAGCGCCTGCAAACGCTTATATCGATCTATTCAGAGATTTTAATATTTCTAATGGTCGTTCGTATCAGTATATCATTTACCCGGCCATTGATGAATGGGGCACCCCAGAAACTGTTGAGCAAACCTTTGCAAACTACTCTGGATTAATTTGGGAACCGCTATCAGTCAATGCCGGTGCATTAACAGACGGTACTTTGGAAACCTCCCCGTATAACGGCGGTGCTGTGGTTACAGTGGGCGATTGCTGGAGTTTGGTTGAATTAGTGCCTGAAAAATCTGATATTAATGCTCCGATTATTAATTAGCGTTATCGTGTAGATAATGATAATATTTGGTTATTTAGATATGATGTTGAAACCGGAGAGCAGACTCAAAATTTGGCACGCAATGAATTTGCCAACCTGGGACGTTATCCCAAATTTGGTTTTGGTCGTACAAATTATGCATCTGGGGCGGTATCGGCACAATTGGGCAGTGAATTGGTATGCTCATCTAAATATAAATATATTGAACGTTTATCGCATTCGCGGCTGGCCCCTCTTTCTACCAATGAAAAAGCAGAGATGCTGAAACAATGGTAGGCCTTTATGTATTCACGCAATCCTAAATTATTGCGAGATATTAAGGGGCAAAGTTGGATTGTGCAAGTCTTAGCGTCATCGAATCGTACTAAGAATTATTATCCGGAAACGCCGGACACGATTTCCTTCCAATGGAAAGAAGTGGGATCACCGCGTAACGTTATTATTTATGGAGACTATAATGCAGACAATGCTGAAATTAGTAAAACCATAGGCAAGGCCGCGTGGAGTAGGGTATTCGCAGGTTTGGGCGGTGCTAATGCAGCAGTGCCCGAAGTGCCTTATCGTATAACATGGAGTGATGCGATGTGGTCGTTCGATACACTTAACACTGGGACAGAAGCGCGTATTAAATTGGGGGCACCGCCTACGGCTATAGATGACTATACATATGCCATTAGTGGGGCCGCTGTTAATGGTGTCGGTAAAATAGGGACCGTTACCGATCATAGTGGTGCTGCTATCACGTTACCCGCGACTTTTGACAGTAGTGCCCTGTATTTCTGGGTTTTGAATGCCAACGCTCCTTTGCGACTATATTTCCCGGTGGAGACTGTGGTCACTGCAGATTATACTAATCCTTATGTCTTAATTCCTACGGGAGACACAGAATTAGTCGTTGGAGCCAATCATACTGCATATGATCTTTTGGTGGTCACTAACAATGCAATGGCCGCAGAGTCGAATCCGGCCTATGTTGTTGCGGGCAATGGCGCGGCTGCCATTACACGCTTGGATTTCATATTCCCTGCGGATTATAGTGCCCCTCCGAGTACTGTTGTGAATACTGACTATGTCAAGGTAGACATATAGGGTACATCGGGTAGTGTAACATTTTCTTGGGTACGCGATGATGCGTCACATGGGCATGTGTTATTATCTGGGGTTACTGCACCATTGAAAGTTGCCATTTCTGGTATGTTGCGCCTGGCAGCGCCCACCCTAAGTCGTAGTGCGCCCACCAGTACCGTATTAGTTTGGACCAGTATACCGAACGCTACCGCGTACGAGGTATACTTGGACGGCACATTGGTGACTACTACAAGTGCGCAAACATATGATTATGCTGACTATACTGGTACACCCACAGCTGGCTAGCATTTCTGGACAGTCTGTGCGGAGACAACGACGGGGGCATTTTCGAAAGAAACCTCCCCAGTTATCGCACAGTGGTATACGATCGTTAGCCAGTGTGCACGTTGCGAAGTCCGTCCGGGCTCAGATAGTGGTACTTGGGATTATACGTCGGCTACAATCTATTATGTGTTTGACACTAGCACGAATTTGGCTTGTCCATGGCAAGTTCCCATGAGTAATGGTTAGCCCGGGGTCTGGTAGTGGACGTATTATAACTCGAGTTCGGGCAGCTTGTATATCTTGGGCGAAGATATGGCGGGTCTTGCAGCAGATGGTGTCATTACGCAAAATACTTTATATATTAATGTGGGCGCAGTACCTAGGATCACTGCCCCGGTAATTTCATAGCGCGGCACGGTGATTTACTGGAGCACGAGAGCCGAAGTAGAGAAATATCGTGTGTATGCCGATTACGGGACGGACGTGTTCACTGTTGATCTCCCCAGGCCCGCCAGTGGTGGTAGGTGCCAGTATGATCTCTCCGATTATTTGACTCAAGCTACGACTTATGATATTTCTGTGGTGGCGTTTGGTACCAAGGGTCGTTTTTATGGCACCAGTCTACCTAGCAATGTTATTACGGTCACACAAGAAGCGATATATGCTACCACCGAGAACGGTGCTACGGCCGAGGCGTCGAATCCTGATATGATATGGCATGGAACCTCTGTTGTGTTGAAATATTGGTTTGACGGCGTGAATTATATCTGTCCAACTACTGCGCCAACTGTTACGGGTGCGACAGGCAGCTGGACAAAAATTAGCGACCTGTATGGTGAACTAACTATTTCGTCGCCTACTGGTTCGGTAGTATTCACTATTTCTGGCGTACCTGGCGTAAGTACTAGTTATACAACCGTCTGGGATACGGTGATCGAAGCAAGTGGTACTGCGGGTACGCCGCCCGCGGCCTGGGATGTCACTGAGTCAAGCTTGGCGTATTCATTTATTAGCAATAGCATTGCTTATACTGGTATTTATATCGACGAATATGGGTGTATGTATTATACGGCGAATAATATAAATACGCTTGTTTTTGATACGGTAGGTGCCGTGGGGCCCACTGGCTGGCAGGATGAGGGTTATCGCACCATTGTGTCTACCGTAGATCCCGACACAGTATTCTTGCAAGACTGGGCGGTTTTCTACGATAAAAATACCGACGGTGTGATTCCCACCCCCTTGTTCCCCGTGCAATGGAACTTTGTCATGGAAACCGAGAGTCCTACAGATGTTGCGAACTATTGGACGGTCCTCGGTTCCTATGTTAATGTTGGGTTCTACAGCAATGGCACGTCCTATACACGGTTCTCCGTTGACAGCGATGGTAGCATTTATTATGGTACGACGTCTAGTAACACACTTGTATATGACTATATTGCTGGTTGGGTACTGCCTGCATACCGGACAATAGCATGTGAAACGAACCCTGAACTATCTTTTGTTGGCAGTGATTGGAGCGGTTTCTATCGCGCTAATACTGTCCAAACCTAGTGGAGGAGCAGTCTAGACACTGGTTTAGAAGTTGATGGCGGCTCTATTTGGGGCGTTAGAGACGAGACATTGTCGATTACTTTTGTATCTAATAGCACGACATACTCGTCTATTTATATTGATACTGAGGGCAGCATGTATTATGGTGGCACCATGGTATATGAGTATCAGACCGGCTGGGTGAACGACGAGTATCGCATCATTACGACGGCGCAGCCCGCTACAACCGCATTCAATCACGGCGACTGGCTCACTTTTTATTATGCGAATACCGGCGCAGTGACGTATTGGCGCAGCAGATTGGAACCTTCAGGAGAGGATATGTCATATGAGGTGCTGAATCGGACCCTGTATTGTGCATTTATGTGCAATGGTACGATGTATGCATCGCTGTCTTTTGATAATGCGGGTAATTTTTATTACAACACGGCCCGGTAGTTTGGTGGAGGTACCAAAGTTTACGACAACAATAGTGGCTGGGTACAGGGCGCCTATCGCTTGATCGCCACCGCTAGCAGCGGTAGCGAAGTCTTTGGCTTTGATGACCAAGACTGGTCAGATTTTTACGACGCGAATGCTAACATTACAGATGAAGATTAAAATTTAAAAGGAGGGGGATCTGATGAGTACAACGACTCACTATGTTAATCTTAGTAGCGGCGACACCTTGGCGTTCACGATTAATGACGAGGACGCTTTGGGTTATTATGCGAATGCCGGAACGGATATTGCGTGGTTGCAAAATGCTATCTCGGATAATACCGTTCAGGCTATTTTTCGGATTTATGTTTTATATCCCGACGAAACTATTGCTTATGAGATCCCCCGCGATCGCATTAAGTCTGGCGGTAGCTATAATGAAAATTATCAAAATGGCTAGCGGCGCACCTTGTCATTTACGTTGTACAACGAGGATGGACAGTACACCCCCAATGTTAATCAATTTTGGGTGGGTACGAAATTGCGTTTAGATATGGGGCTGTTATTGCCTTCGGGTAATAGCGTGTGGTTCCAAAAAGGCATTTTTGTGATTACCACCGCAGCCCCTTCTAAGGTCCCCGGGGCGCACGAGGTGAATATCTCTGCGGCAGATAAATATTGTTTGTTTGAGCAGGGGCGAGGAGTTTTAGGAAGTACATATGTTGTTCCGGTGAACACCGATATCTATGGTCTTATTTCGTCGATCTTATTTACCGACGGCGGGAACGGATATCTACTAGATTCAACACCGTTTTTGTTTAACCGTGCGCTGGAAACGAAAAAGACCTAGGCTGAAATTACCAAAAGCGCCGGCGATAATTTGGGCAGTATCTTGTCAGATATTGCCCTGCAAATTAATGCTGAGGTTTTTTATAATTCTACAGGCCAATTGGTTTTTGCTCCGATCCCCGAAGTCACTGCTGATATTAATAAGCCCATTTTATACCATTATGAGACGCCCAAGGGTGACCTGAGTTAGCTGGACTTTAACTTGGATTACGCTAATATTGTAAACCGAGTGGTGGTCATTGGCACGTCGTCGTCTGGAGGAACCTTTAGCTATGTGGTCGCTAATGACGATGCAACGTCGCCATTATGTTGGCAACGGATAGGTTTCCGTACCGGCGAGGTGATTACGGATACTAATATTTATTCGATGTAGCTAGCCAAAGAACGCGCCGAGTATGAGTTGAGATAGCGCTTAATTTTAACCAGTTCCGTAAATCTCACGATTATGTGCAACCCGTTTTTGTCGGTGAATAATTTAATTACGATTTCTGATGAGTTTTATGGTTTAAATCGTGAAAAATTCTTAATTCAGTCTGTGGGATGTGCGTTGGATTTCTCGAACCAGATGCAAATTAGCGTAACAAATATTCGGAACCTACCATTTTTAACTTGACCTGGGCTGTTTGCCCCAATATAATATCACAGACCCGTAGGGGGCCAATGCAATTATCAGGAAAGGATAAGATATGGACAAGATTATTGCACAGGACTGCACAGAACACGTTAATCATCCACAACACTACAATGTGGGGACAATCGAAACAATTGATTATTTACACAGTGTGCTAGGCCCGGAGGGGTGCTACGATTTTTGTGTCGGCAACGTTTTGAAATACGTCAGCCGTGCCAAACACAAAGGCAAACCTCTCGAGGACTTGCAGAAGGCCGAATGGTATTTGCATTATGCTATGCAGGTGCTGCGTGAGTCTGAAAAATAACAGTTGACGGTTGCCCCCGATCCCAATATAATATCTACGATGAGCTATACTCGTCACATTTTTTAATGCACAAAGGAGCAAATTATGCCTGAAAAACAGAAAAACAGATACGCTAATTCGGTTCGTATCGTTGGTTATTTGAAGGAGAACAATCTTGAAACCGTTACAAACACTCGTGGAGACCAGGTCATTCGAGGGGCGCTAGTAATCGCTACGACTAAAACCAGCAGCTACAAGGTCCAGTTTTATGTAGCCGCAATGACATCAGCGAACGAGCCCTCGCAGGACTATGAACGACTGTCGGCGCTGCTGCCCGCCAATACCACGACGGTTGCGTCTCTCTTGAAAGCAGACAGTAATACTGATTTTGATAGCGCGATCGCCAATGCCACAAAGGTGTGGGTAATGGCGCGTTTGGACGAGTATGCGTCCCGCAGCGGTGAACGCGAGACTTCCATGATTACCATCAAGGGCTTCCGGGGCGGTATCGCCAGCGAAGATAAATTCAGACCCTGTGCGGAGTTTGAAGCCGATGTGTATATCGAAACGCTGGCCGAAGAGGTGAACGGTGCTAACGAAAAGACGGGCCGTCTGTCTCTGGGTTGCGTCGTTCCGAAGTACAAAGAGATCATGGATCGCATTGATTTCATCGCGGGAACCGAGGGCAACGCTGCTCAGTTTATTGCCAGCCACTGGAAGGTCGGCGACACAGTGCACATCGGTGGCGACCTGGTCAATCTTCAGGAGCGTGTATTGGTGGAATCGGAGACCCCGAGCGAGGGCTTCGGACGTCTCACGGAGCCGCAGTACGAAACGCGGTTTGTTCGGGAGCGTGTTATTACCACTGGCGGACCGTGCAAGTGTGACCCGATCACTAAGGCGATGGTCAAGGAGGGGCTGGCCCAGCGAGAGCTGCTTATGCAGAAAAACGGTGCACGCGCCAAGCAGTCTCCAAATGCGAACGCTAACACCAGCGCAGCTCCGGCAAAGGCCGACCTGAGTGAGATGGATTTCTGAGGGGCATAATATGACCGCCGATAAAAACGAGAACACGCCGTCGCTGGTCGACTTTGATTAGTTGGCCTGCTAGTTGATGGCAGTGCCGGGATCTCCCAAAGAGCTAGTAGCTTCGCCGGAGTTTTCGGAGCGGTATATAGAGCTTACCAATGCTTTAGCTTCTTTACAGGAACTAAAGAAAAACGTGGACGGCATGATTAAGGACGTGCTTCGTGAATAGTACTATGAAAATGGTGAAAATAGCATTGTCACGCCAGAGTGTCGTTATACCTATGTGCCTGTTGGCACGCGGGAAACGTTCGACTCCAAGGCGCTAAAGATTGCCGATCCCGAAACATATTGTCGTTATGTAAAAGTTGCGCAGGTGAGCGATTCTATACGTATTACTAAAAATCGTACTGATGGCACCCAGTAACATGAAGTCCTGGGAGCGGCATGAACTACCCAACGGTGAGCTGGTCATGTTTAATGCAGACGAGCATGCGTATATCGTACGTGACTAGGTAGTGCCCAGCGTCACAACGCTATTATAGACGGTTTATGGCAATCCATATACCGGCGTGAATCCGGAAACTCTGGACCGCGCAGCGAGATATGGCACTGCGGTACATAGCGAGCTAGAATCGTTGGTAAGCTATCGACAGGAGTGGGGGGAGGCCCCCACTCCGGAGATGATGCATTTTTAGGAAGTATAGAATTATTTTACCTATATTGAACCTATTTATTAGATAGTGCCGCAGCTCTTAGAGCGCGTGGTGGTGTTATATGATGCTGCTTAGCGCCCGGTCTCGGCCGGGCGTTTTGATATGCTGTGCACAGTAGCGGGGAAACCCTGTTTGGCCGATTTTAAGACTACGTCGGCGATCCATCGCCCCCAAGTTACTGCATAGCTAAACTTATATCGGCGTGCTGCCGAGCAGTCGGGTTATTTGACCCAGGTTGGTTCGGTGTCGCTGGGGGTGATACACTTGCATGGCGAAACCAGTCGCTTTTTCCCTATCCCTATTTTGGGCGAGAATTTTCTAGAGCGATTTATCCCCAGTTGACGGGGGACTTGCATCCCAATATAATGTGGGTAAAGTCCATGAAGTAAAAGGAAGGGTAAAACATGAATTTTCCTCTGCTGACCTCTGAAGACATCGAGGTCAAAGTCAAGACCATTACCAAAACAGGCGCGCTCTTGCTGCTATATAAAACGGCGCGCGTAGACGCCAAAATTTTGGATGAAACCGTAGGCCCGCTGAACTGGTGCTGTGACTATGAAGAAATTAAAGGTAATCTATTTTGCAGGGTCGGAGTGCGTGAAAGCGCCGACCAGGATTTTGTGTACAAAAGCGATTGCGGCATTGAGTCGGGCCAGGATGATGGCAACGAGAAGAAAGCCGAGGCCAGTGATGCATTTAAACGCGCCTGCAGCCGCTGGGGCATCGGACGCGAGTTGTACGACAGCTCTCTGCAGATCTGGGCTGAGGTAGCGACAGTTGAGCGCAATAACAAATGGTATTTACAGGATCCGTTTGCGCGTTATGTCGTAACGTCAATCGAGTATAATGAGCAGACTCGTGTAATTACGGCGCTCGAAATTTGCAATGCCAAAAGTAATGTGTGCGTCTTTTCATGGCGGCGACCGTCAGAAGGCGCCCTGGGGCGCAAAATGGTGAAGACCTGGGGCGGGAATAATGAGTCTACTGATTCTCCGGCCAATACTGAGACGACGCCGAAAGCAGCGCCCAAGACGGTAGCTCAAGCCGAAACCACGGATCGGATCCCGTTGGCACAGCTGATCAGCGATATCGGCGGCATGGTTAAGACGATGATGGCTAAAGACGGTGGGGCGGGCGCTTACAAGGACATCGTGGCACGCATTGCGGGCAGCGCGTCGTTCCGCTGCAACACTGCCACGGAAGAGCAGTATGATATCGTAAAGGGTATCTACGACGCTCTTGCTGAGGCAGGATATGGCAACTAAAATTTGCCGCGGGTGTAATCAGCATATCGTTGGGATGAACTATGGATACGGTGGCGCTACTTATTGTGCCGCTTGTTTCCAGAAACTCCAAGATCGTCTGGCCCACGACGAGGGGGATCGCAGGTTATTATATGACACGATACGTCGTATTTTCAATGTTACCGAGATTCCCGATGAAGTGGTAGCTGCGGTTAATCGTGAAGTGAAGGCCGGCCGCAAATTGACCGGCCTTACTGCCACCTTACGTTATTATTATGATCTTGAGGGACACGTACCGGGCGGCGTGTATAGTGCTATTCCGGTATTCCGTGAACAGTACGAGAACGCACGGGATTATGCCCGTAAAATGGCGCAAATTGCGGAGCGTAATCAAAACATAGACCTTGACGTCCCCCCGACGATAGTAACGGTCACCCCCGAAAGTTTGCGACCTATTCGGCAGCGTCCGACTATCAATATTGAAGATTTGTAAATTGACGGAGAGGAGGAAGTCCGTTTTTGGATAACATACAGTCCGTAGAACTACAGACAGGGGTAGCCTCGAATAAACTGGCTATCATGCATGTTTTGGCAGGATTAATTGACGACCCTCTTCGTTTTGCTAATAACGCCTACTCCTTTAGCGAGGACGACTTTCCTGAGCGTTTTCATAAGATAGTGTTTGCAGCCATTCAGCATTTGGCGATGAATGGAATGGAGCACATAGGGTATATTGATATTGATCAATTTCTTAAGCAGTATGCCGTACAATACAAGGTGTTCTGCGCCAATCGGGGCGTGGAGTATATTCAAAACATCATGGCAATGTACGACCCAAAGAAATTTGACTACTATTATCATACACTTAAAAAATATAGTCTGATTAATGACTTAAATGCGAAGGGAATCGACACCAAAGATATCTACAATCCCGATATTATTGACCCCATTGAGAGTGAAAAGATGTATCGGACATTCGATAGTCTCACGGTCAATGACATTCTGTTAACGGAAGAAACTAAAATTATTCTGGCCAAAGAAAAATTTGGTAGCAATAGTGACCGTGTCGAGAACAAGGCCGGTGATGGTCTGCGTGCCTTAAAAGAGCGCTTCAAAGAAACCCCGGATATGGGGTTGGGATTGTTATCGCCCAAGCTGACCACTATTTTACGCGGGCAGCGTCGAGGGTGTCTGTTTATTGAATCGGGCGGATCTGGCTTTGGTAAGTCACGTCGTGGCAATGGTGAGGCCTGTCATTTAGCTATCCCCGAATATTATGATACTCAAAAAAAGACCTGGGTGAACACCGGGCTGCATGAGAAAGTTCTGATGATTTCCACCGAGCTGGAAGAGTTTGAGTGTCAGCAAATGTGGATGGCTTTCGTCGCGGGTGTTTCCGAGGCGCATATCAAAGACGGACGTTACGCCCCGGGAGAGGAAGAGCGCGTTGATAAGGCCATAGATTTAATTGAACGTTCGGAATTATATTTCGTTAGTATTACGAACTATGATACGGACGATATTGTCAATATTATCAAGAAATATAAGCAATTGCATGATGTGAACTATGTCTTTTTTGACTATTTGGGCGAGACATTAAAGATCACATCATCCGCAACGCGTCAAACCCGGGTGCAGGGGCTGCGTACCGATCAGATCTTGCTTTTGTTATCATCTGCATTGAAAGACACGGCCAAAACACTGGGTATTTATATCTGGACTGCTTCACAGCTGTCGGGCGATTACAAAAATGCCAAGGATTTAGACGCTGCGTATCTACGATCGGCGAAATCAATCGCTGATAAAGTGGACGCTGGTTTAATCTTAATGCCCGTGCGCGAAGCCGATCAGCCCGTTATTGATACGTATTGTGCGCGTGGTTTTGAGTTGGCGCCGAATTTTGTTATCACAGTCTATAAGGTACGTGCTGGCAGCTATCAAAATATTAAAGTGTACGTCTATTTTGACCGGGCTACGTGCCAAATGTTTGACTGTTTTGTGACCGACCGCGATGGTGCGATCCTGCCGATAGAGGACACTAATGTTGACCTGGTGTTGGATGACACGCGGACCGAGGCTTTCTTAGAGGCTTACGATCTCAAGGCTGGCGATGAGGATTTTGATTTTTGAGGTGGTGAGCCATGTTAGATAGCAATAAAGTCAAAAAGCGCTTGACCACCGAGAATGTCATTGAGCTATGCTGCACGCTACAGGATGACCGGAACGTGTTATATGATGCGCAGGGGCATCCGATTTTCAATACGTGTCTTTGCCACGGGGGAGACAGCGATAAGTTATATTATTATCCCGAAACGCAATTGTTCCACTGCTACACCTGCGGTGATAGCTATGATATATTTTCGTTGGTTCAGCGCGCCAAGGGATGCGAATTTCGCGATGCGTTTCGGTATATCGTTGATTTTTTTAAGCTGAGAGGATTTCGAGACGACAGTGATGAAGATCCTCCGCTGAGCGATGACTGGGATATTTTCCAGCGCATTAAGGACTGCGAAACCAATGGGGTCGTGCGCGAAGAAGCGCCCCCGATGCCCGAAAATCTATTGGAATTTTTCTACCCGCTCGCCGCGCCTCAGGAGTGGCAGCGCGATGGCATCAGCCCACAGGTCATGCGTGCCTTCGGCATTCGGATAGATAGTGCCTTGCAGCATATCATTATCCCGCACCGTAACGTGCGAGGTGAGCTTATTGGGATCCGGCGGCGCTCTTATGATCCGCTGGAAGTAGCCGGTGGTAAGAAGTATATGCCGGTAATGATCGAGGGCGATATATATCGTCATAGTCTAGGCAGCAATTTATTTGGGCTATATGAAAATCAGCGTGTTATTCATAACACGCAAAAAGTTTTAGTAGCCGAATCCGAGAAGTCGGTTTTGCAACTCGCTAGTATGTACGGGCTCGATCAGTGCTGGGCAGTTGCGACATGTGGCTCGTCGTTTTCACAGACGCAGATGAGCCTGCTACTGGAGCTCGGAGTATCTGAAGTGGTTTTGGGATTTGACCATGAGTTTACTGGTGGCCGCGGCGCAGATGATACTGTGGCGTATGAGGCTAAGCTTTTGAAAGTGGTGGCCCCTCTATTACCATACGTCAATGTTTCGGTAATCATGGACTATGATGGATTGACGAAGTATAAGGACTCGCCCACTGATTGTGGCCGCGAGATTTTTGAACAACTTTATCACCAGCGGATACGGTTGTATACTTATGATGAAAAAAGAAAGACGAGGAAAAGGAATGGCTGAAAAATTTTCTTATTCCAAGCTGAATACTTTTGAAGCCTGTGGGTGGAAATATAAGCTATAGTATGTAGATGGACATTATATTTCTGCAGATTCGCTGGCTATTTAGCTCGGTCTGCTGGTGCACGGGATCGAGGAAGAGATCGCACGCACTATTCAAATGGGGGGCAAGCCGGACTACGACAAACTGAAAGATAAATTTCAAAACGCGGGGATGGGTGGTGCTGCAACACCGGATCATCGTAGTGCCCTACAGGGGATTAAAGTTCTGTAGGAAAAATTCAAAGAAGATTTCTTTGAGCCCGATGACCGGGGTGCTTCATATCACACTCGCACGGAAGATTATTTAGCTTATGGCATTTATCGCCTGGAGCGTTATTTGGCCCAGCATCCAACTTTAGAGATCTCGGGCATTGAGCAGTTCTTCTCTATAAATTTCCAGGGGAATGTTCTGAGTGGTTATATCGACCGTGTCTTCCATGACCGCGAAACCAATATGTATTATGTCGAAGATATCAAAACACGGGCCAAGCCCTTCCGCGATACCGAGCTTAATACTCCGTTACAGTTTGTTATATACGTGTATGCCCTGGCCGAGAATCTGGGGTTGGATTACAGCCATTTCCAATGCGCTTATGATCTTCCCTTTTTGGATACGAAACAAGTTGCAGGATCCTCCGGCTTTATGTCGCGAGGTCTGAAGAAAATACGTGAAGCGTTTGGAGATATCAAAGATAAAAACTTTGTGCCGTCACCGTCGCCACTGTGCCGGTGGTGCCAATTTTCTCCAACCAACCCCGGACAGCCGGAGGCCGGTAAATTATTGTGTCCATATTATTCGTTATGGACTCAAGAAAATCGGATCCACACAGTGGCTCACAAGTGGGAGGGCATTGAGCGTCATCCGGCTATTATGGCGGATGAAGTGCGGGCCCAAACGGCGAGTGAATCCAAAGTCTTGTCTGAGTTCGACTTCTGAAAGGATTAAAGCATGGGGAACGTAGTGCACGAAATTAGTCGTGTGACTTTGAATTTTGACGCCCTGGAGGAATGGCGGGATACTGCCGCTGATGATATTCCTATTTGTAGTTTACTAGGGCTATATCGCGCTGCCGGCATTGTGGAAATTATGTCAGAGTATGCGGCACAACATTCCGGTATGCAGTTCTGTGCATTGGACAATTTGTCGTGTAATTTCTACACCTTGTAGCACATACGGCGTTTTGTGACCGACAATTGGCGTAAATTTTCTTTGCGCCTAGAGGGGGATTGCAAGATCCGGTGGGATACGCATCGTTATGCGAAAGGTGTGGCGCACCGTCCATTCAATTTAAAGGCCAAGGTGCAGCACAGCCTCAATCTAGACTTTGCGAACTTTTGTCCGGCCATAGATGATGAGCTGCCCGATGATGTGATCGTATTTGCGGTCCCTGGGGCTCCGGAGAGCGACGATAAAACTTGACGAATAAGTTGTACCCCAATATAATGATAGTGAATAACAAAGAAAGGCACGTAGTCGTGAGTAATTTTGTTTCCTTGCACAATCATAGTTGGGCCAGCAACTTGAGATTTTTAGATTGTATAAACCGGCCCAAGGAAATGGTGGACAAAGCCCTCTCCTTGGGCTTTTCGGGTCTGGCGTTTACTGATCACGAAGCGCTATCAGCGGCTGTCGAGATTCTGAAAGCCCGCGATGCTATTCGGAAGGATCATCCCGATTTTAAGATTATCTTCGGCAATGAGATATACTTAATTGATCAGACTGAAGTTGGACAAACACGTGATTTTTATCACTTTATTTTGTTGGCCAAAGATTTAACGGGCTGGGACCAGTTGCGCGCCCTGTCTTCCCGTGCTTGGGAGCGAGGCTACGTAGATCGTGGGCAACGGAGAGTGCCGACCACCTATCAGGATCTCGAGGAAATTGTGAAAGCCAATCCCGGCCATCTCTTGGCTAGCACTGCTTGTTTGGGCGGGCGCCTGGCTAAGGCCATTTTGGCTCATGATGTTCAGGGTGCCAATGAATTTGTGCGTTGGTGCATCGACGTGTTCGGGAGCGAGAATTTTGCGCTCGAATTGCAGCCGGCAAATTCCGACGAGCAGATCCAGGTGAATCACACCTTGCTGCGTTTTAGCCAGTATTATAATATTCCATATATTATTACGACGGATAGCCATTATTTGAACAAAGAGGACTTCGTTGTTCATTCGGCTTTTTTAAATAGTAAACAGACCACTGATCGGGAAACGGATAAGTTCTATCGTTTCACGTATATGATGAGCCTGGAGGAAATGCGAGAGATCTTGCAGGCTTCAGGACTGACGAACGATGAGATTGAGCGGGGTTTTCAAAATACAGTAGAGCTGACCGCAGCAATGGAAGATTATGATTTCCGTCATGGAACTATTGTCCCGCGTATTAAGATCCCCGATTTTCAACTCAGCAAAATTTTATATGCATATGATGGCTATCCGGCCATTCGTAAACAGTATGATAGTGCCGATGACCAAGACCGTTATTTGATGTATCAAATCGAACAAGGTTTGCAGCATAAGCATGTTACTATCACCACAGTGATACTTGAACGTATTGATGCCGAGTTGGATATTCTTCAGTATATCAGTGAACAGATTGGACAGAACCTCAGTTCTTATCTGAATTTGACTGTAAATATCGTTGATATCGCGTGGCAGGTTAGCTTGGTTGGGACTGGGCGTGGATCTGCCTGCGGTTTCTATATTAATTATCTTATTGGTATTACGCAGGCTGATCCTCTACAATATAATTTGGCGCACTGGCGGTTCCTTAATAAGGAACGCGCGGAGCTACCAGATGTCGACGAAGATTTTCAGCCGGAAAAAACGGACGACATCGTACGGTTATTGCGCGAAGCTTACGGCGAAGATAACGTGTTAAATTGCGCTACCTTTAAAACGGAAAGCTTAAAGAGTGCGATCCTTAGCTGTGGGCGTGGCCTGGGATACAATAATGATGAGATGCAAGCTTTGGCGGCACTGGTGCCGGAGCATCGTGGACACTTTTATACCTTAGACGAATGCCTGGTCGGCGATACCGAAAAGGGTTTCGATCCTGTGCCGGGCTTTGAGGGTAAATTCGTGGCGTACCCGGGCCTGCTAGAAGCCGTTCGTAAGATCGAGGGGCTGCCTACCAATTCCAGCATTCACGCTAGTGCTCTATATGTTTTTAATAACGGGTTTTTAGCTCAAAACAGCATGATGCGCGCGCCCAACGGTACTAAGATCACAGCTTTTAATATGCACGATAGTGACGACCTGGGCGCTTTAAAGATGGACGTGCTTCGAACCGATGCCCAGTCTAAGATCGCGAAATGCATGGAGCTCTTGTTGGCTGATCAGCAGATGGAATGGAAGGGTTCGTTACGCGCGACCTATGATTACTATCTGCATCCCGATGTCTTGCAGTATGACAACCCACAGATGTGGGCTGATATGGCAGACGGGAAGATCGCCAATTTGTTCCAGTTCGAGACTCAGGTCGGGGCTGTCTGCATTAAGAAAGCGCGTCCCACTGATGTTATGGAGCTGGCCGAAATTAACTCTATCATGCGTCTGCAGGCGGACGAAGGCGAACAGCCTATTGATCGGTATGTGCGTTTTCGGAACAATCCGGTGGCGTGGGATCTCGAGATGATTGAAGAGGGGCTGACCACTCACGAAATGGACATCCTTAAAAAGTATCTTTCCGGGAGTCATGGAGTGTCCGGTTCCCAGGAAGTGCTTATGCGCATCTTGATGGATCCGGAGGTTTGTGGATTCACGCTGGGGGAAAGTAACGCGGCCCGTAAGGCGATTGCTAAAAAGATCGCCACGAAACTTATTCAGTTAAAAGCCGACTTTTATGAAAAGGGCGGACAACGAGCCCGCAAGGAGTTCCTGGACTATGTCTGGACCTATTGTATTGAACCTCAGTTGGGCTATTCGTTTTCCATTAACCATACCCTACCGTACTCTTTAATTGCCCTGCAGGAAGCTAACCTGGCCACCCGCTGGGATCCGCTATATTGGAAGTGCGCATGTCTTTGCGTGAATTCAGGCAGCTATGTGGGCGCCATGGGCGACGAGGACGATGAAGCCGACGATAGCGAAGGGGTAGATGAGAGTGCCGATGGTAAACGCCATGTTGCGCCTAACTATGGCAAGATCAGCCGCGCCATTACGGACGCGCAGCGAGCAGGGGTAAATATCGAACTACCGGATATTAATCGGGCTCAGGCGGATTTTGTACCTGATATAGAAAATCAAAGTATTCTCTATAGTTTGCGGGCTGTTACCGTTGTGGGCGATAACTTATTGGCTGCAATTATCGCGGGGCGTCCTTATCAGTCCATGCAAGATTTTGTTACGCGCGTACAGCCTACACGTGCCCAGATGATCGGTCTGATTAAAGCGGGATGCTTTGACGCTCTTGAGGGGCAGCCGCGTATGCGCATTATGACGCGTTATCTGCAGCAACTTGCCGACGAGGACTACCCGTTAAAAGATAAGCTGACCCTGGTACAGATACGTAAGGCAATTGATATGGGGTGGACCACCCCGGAATTTGCGGAGTCGATACGTATTTTAAAATTCAAGCAATACGTAGAGGCGCACTGCCAGGATACGGAAAATAAAAGGCTTCTTTTATCAGACGATAAATGCATTAAATTTTTCGAACAGTATATTATGAACCAGCTGAACCTGACTAAGGGAGAGTACAGCGTGCTGCCCGGGGGACGGTTGGCTGTAAAACTCACAGCGTTCCGAAAAGTGATTACCGCGTTGCTGGCGCCGGTGGTAGAGTATTTTAATACCGAGGCCGGGCGACAGGCATATAAAGATTTGCTGCAGGGGGCCTTCCTAAAGGAAATGTGGGAGACCAAGTGTGCGGGATCGATTTCACGCTGGGAGATGGAAACATTAAACTTTTACTATAGCGGGCACGAATTGCGCAGTGTCGGTAAGGCCAAGTATGGCATCGGTAGCTTCTTTGCGCTGCCTGAGCGTGGTGATAATCCGCGCATGATTGCACTGGTTGGTACGGTAACCGACACGAACAATACCCGGCATACTATCAGTCTATTAACACCTGAAGAGGGTGTAGTTGACGTAAAGTTCTATGGCGGTACTTATGCGCAGTACAACCAGCGGATCAGTATTATTGACGCCGCTACACAGAAAAAAACTGTTGTGGACGAAAGCTGGTTGAAGCGGGGTACGTTATTACTCATATATGGTATCCGAAAAGAGAACATGTTCCACGCGCGCACTGACCGTAGCGGTCCACTGCCGCGAACCATCGGTCTGATCGAACAGATACATTCTGATGGCACATTAGGGGTCCGGTATGCACGCCGGCGGAAAGTCGAGAGTAAATGAAAAACAACGTTAGTGGCTTAGATTCTTTGATTGACCAGCCGGTGGTCGCCAAGGTAACGCTGCATAATTATCGTTTTCCCAAAGATCGTGCGCATAGCTCGGGTGAGTTTGCGATTGTCATTTTAGATGTCTTAGAGGTACAGCGGGGCACCATTGCTGAAGAATGCTATCTAGCAGATCGGCGTATTGTTGTGTCGGGGCGGATACCCCGGCTTGAGGACGATATGGAATATATCTTCACGGGTCGTTTACGCGTTGATCCCAAGTGGGGGCCTCAATACACTTGTGACGAGATACATGCAAACTATAATATGAACGATCCCGCCGAGCAGCGAACGTTTCTCGGGTATTTCTTAACCGAGCGTCAAATCAATTTGCTATACAAGACCTGCGCCGATCCTATTAACTTGATTCGCCAGCATAACCTGAGCGAGCTCATAAAAGTTAAGGGTATCGGACCGACCACAGCAGAGCGCATCTGCACTCGGTTTGCGGACAATATTCAGAATAGCCGAGCTTATGTGGAATTGGCGAATTTGGGACTAACCAAACGCGCGATTGACACAATTGTGCAGCAGATCGGCTCGGCAGACATTGCCATTGACATGATCAAGGCAAATCCCTATACATTAATTCGTTTAGTGCGGGGATACGGCTGGGAACGCGCAGATCGTCTCGCGCTAGCTCAAGGTTTTGGTAGAGGGTGCAAAGAACGGTGCCTGGCGTACGCCGAGTATAAGTTAAACACGCTTGCCATGGACGAAGGCAACTCGCGGTTGCCCATAGACGAACTTTTAGACGAGCTAGCTCAAGTCTGCGCGCCCACAGATCGCGCTCAAATCGCCGAGTGGATTAAGAGCGTGACAGTAGGAGAGCAGGATTTCGAACAGAGATATCAGGAGTACCAGCAGACGCAAAAGGATGCAGACCCGCCGCTGCTCTTCTACTCAAAGACAGCGCGCTGCATTGGCTTGTACAGTCTGCGCATGGTAGAACGACGGATTACGGGCGAACTGGTGCGTTTAAAGAGCGCACCGCACGCTTGGAATTTTGATCACAAACAATGCGAACAAATCATTGGCCAGGTGGAGGCCGAACAGGGATATCAGTATACACACGAGCAGAGACGGGCCATTTGGAATATTTTAGATTCTAACGTCAGTATTTTGACAGGTAGCTCCGGATGCGGTAAGTCAAGCACTTTGAAGCCGCTGATCCGTATTTTCCATCAGGCAGGAATCTCGGTAGCCCAGTGTGCATTGTCTGGACGTGCGTCGAGTTTACTCACGGAGTATACGGGGCTAGAAGGGAAAACCATCCACCGACTCTTGGGATACGACCCAGAACGCGAGCAGTTCATCCACAGTGCCCGGAATCCTTTGGAGGCTGACGTGATTATCTTGGATGAGACTTCCATGGTTGGCGAAGAATTGTTTTTATCATTGATCAGTAGTATCAAAGATGGAGGCAAGCTTTTGTTGCTGGGCGATACAAAACAGTTGCCCCCGATTTCCGTGGGGAATGTTTTGGGCGACTGCATTAGGTCGGGCTACGTACCGACCAATACGCTAACTATTGTGTAGAGACAGGCGCTTAAAAGCGGTATTGTTTCCCAGGCGATCCGTGTGTGCGAAGGGAAGTCGATTGTGAAAACCGACTTCTCCGGCAGTGAGATTCGCGGCGAACTTAACGATTTTAAGTTAATTGCGCGTGACGATGCCGCCCTAGTCCACGCACAGGCGGTAGAGGAGTTCAAACGCCTGTGGAATAAAGGCATTTCTGCCGACGATATACAGATTATTGTCCCCGTGCGTTCGCGTGGGATTAACAGTTGCCGAGTGTTTAATAGCGAAATTCAGGCCTTGGTTAATGGCGCCCCCTCCTCCAAAGCGGTTACGGTTGACGTTTTTGACAATGGCTTGAAATTCGAAGTTACATATAAACCCGGTGATCGGATCTTGGTACTGAAAAATAACTACCATGCCCGTACATTGAATGGCACCGAAACAGCGATTTTCAATGGCAATATGGGGCACATTGTAGATTTGGATCCCGATAATATGATTATCCAGTTACAGGATACGTCAAACATTATTATTCCACGTGAAAGCTGGGATAATATTGGCTTAGCGTATGCTGTCACCTGTCATAAGTGCCAGGGGAGCCAGGCCCCGTACGTAATTGTGAGCCTAGACTACTCAGGTTATTCATTATTAATGCGTGAGTGGTTATATACCGCGCTGACTCGTGCGCAAAAATTTTGTGCTTTGGTGGGACAGCCGAAGGCTATTAACCTAGCCACGCGAGTCAGCAACGTAAAGGTTAAGAACACCTGGCTAAAAGATGAACTCCACGAGTGCTACCAACGAGAAATAGGAGTTCTTGTTTAAGAAGAAAGGATCGATTATGGCTATTTGGGTAACGAGTGATTGGCACTTCAATCACGGAAATATTCTTCGCTTTTGTCGCTCATAGTTTGCGAATATCGAAGAACACAACGCTCTGATTATTGAGCGTTATAATGCGGTTGTAGGGCCAGACGATTTAGTTTATGTGTTGGGTGACGTTGGGTTCACCCCCGTGGGTGGCATCGCCGGCTGCGTTGAACAATTGAAGGGGCGCAAAGTCCTGTTAATTGGCAACCACGATAAGCTACAAGATAGCATGTATCGTAAAATGGGCTTTATCAGTGTCGTACGTCATCCAATTTATTATACAACTAATATTATTTTAAGTCATGTTCCAATTATAGAATGCTTAAACAATCCGTGGGCAATTAATGTCCACGGACATTTACATAAGAGCTATGTAAATTTACCCAACTATTTCAATGCAAACGTGGAGTTGCGCGATTTCGCTCCGGTCAATATGGACGAAATTGTAGCAATGGCGGACGGCATGTGTCGTCCATCTCGGTATGAACAATATACGCAGGAGTGGTACGCCGCCTGGGAGACCCGTTTACCGAATAGTTGATTTTGTTATGGCACCCCAATATAATATGGATGTAAAGAAATACTATATAGGAGGTACAGTGTTATGACGATTAACGGTATTAAGCAAATTTTTCACAATGTGGCGACACAGAAAGGTTATCAACTCGAAGAGCGCCCCTCGCTTTCCACCAATTCTTATTATTTCAAGTTGCTTGGAGCATCTAGTTCAATTCTGTTTCGTGTTTCGGATCATGCTACACGAGACAATGTAATTACTTTGCGTATTGATAAGAAATTAAATGTGGATCGTGTGCGCGGATTTATTCTAAATCGTTGTGCGGATTTAAGTGTGCGCCAGCGGGACAGATATTTTGCGCAACTGTGAGGGAAAATTATGACCAGTATATATTTGGACGGGGCTGCTAATACCCCACTCTCAAGGGCTGCATTCCGTGCTATGCGGCCCTTTTTACGGCACGGGCTAGGGAACACTATGTCTGTGCACCATTTTGGCGTCGCCATGTTTACAGCGTTGGAGTAGGCGCGCGATACTATTGCCACGCTAACGCATGCGCGCCCCGAGGAGATTTTCTTTACTTCTGGAGCCACCGAAGGCAACAATTAGGCGATTATGTCTGCTGCCCAGCAATGGCGGGCCACGCACGAAACGGGAGGCCATATTATTTGTTCGGCGTTGGAGCACGATTCGGTATTAAAGTGTTGTGTTAGAGTCGCCGAGATAATGCATTTTGATGTTTCTTTTGTACTGCCCAAGCAGGAAAATGGCTATCGTATAGACATGGCGGATATCACCCCTTTGCTTCGACCGGATACTTTTCTGATCTGTGTTATGGAAGTAAACAACGAGCTGGGGACACGGAATCATGTGGCTCAAATTGCTTAGGAAGCCACTCTGCGCGGTATTGCCACACTAGTAGATTGTACCCAAGGGATTAGTACCGGGGGATCAAGTGTGGCTATCGCCAGTCGTATACCCTGTGCCACTTATTTAACTTGTTCTGCGCATAAATTTTATGGCCCCACAGGCGTAGGGCTGTTAATTGCTCGGCGTGCGTTGGAACCGCTGATTGTCGGTGGAGGGCAAGAATAGGGGGCACGCGGCGGCACCCACAATTTGGCGGCTATCGTAGGCATGGCCGCAGCGCTAAAAGAATTGCACCGGACAGATTACTCGGGTCATTACCAGGCGTTAACTAATCACCTGTGTGTGCGTTTAGCAACCAGCCTACCAGATGCCAGATTTAATGTGTGGCCCGACGCGCCCGGCATTGTAAGCCTTAACTGTGGCGCTATGATCACCAGCGGACATTTAGCCAGCATGCTGGATAGTTATGGTATCGCAGTGAGTGCGGGTTCGGCATGTGATGCTGATCACGATGAAACCGCGGGGCAATTTCACGCCTCTCACGTGTTAACTGCTCTTGGTTTGAGCGAAACGGAAATTCGTAACACAATACGCGTATCCTTTATTCGTACGACAACCATGAGGGATATTGATCGATTAGTGTTTGCGTTACGAGATTTATATGATTTATATTATTCTTCTGCAAAGGAGCCAAATGTTACAGTATGATCAGGTTTGAAAAGGTAAGCTTCGAAGAGTTTTCACGGGCGTTAATTGAAAGTTGCGGTATTTTTCTCTCCACGGATGAACGGCGTGCATATTACGATGCAATTAAATTGCCTACGCGCAGCACGCCCGGAAGTGCGGGTTACGATATCGCGACTCCCATTCCAATTAATATACCCACAGATGGGCGTTATATTTTGGTACCGACGGGGATACGGTTCGTAACGGATCGTTCCGATATTGTCTTGTTATGTGCGCCGCGCAGCGGTTTGGGTTTTGGCAGAGGTGTCCGTTTGCGTAACACCCTGGGTGTGATTGATAGCGATTTTCAATTTTCAACTACGACGGGGCATATCATGCTAAAGCTGGGAGCTGACGAACCCTGTGAACTACCGGCAGGTCGAGCGTGTGTACAGGGGATCTTTGTTCCCTTTCTCACGGTAGATGACGAGACCACAGAGGGCATGGTACAGCGGACCGGCGGACTCGGTAGTACGGGGCGCTAAAATGCGTATGACCAATCTGTACAAAGAAACTGAATAGGTACTGGCTCGGCATAAATTAAAATGGAGCCATATTCGATTTGTGTGCGATAGTACAGGGGTGATCCCTTTGGCGGATTTTACTCGGCGCGCAGCCGTCATCGATTATGACGCCGACTATGGTGTGGTGTATATCGATCCCTCGCTGAAAATTGTTGGGGGCACCTGGTGGTTAGAGCGGGCGAACTATGACGGCCTGGAAGGCTGGGTTTTTCGGCGTAAGCCGGAGCAACCGGGAGTCTATGCTACTCCCGGACGTTTAATGGCAGAGCACCCGTTTGACGACAAAGGGTGGCAAGACGAGATTGAATTGTATGATCCACAAGAGCCACTGCGGTGGCATGTGTGAGGCAATGGATGGAAGATACTATAATTATTAAAAATCCCGATACGACCCTGGTAAAGGAGATCCAAGAAGCAATTGCGGCCAATGATGGTTACTGTGTGTGTGCCATTGAGCGCACGCCAGAGACCAAATGCATGTGCAAGTTTTTTCGCGAGCTCCCGGAGGGACCGTGTCATTGCGGCCTATATATAAAAGTGAAGAAGGACGGTACGAATTCGTGAACATTTATTTGGCAGGGCCTATTTTTACCTATGGGGATTTACTGCGTAATACGGAGTGGGCAGCGAAAGTGCGTGCTGCGTTTCCTGGCGTAAACCTGTATTCGCCGGTGGAGAACACGGAGATCAACGGGGTCGAGGGCAAAAAGAAGTTTGCCGGATCTCAGGCGATCGTTAACGGGGACAATGCGCGACTGGACCACACAGACGTTTTGCTGGCATGTATTGACGGAGACGTTATCCCCGCGGGGACGGCAGCCGAAATTGGAAAATTCCACGAAAAAATTATGCGTGGTGATCGCAAGTGGATCGTAGGCATTTGCACTGACAATCGTCAGTGTCACTTGACTCATAGCGCAGCAAAAGATGCGGGCGGTGCATCGGCACCCGGAGAGCAGCAATATTCTTACCATAACTTATATGTGACCGGGCTAATTAAACAGGCCGGCATTTTAGTAGACAATATTGATGACGCGATTGCGTTCATCCGTGACAATTGTGTCTGTAGAAAGGAGACGGGCGACGAAATTGAAGGCGAAGTCTTCAATGATCGTTCATAAGACCATGAGTAATTTAATTTATGGGGTAACTGAGAGGCCCCGCAAGTTATCTGAGTGGATCGGATATATCGCGCAGTACTTTTTCTGTGTTTTACCGGCAACTATGCTGATCTCACGCATCTGCGGGACCAGTATTGCAGCCGGACTGGTGTCGGCAGGTCTGGGTACACTAACCTTCCTTGCCATCACAAAAATGCGCTGTGCGATGGTAACCAGTAATTCAGGCGCAACCGTTAGCGCGATCGTTGGTACAATGGCCTTGAGCAAAACCGTAGAAGCGGGTATGACAGGGGTCGTTGTGGGCGGCTCCATTATGATGCTCGTTTATATGATCGCGGCTATTCTGGTCAGAAAATTCGGCACCAATTGGCTTAACAAGTTAATGCCTCCCGTAGTGTCGGGATCTACCATTATTGTAATTGGTGCGTCGCTTACTCTCTTTATTCCCGCATATGCGCAGGTCAACGGTCAGTTCTCTTATTGGGGCGTGGCTGTCTGCCTGTGTACCATGGCGGTCGCAGCCTTGGTCGGTCATTATGCTAAAGGAATTTGGAAAACACTGCCCTTCTTGGCAGCGATCATTGTCGGTGACGTCCTGGCCATTGTTATTACGCTGTGCGGACTGGCTCCGCTGGTTGATTTTGCTGCGATGGTTCCCCATTCGGTCCTGTCGCTTCCCGAGCTCGCTTTCCTCCATCTAGATTTTGTAAACTTTGAGTGGTCGACGCTGCCCCAGATCTTACTGATGTTTGGGTTGGTGGCGCTATCGGCAATGACAGAGCACGTGGCTGATGTCACCACCGCCGGCAAAATTGCGGAACAAAATTATCTGCAGGATCCCGGGTTGCATCGAACGTTACTTGGTGACGGAGTGAGTTCGTTTGTGGGCTCCCTGACGGGCACACAGATGACCACTACTTATAGTGAGTACACGGGCACAATGGCCGTAAGTCGTGTGGCAAGTGCCTGGGTGACCCTGGGAACGGCTGTGGCATTAATTGTGTTTGCTTTTATCACACCGTTTACAAATTTCCTGGCGTCATTGCCCAACTGTATTATTGCTGGAATTAGTATTTTAGCATACGGTGCTATTGCTAATACCGGGGTGCGAACATTGATCGATGCAAAGGTGAATTTTACACAGAATCGTAACTTGTTTATTTTTGCAGCCATGTTCTCCGCGGGTATTAGTGGCTTGGCCATTCCTATTACTGAAAATTTTGCAATTAGCGGCATTGTATTTGCAATGATCGTCGGTATTGTCTTAAATCTCATTTTACGAGAGCGGAAGGGTGACAGTAAAGAATGAATGAGCCCAACACGCGAGAAGTGATTGGCGGCGCAACGCGGGCGGTTCGAGAATATTATGTCAATATGTATCCTCGGACCACCGCTATTTTACCGGATATTGACGTAACACTGATTTCATGCACCCAAATCCAGGGAGCCTGGTCATTATTATTTGAGGTTTCTATGCCGGTAAGTGCTTTGTGCCGAGTTGAGGCTACATATATTCGAGAAGCATATTGTTATGAGATCACGGAGTTTTTGAAAACTAATTCCGCATCTATAGTTCCGCATATTCCTAGTTGATAATTGTAGCACACCCCAATATAGTAAGTATAATGTTTGAGGAAGGAACAAGATTTTTATGAAAAATCCAGCTGTGAACCAGCAGTACTTTTCTGCTGAGAGAGTAAAATCTGGCGCCATGTCTGCTTTTATTCAAACCCTATTAACATTCGCATATGATACGGATGACAAGGATACTGCTACATATAACGATGTGCATGTGTATCCCGCGGATTGCGGCGCATTTATGGTTGAATGGGCACAGGAGCCCTGGAGCCGTGAATACGGTGGTAGTTTCCAGTACGTTGACGAGGATCAGGTTGTCGTACTAGAACGGGCATTTCCTGATGGGACATATGAGTATTTTGCGTCAGAAGAAGAGTTCACTACAGCTCTCAATGATTGGCTCGTGGAGCATCCGGAGTATCATCGCAATCAATGGGGCATGTGGACCACGAGCAGTGACGCATCTGATGAGGATACTGAGGATGATGAGGACGACGAACCCGATGAGGAGTCTTCAGAGGAGCAGCACATAGACGAATGAGTCGTAAGAGATTTAGTGACTGGGACGATTACGATGAGTTCGAGGACACAGGCGGATACACTAAACTGTCCAAAAGCGATAAGCGTCGTCAGCATGAATTAGAAAATGTACGGCGTCCTAAGCGCGGTCATCGGCACAGTCCCACTTTAGATTGGGAGATCCTCGATGATCCTATTCCGGAACCGATAGAGTCGCCTGTAACGCCAGTAGAGTCGCCCGCAGAACCGCCCCCGTCTGTTACGCCTCCCGCCGTAGTGTTTGACCCCGATGCTACCACATTTGGTACGCCTAAGGGATTAACTGACATGAATACCCGGGTGGTGAAGGGGAATGAAATCAACTATGATCGCGTGGTAGACATGTGCAAAGTCGAAAACGACCACAACGGTCGTTTGACCTATGGAATTAAGTTCACATTCTTTGGGACTACCGCGCAACGAGAGTTATCACGTATTGCTTGGTTCAACATTAACCAAGCTGAGCGTGACCGTTTATATACTCAAGAACGCAAATTTTGGCAGTCTCTTCAGGGAGATAGAAAGGATAGTTAATGAAGAACCGTATGTGTACTGGTACCGAGGTAGCTGTAGTGGGGCTTTCCGACGTATTGTCTGAGCTGCCCCTGGCCGAAATGGCGGCCCTGCCGGCGCCGAGCACGCTAATGTATTACCTTGATCGCAACGATCGGATGTTGTGGCTCGAAGGCGACGTTGACGAGGACGTTTTGAGCCTCGAAAAGCAGATCTTATATTTTAATCGGTGCGATGCCGGGATCCCCCCCGCAGAACGCAAGCCTATCAAACTGCTGATCTATAGCTATGGCGGAGATGGGGTGGCTAGCTTCAGCTTAATCGACGTGATTTTGAATAGCCAGACGCCCATTTACACCATTAATATGGGTGTGGCTATGAGTGCGGCGTTGGTCATTCTGTTGGCCGGGCACAAGCGCTATTGTTTGCCTCGGTCTGTTGCATTGATCCACTCTGGTTCGGGTGGTACCAATGGAACCTATGAGCAGAACGAGGCTCAGATGAAAGACTACCAGCACTTCGTAGGTGTAATGCGCGATTTCATTCTAGAACGCACCTCTATTACCGCCAAGACCTTCAATAAACAGAAGGGCAAGGAATGGTATCTTTATGCCGCAGATCAGGTATCACACCACGTCGTAGACGCTGTGATTAATAGTCTAGACGAAATTAACCCCTGATTTAAGTGGACAAATGAAATCCACCCCAATATAATGGGGATGTCAGCCGGGGCGCGGCCAGTTGAGCCAGATTCTAACGCCCCGGCGTATGGGACGGTAGCCCAACGGCAGCAGGCAGCAGACTCAAAATCTGCCAAGTGAGGGTTCGAATCCCTCTCGTCCCACCAATTGCTCTGTGATCTTTGCGGATTAGGAGACGCGTCGGAAGCGCAAACTTCGTGGATGCGGGTGCCAGTCTATGAAGGCTCGCAGGTGAAGTCGCCCTCGGGCGATAAGGCCGTCCCTTGTTGCAGGACGGGGAGCGTATAAAGGGCAAATCTGGCAACGGCCGGTACCTGAGACCACGAATCCGGCCATCTGAATAATGGGGTGTAGTATAAAGGTCAGTACAACGGTCTCTAAAACCGAGAATCTCAGTTCGAGTCTGAGCGCCCCCGCCATTACACGGGGGCGTAGCCGGATGGCTAGGCGGTGGTTATTCCACTAAGGCAAGGTCCCTCCTTGCCGCCCCCTCAACACTTAGGGATGTAGCCAAGTGGTAAGGCAATGGACTTTGACTCCATCACTCGTAGGTCCGAATCCTGCCATCCCTGCCAATATGTTCGCTTTGCGCGAACGATTCTTTAGGAGGTAAGCATGAAGAAGTTTATTGCACTTGGCCTAGCCCTTCTTTGCATACTGGTTTGTGTGATCGGATGCGATAAGAAGAAGGGAGAAGAGGAGACCACCGTCGAAGAGACTGAAGAGATCGTGGAAACCACGGAGGCTCCTGAGACAAACGAGGATACCACCGAAGTTGTCGAGCCCGTTACCGAGATAGAAACGACGGCTGTTTAAGTAATATTATACCCATGGTAATCTGCGGAAAGCCCATGAAAGACAGAGATTTGCGGATCTGTGGGCGATCGGATGAGTCTGAAGCCCTTAATGCGAAAGGTACAGTATTAACTTTTATCTAGAGACGATGGCCGGATGCGGCCGCGCACTGGACGGATGGTAACTGTTACTGGTTTGCGCAGATATTGATTATGCGTTTTCCTTGGCTGTAGTTATATTACATGCCGACGATTGGACATTTCGTTGCTGGTGCGCCGCCGTAGTATTATGATGCTAATGGTTTAAACACCGAAAATGATGAACACATTCTATTCAGTACGTTGGCGCGGCAAGATCCGGCCTGGGCTGATCGAATTCTACGAGATTGTAGAGACTAATATTTGCCAGTTCGCAAGCTGCACTCTTGCGTGAGGCCCGTGCAGGGGCCAAAAGGTGAGCAACTACCCTAAAGAGAGCGCCGGACATCTCGCCCGTTGAGGAGAAAAGAATGGGTCAAATACTCCTATCCCATCACCAGCACGCAAGGGCATGCGGAAGAGTCAGGTTAAAGTTGGAGTCTTTTATGCCAGTGTGGCGGAATCGGCAGACGCAACGGACTTAAAATCCGTTGTCCGCAAGGGCGTATGGGTTCAAGTCCCATCACTGGTACCAGCGCCTCATATGGGGAAGTATGTTGGAAGCCAAAGAAGGAATGATGACAACATTTCATAGATACGGCTCATTAGCAAACGGTTAGTTCGTCACTAAAGTCGAGGGTGCAAATCCCTTCTCTCCACCAATATTTTGCAGGGATACCCAAGCGGCCGAAGGGGGCTGCCTACTAAGCAGCTAGGCTTGGCAACGAGTGCCTGGGTTCGAATCCCAGTCCCTGCGCCAATTAGGGAGATTCCTTCCGCAGTCGGATCAACTCCCTCCGGGTGATGCCGGGCAAAACAAATGGATCGACGGGGCGTATTCAGGCAGGGCCGATGACCACAGCATTAACCCTCCAGTTCATGAACGGGTTGGCAAACCTCTCGCGAGAGGAAGCTTCCATCAAAATGCCCTTGCTCGGGTCTGAAGCATTGAGAAGACCATATGATGCTCAGGATGAAACGCTTGGTGGTGAGAGCGGCTGACCCGAGAATTATTGGGGCGACAAAATCCGGGAGATGTACCGACATCTGTGCTCGAGGGCTGAGGCAACGAGTGAAAACAAAGACCCCAGAAAAGTTTTCGGAAATAACTATAAACCGACATAGAGTTCAAGGGTTGGCGGTCTGTGCCCCTCGGTTGCAAGCGGGAGACGAGAAGGACCACGCATGGAAATGAACGGCAGTGCGAAAAACCGCCATTTGGCTCATTAGCTCAGTTGGTCAGAGCGAGTGACTGTTAATCATTAGGTCATAGGTTCAAGTCCTATATGAGCCTCCACATATCCACCTAGCTCAACACGGTAGAGCCTGTTGCTTTCGGAGCGGTATATGCAACATAAACGCGCTCGATGCGGGTTCGAATCCCGCGGTGGGTACCAAAAGACGGGTGTAGACACCCGCGAACAGTAATTGTTCTATACTGTTTAGCCGATGACGGAAGTTGTTTGGTTAGGGAAGCGACTTTCAGAGGGCCTATTACAATGGTTAGCGCTGATCCAATGCCTGACTAGGTAAGTGAGCACTTACCGAAAGAAAAGCGTAACTCTCGACCAAATAATCGGGGTGCAGATGCACTTCTTACCAGCCCGCCCGGTGGCGCGAGAGTTCATTTTTAGACAAAAAAACTTAAGGTGCTACGGACCTCTCCCCACTAGGCCTTGGACTTGGACGAACTGGCGATGGGTAGAGCTTAGCGTAACGGCCGGGCAGTAGTTAAATGGAGTTCGATGAACAGCCTTAAGATACAATACAGTGGCGGAATAGGTAGACGCTTAAAGAGTTGGTTGAGAGGTTCGAGTCCTTAACAAGCCTCATAGGTATAGGGTGTATACAACGTGAGATACACTCAATGGGGCAGTGCAATCGGAGCGCACCATTTAAAGGTCGTAACTTCTCATATAAGGTGCAAATCCTTATCTGTATTAAATTATAATGGGGTGTCGCCTAACGGTATGGCGCTTGATTTGGGATCAAGAACCAAAGCAGGTCCGACTCCTGTTACCCCAACCAGGCCATTGTAGCATTAAAGGCCTCGATTCTAATTGGTGGATAGGGAATTAAAGCAGTCCACCCCGGCAAGCAGAGAGATAACCGTTGCTACGCGGAAAGCGCTCCCTAGTCTGCATCAAATTGCTGGCAACCTCAGGTGCGCTCCTGAGATTGGTCCATACAACGGTAGACAAGCATTGAAAGTCAGGAAGAAAATAACAGCGGGATCTAAAGTTGGGACACATTGAGATCCACCTTAACAGGGTTAGATGACCCAGTACCAAGGAAGTGCACCCCAAGCCCGCCCCGTGTGATTGAGCCGACGCGCACGGCAACTGCACACCCGGTGTATGATTTAGCGCAATTTTTATTGGCCAATGGAGGACACAAACATGGATGATCGTTGGTTTTTGATTGAGTTGCAGAACCGGCCGGATGGAATTACCAATTCCACCATAAACAGTTACAGCACTCAGCAAACCACCCGCGCGATGTTTTATCAGCGTTGTGCTGCGGCATGCAGCAGCCAGCAGTTTGTTACTGTTTCGCTGATCATCGTGGATTCACACGGGAACATTATCGAAGACAAAGAGTTGATGACTTCTTATGTTCCCCCGGAACCCGAGCCCGAACCTGAGCCGGAGCCGGAACCGGAACCCGATCCGGAATAATAATCTATTGCAGAGTAGCGGACGTTTCCGCTCTCTGCTCATGTCGGAATGGTGAAATGGCAGCCACGCGAGATTTAGGATCTCGTTCCGAGAAGGAGTGCAGGTTCAAGTCCTGTTTCCGACACCAAAAAAACATATTATAAAATAGTGCTTTTATTTGGCACGGAAGGAAGGGTAAACAATGAAAATTATTGAAACAGCTAATGGACAGCAGCAGGTGGTGGGAGTTTCGGAGTGCGAACTCCGTGAAACCAGTGATGGCCTCATTTGGGCGCCCTGCCTTTCGGCCCGGGACTATGCGGAGATTTGTGAGATTGCACCGCATGATACACAGGCTCCGGCACGAGCCGCAATGTCCACAGAAGAATACGTCGCCAGTTTAGACGACCGTGAAATACAGGCGCAGGCAACTTATGCCGCATATCTCAGTGAAAAGATTGCGGATGGTGAGGCCCTCCAGGCCTTTCTGAGTACGCAAGGAGGAGGCATGTATGTCAGAAGCTAATAAGTAGTATTAGGTTAATTCGAACGATCTTATCACCGTTGCCGACGCCATTCGCTTGCGGACGGGAGAGACGCGCGATTTGATCTTCCCCGACGAATTCGTCGTGGGCATTAATAGTATAGCCGGCACATGGCGGCCAATCCATGTAAATGGTACCGAAATTTTATCGACAGATCCGGCTAGCGGTTTTTTGAATCTCAAGATCGCTTCCGGATCTGTTAATATATTGGGCATTACCGCCACCTCTGCAACTGGAGGACAGAATGCCGAATTTGGGATTCGTGTCAATCCTACTTATTTCTCCTCCGACGCTTAGAACGGGCTCAGCCTGGCAAATTCATGGATTTCGACGCTCGTCACGAATCCTATGCAGGCCGCGAATGACCTGATCGTCGGTGGCACGTCGGGGGCTCCCACTCGTTTGGCGGGTGGCTCCGTCGGCCAGGTACTGGGGATTGACTCCAACGGCAACATAGGATGGCTTAGTGAAGCTCATACGGGCACCGTTACTTCGGTAACGCTAACCTAGGGTGCCGGTATCACGGTGTCGGACTCTGGGGTGGCGATTACCTCGTCTGGCACACGCGAGATTAGCTTAAATATCGCTAGTACATCCGCGTTGGGCGGCATAAGAGTTGGCGAGGGGTTGATGGCGACCGCTGCCGGTGTGCTAAGCATTGATTCTACGACAGCCACAGAAGGTGACGTATTCATTCGGGACACCGACGGTTTTGCGTGGACTCATCAGTATACTGCATACAATACATCGTCGATTCCCTGGGGTAAGGTCAATACCACATCGACCTCGACACTCTTCACCGCGACGGTGCCGGGTGTTTCAGCATATCGCGATGGAGTCTCTTTCTGGCTTAAGAACGGAGTCGTAACTTCGGCCTCTGGGTTTACAATCAATATTAATGGTTTGGGTGCCAAAAAGGTTTATTCCAACATGGCCCCTACGACGCGTGATACAACCATTTTTAATATTAACTACACGATGTTATTCGTGTACGACGCTGCGCTTGATGATGGAGCTGGCGCTTTTGTTTGCTACCGAGGTTATGATGCCAACACTAACACCATTGGTTATCAGATTCGTACGGGCGGCTCAGCTTTGGTAGCGCAAGCTAAGTTTTACCGCTATCGTTTGCTATTCACATCAGCTGATGGAACGCAATGGGTGCCGGCGAATACTAGCACTTCAACGAATGCCACTGCTGTACGTGCTGTTAACCAGTCGCCCATAGATCCTTTTGGGGCAATTGTCTGGTATGGCACGACGACGGCGGTCGAAGCCAACGCCGTTCCCAGTACCTCGTATTTATGGCAGCAAATGTATGGTAGCTCGACGTTGATCGGGTATTCTTTCAACAGAACAGGTGCGGCAGCGACGATGACAGCGCACTTGCCAATTTATATTAAATGCGCGCCGTAGTCTGACGGATCGGCGATCATTGATGCCGATACACCATATGTGCAGACGTTGCCCGCCACTGACGATGGTAAGATCTATATCATGCTAGGCCGGGCAGTCGACGCGACACATTTTGAAATTCTATTGAACCACCCGGTCTACACGCACGTGAATGGGCATGTTCAATTGTGGACACCCTATGCAGCGATCGCTGGCAGCGCCGGTGCAGCAACCAGTGCCATCTATGATGGCGGCTTAAATCCATAGCAAAAAATCTCAGAATGGTATGGGCATAGCATATCAGTTAGCGGTCACACTTTGACCCTGGAGGATGCGAATGGCGATGAGTTAAACGCTATTACATTACCAGATGACAATACAACCTATACCTTAGGTACGGGGCCACAGACTGTCACCTTGACTCCCAGTAGTGGTTCGGTGCAGAGTATTACCGTACCCTACGCCACCAGTGCATTAAATGACGATGGTGGAAATTAGATCACAACTCATTACGGCCATATATTAATAACCAATGGTAATACCGTCGGTTTAGAGGATGGCAACGGTGATGAAATTACGGGTAGTTTTATCACGGTACCATACGCCACCAGTGCCGGAAGCGCCAGCAGTGCAACCAGCGCGATATATGATGGTGGTCTGAACCCCACTCAAAAAATCTCAGAGTGGTACGGACACTCGTTATCATTGAGTAATGGCGTTCTCGCGCTAGAGGACGCAAACGGGGACAGTTTAAGTACTGTGACGTTACCCGAAGGCGTGACGTATACACTTGGCACGTCGGGCAACAACGTAACCCTTACTCCAAGTACGGGATCGGTGCAGAGTATCACCGTGCCGTACGCTACTAAAGCCTTGGGCGACGATGGTGGAAATTAGATCAGCACTTATTATGGGCACAAGTTAATAATTTCAGGGAATACCCTGGGGCTCGAAGATGGTAACGGTGATGAGATCACCGGTAGTTTTGTCACAGTGCCATATGCCACGGCGGCTGGATCTGTCGCTTGGGCTAATGTGTCCGGACACGCCGCCGGCGTGAAGGACGATCTGGGAATTGCAGCCTCTGGCACTACATTCTTGCGCAAAGATGGAACATGGGCTACACCCACTGATACGAATACTACATACAGTTTATCGGGGGCCCTGGGGTCACATAAATTTACAACCACATTAACGGCGACCAATCCCTCGGGAACCAGTACGTCGGTCATTGAGTTCGTCGCGGGTAGTAATGTCACTTTAACGGATGACACCACCAATAAGAAGATCACAATTGCCGCGACAGACACTACTTATACGCTGGGAACGGGCGTCAATACGGTTACACTTACTCCCAGCTCGGGGAGTGCGCAAAGTATTACTGTACCGTATGCTACGGCAGCGCGGAATGACGACGGGGGCAATTAGATTTCTGCCACGTACGGCCACTCTCTCGTGGTCAGCGGGACTACCGTTGGTTTAGAAGATGGCAACGGAGATGAAATTACTGGCAGTTTCGTTACTGTACCCTATGCATCTTCCGCTGGTTCAGTGGCCTGGGATAATGTATCGGGACACCTCGCTGGAGTTAAGGCAGATCTGGGCATTGAATCTAGCGGGTCTACTTTCTTACGTAAAGATGGTACCTGGGCGACGCCGACCGATACTAATACTACCTATGCGATTTCTGGTGCGCTGGCGAGCCACAAGTTCACCACGACTCTAACTGCCACGAACCCATCGGGTACCAGTACCGCTGCTATTGAATTTGTAGCGGGCAGTAATGTGACCCTGACAGACGATACGACCAATAAGAAAATCACTATTGCGTCCGCGAATACCACTTATACGTTGGGTGTGGGAACCAACACAGTCACACTCACGCCAAGTTCTGGCAGTGTACAGACGATTACAGTACCTTATGCCACCAATGCTCGGAACGATGATGGGGGCAATTAGATTAGTACCACCTATGCTCACTCTTTAATAGTTAGTGGTAATACGGTGGGGCTGGAAGATGGCAATGGCGACGAAATTACTGGCAGCTTTGTGACGGTTCCTTATGCCTCTTCTGCTGGTTCTGTCGCGTGGGCCAATGTTGATGGGCACCTCGCTGGTGTGAAGGCAGATTTAGGTATCGAGTCTACAGGATCAACATTTTTACGCAAAGATGGTACCTGGGCCACGCCAGCTAATACTACATATACGCTTTCGCATCCTGCAGATACGTATAACCTGGTCTTAAGTGCTGGGGGCACCGCCCAAGACACTATTACGTTGGGCGCAAATGCTTGGAATAGCACTGCCATCCCCACCGTTTATATTAAGAGCGCTGCGGTAAGTGGCAGTACGTTGACCTTGACCAAGTCGGACAACACGACTGTTACATTTTCTGACACGGACCTAAATACGTGGCGTCCGATTAAGTATGGATCAACGACGCTTAATGATACGGCAACAACATTAGAGTTTGTGGCTGGCAGCAATGTGGGGTTATCTTTCAGTAGCGGCAAGCTAACGATCAGCAGCAGCTATACCAATACGACGTATACGTTGGGGACCAGTGGTAATACAGTTACGCTGACACCGAGCTCCGGGAGCGTGCAGAGCATCACTGTGCCCTATGCAACTAAGGCTCTTGGCGACGATGGCGGGCATCAAATCAGTACTCATTATGGCCATCTTTTAGTTATCAGCGGCAACACTATTGGATTAGAGGACGGTAACGGCGATGAAATCACAGGTAGTTTCATTACTGTTCCTTATGCAACTGCTGCTAACACCGCGACCACTGCAGATAGCGCAAATTCTGTTGCGTGGGCTAACGTGTCTGGCCATGCCGCTGGAGTCAAAGCAGACATTGGTATCGCGACCACTGGCACTACCTTCTTACGCAAGGACGGTACCTGGGCAACCCCAACAGACACTAATACGACATACGCTATTTCGGGCGCTCTTTCGAGCCATAAATTTACCACAACTTTAACAGCAACCAACCCTTCGGGCACAAGTACTACCAGTCTGGAGTTGGTCGCCGGTACGAACATTACACTAACCGACGACACCACCAACCGGAAGATCACGATCGCATCCGCTAATACCACATATACCTTAGGAACGAACGGAAACTCTGTGACTTTAACGCCCAGTTCTGGATCCGTACAGAGTATTACAGTTCCCTATGCCACCAACGCAAAAAATGACGACGGAGGCAACTAGATTTCTACAACTTACGGGCACGCACTGATAGTTAGTGGAAACACTGTGGGGCTCGAAGACGGAAATGGCGATGAGATCACAGGCAGTTTTGTAACTGTTCCCTATGCTACTGCCGCGGGATCGGTTGACTGGGCAAACGTTAATGGTCATGCCGCCGGGGTAAAAGCCGATTTGGGCATTGCATCTTCAGGCGCGACTTTCTTGCGCAAGGATGGACAATGGGCGACGCCCGCAAATACGACTTATACTCTAACGCATCCGACCAATACTTACAATCTTGTCCTAAATGCTGGCGGGACCGCGCAAGACACGATTACGCTGGGGGCGAATGCGTGGAACAGCACCGCGATTCCTACAGTCTATATCAAGAGTGCATCTGTAAGTGGGAGCACCTTAACTTTAACCAAATCCGACGATACGACAGTCACCTTTTCAGACACCGATCTGAATACCTGGCGGCCAATCAAATACGGCTCCACCACGCTCAATGACAAGACTACGACGCTGGAGTTTGTAGCCGGCAGTAATGTTGGGCTATCTTTTAGCTCAGGCAAACTAACTATTTCTAGTAGCTATACTAACACCACCTATACGTTGGGCACCAACGGGAATACCGTGACGCTGACACCGAGCTCTGGCTCTGTACAAAGTATTACTGTTCCATACGCCACCAAGGCTTTAGGGGATGACGCCGGCAATCAGATTACGACAACTTATGGTCACGCTTTGGTTGTTAGTGGGAATACCGTAGGCTTGGAAGATGGCAACGGAGATAGTATTACAGGTAGTTTTATCACAGTCCCCTATGCAACGGCCGCGGGTAGTGCAACGACAGCAACAACGGCTGACACTGCTAATTCTGTCGCATGGGCAAACGTGTCGGGGCATGCGGCCGGAGTCAAAGCCGACATTGGCATTGCCACCAGCGGAAGCACTTTTTTACGGAAAGACGGACAGTGGGCGACACCAACCGATACTAATACTACGTATAGTCTTTCTGGTGCCCTCTCAAGCCATAAGTTCACCACGACCCTTACGGCCACGAACCCGTCCGGGACGAGTACTTCAGCAATTGAATTTGTGGCTGGGGGCAACATCACGTTAACCGATGACACGACTAATAAGAAAATCACCATTGCCGCCACCGATACCACATACACGTTTTCGGCCCCCTTATCAAAGAACAGCTCTAATGTTGTTAGTTTGTCCCTGGGTACCGGACTAACTACTTCTAGCAACGCGCTAGTGGTTGATTCTGGATGGTTGGAGGATGAGATTTCCGATGCTTTGACGGGTTATGTGACGGGCAGTGGCACTAGCGGGTATTTAGCCAAGTGGAATGGCAGCGGGTCGCTTACCAACGGCCCATAGCTGGGAAGTTCCACCACAACTTATTTACGCAACGATGGTACTTGGGCAACTCCCACGGATACGAATAATGCGGTAACGCAAACCGCTACCACCACCAATGCAACGTATGAGGTTTTGTTTAGTAATACTGCGGACAATACCACACGCACCGAGGGGGCGCGGAAAAATAGTAACCTGTTATTCAATCCTTCGACGGGTACAATGAGCACTGTGATCTATACCATGATGGTGGGCACCACAGCCAAAGCACGTATGAACTATGATAATACTGTCGAGGCAATTAAATTTACATTTGTGTGAGAGAGGTGGAACATGGCTTTAAAAATTTGGATGCCATTTGTTAATGATACTGAAAATTAGGGCTTGTGTTCCACCGCCACGCTGTAGAAAACCGTCGACGCCTATACCGCATAGACCGACGGTAAACTGGGGGGTGCCTATTCCGGCTATAGTTTATACCACGCCAGCGAGGAATTCCTGGGCAATCAATGGAGTGTGGCAGCTTGGGTGAATGCGGTCTCCTTCGGGTAGTATAACAATATTATTTTTTGTAAAAATATTAGTAGTAGTACCGATTGCCACATTTATTGGTCTGTAATTTCGAACAATACTTACAATATTGGGGTGAACGGTCCGAGCGGAACTACGACATGTTCCTATACATTCGCCACCAATACCTGGTATCATCTTGCTACAACTTATGATGGATCACGCATTAAAATGTATATTAATGGGGGCCTAGTGAAAGATGTGGCTTATGCTTCTACGCAACCAACTGGTTGTTTAAACTTCGGCTTAGGTGCCCGCTCCAGTAACGCGGCGGGCACCAGTGCCACGGCTGCGGGTAACTGGAAGTTCAATGATTTCCGGCTATATGATACGGCAATCTCAGCCAAAGAGGTAGAAGAGCTGGCACGCGGTTTGGTGCTGCACTATAAGTTAGACGGCGGTATCATGCGGGGTTAGAATCTAATTGCTAACAGCAAACTAGATGCCACGTGGCCGTTTCCGACCTCATCATACTCGGATAAATATTCCCCGACCACTCTTTCTGTACCGACAGGGGACGTGTACACGCTGTCATTTGACGCAAAATCTACTGTTGCGGGCGACGTTATTAGAACGCATTACTATAGCCCCAACACTACTACAACCTGTATCTCTAGCCAAGGAACTACGCGCACGGCCAGCGATGGCTATATGACTTTCACCTTATCGAAGGAGTGGCAAAGGTACTGGGTGACATATTATTAGACAACGACAACTGCGGTTAAACATATTATTTGTCCCCGACTTATGAGCGGTGAGGGCACAGGATCTGTATCGATAAAAAACGTGAAATTTGAAGAGGGGAAAACGGCTACTGCGTGGTCTCCGGCGCCATCGGATGCCTTATATGATACGGCCTATAGCAGTAGAGTGTGTGATTGTTCAGGCTATAAGCATCACGGCAGTATTGTCAACACTTTGGCTACTAGTTCCAATACGCCGCGTTATACTGCTTCAATCAAAATACCCGCAGCTTCTAGCGGTGTCAAATTGTCCAATTTTTCTATCGGTAATGTTTGGTCCATGGGGTGTTGGTTTTACTACCCATCGAAGGACAATACGGGTTGGAAAGCGCTCGTTATTTTAAACAATAATGGCGGTGATGCCGATTTATAGTTTGGGAATTTTATTAACTGTAGCGGAACCAACTTGCAATATAGCGCCAATGGTAAGTATACCACGAGTGTCAGTTTCACCTATGGAACGTGGAACCATGTTTTCAATACCTATGATGGTACCGTTTTGCGGTGCTATCTGAATGGCCAATACCAAACGTCGGTCACTCCAGGGCAAACCTTGTTGCGATCGAACTTGGGGATTGGTTTTAAAAGCTCCGCCACTGATTTCAGCACCTATGGGAATTCGGCGACGAATGCCCAAATCAGCGATGTGCGTATCTATGCAACCGCTTTGAGCGACAAACAAGTGTTGGAGTTATACAATGAAAGTGCGGCAATTGACCGTTCTGGCACATATTATACAAGGGAGGTGATTGAACAATGAATGGTTTGGATATAACGCGTACTGGCCTTTCTTGTGCCAATCGCTTCCAAGAACTATATGAAGACCAGGATGGCAATAGGTTTATGATGCTACTCTGGCATGATAATAAATAGGGTAATCAATTGTTTACCCAATCGAATGCTACGAATAATGAAGAGCCGGGCCTATTCTCGCGGTTATATTTACTCGAGAGTGCGCCCGCGCTCTTCCAAACAAGTGGCGCTTTCGAATTCATCGCCTTTATGCCCGACGATAATGATCTGATCTATCGGTGGAAACAAACCTCCAATCCGATGACAACGACCAGCGTATCGGGATTTACAAATATCTCGAATAGTACTGCCGGGCTGTCAAAATATAATAGTAACACATATTTGCGCACGCAGGCCACATGGTGGGGGGCGGTTGGATGTTGGACCGCATACACACAAGGTGGCCGCCGTGGTATCCCCGGCTTCGGAGGAAATAGCGACGCCAATGTGTGTACGGGTTTAATGTTGTTATTCGCGAAAATTAATGAGAAGTCTGTAATGGACTTTCCTACATTATTACTTGCCAATGATTTTCAAGAATATTGAAGTTGACTTTTTGGGCACATGCCCTTATAATATAATAAAAAAGGAGGAAGTGGCACAATGGCATAGTTAAAAGATTTAATGGTTTATGGCGATGCCAAATTTTTAGCAAATGCCATGTTAGACCATGATCCCACCCTTAACCTTGAGGCTGCAACGAAACATTATGTGGACTAGGCGGTTGCTGGTACCATCACCGGATCGGGTACTAACGGGTATTTGACCAAATGGAGCGGCGGTAGCTCTATCACGAATGGGCCATAGTTGGGCTCCAGTACGACAACCTATTTGCGGAATGACGGCAGTTGGGCTACGCCGCCCAATACCACCTATACATTGGGCACGGGGACAAAAACGGTCACCTTAACGCCGAGCCCCGGATCAGAGCAGAGCATTACCGTACCTTACGCCACAAGTGCTCGGAATGATGACGGCAACAATTAGATTAGTACCACATATGGACACAGTTTATTGCTTAGTGGCGGCAAGCTTAGCTTAGAGGACGGTAACGGTGATGAAATTTCGGGTAGTGGGGTCACCATTCCGGGTTGGCGACCAGTTAGTCCACGTGATTTTACGAATGGCACGCTAATCAAAACCAGCATTAATTATGCGGTATCCGACGGCGCGGCGTTTTATTTGCACATTTTAAGTGATGGATACGGCACTGCTGACATCGATACTGTGGCAACAGGATATATTTATAGTAGTAGTTACCTATACGCCACTGGTATCACCAATTATGGGCGTTAGATTCTCCCCGAATTAAAAGCCATGAATATCGACGGTAATTTATGTTTCTGGTTTGCGCGCATTGGCTACTGGCAGTCTTTTGCATGCGAGTGTTATTCGGCGAGTTCAGGAAATTATAATTCGAATTTAGTCACTGAGGTGAGTAATTCGGCTGACCCCTCATCCTCTGCTACCAAAGTGGTGGTGCTAGGGACGGGGGGGTCATCTCCCAAGGGCATTAATAAAAGCGTATTTGCTCATTCTGCAGGGTCGCAAACTACTAATTATTTGACAAAATGGTCTGCTGGTAATACCATTACTGATGCTGCGGCCTATGACACTGCTGCGAGTAATAGTACAATAGCGCAACGCACTGCTAACGGCTATTTATATGCTACTTACTTCAATAATTCTAATTCAGCAGTAAACATCGCGAGTTACACCGTACGAGGGGTTAATTTTACTTCTTCTGATGGCTTCGTCCGCAATACACCTAAAGCCAACTTTACTAGTTGGCTAGGACTCGGAGAACTTGCTTATCTCAGCGGTACGAGCGGTAACGAAAATAAATATTTAATATTTGATGGCTCTAGCGAATATAGCTGGGGCGACGTGAAGAGTTTAACGGGTTGGTCAGCTCTTTCTACAACAACCGCAGTTAATGATTTTATGACTGGCAACACTCTTAAATTTGCCGAAGTTAAATCTTATACTACTGCCGCGCTTGATGGCAACGACGGAGTACTACTTTCTGTTGGATATCCAGGGACTACCAATGGTTATGGTATGCAAATACTTATGGATGATAATAACGCAAAAACCACCATATATGCGCGCGGTCGTAAGGCAACCAACTATGACACATGGCGGAAAATCGCTCATAGCGGCAATCTAACATTAAGTATTAGTAGTAATAATTTATCATTAAAAGTAGATGGCACAACAGTGTCTACTGTGACACTACCGAACACCTGTTTAGCCGAAGGCACAAAGATTTTAATGGCTAACCATACAGAAAAGAATGTCGAAGATATAGCAGCAGGAGATTCTATTCTTTCATATGATCCTAATACAAATTAGCTGATTGAGGCTATAGTAGTAGGCAATTATGAAACAGGAGTTTCTGATGATTTTGTTAATTATTATTTTGACGATGGTTCTTTTGTGACTATTTTTGGCAAGCATTGTTTGTATAGCGTTACTGAAGGAACAGCACGTGGTGTAGATTTTTGGGAGCCAGGCTGGGAAAGCATTAACGATAAAGGAGAAACAATTACCTACATTGGCTCTGAAGATATTCATAATGCTGGTCGTAAACGTCACTTCGACCTTCACAGTTCCAACAAATTATATTTCGCGAACGGTATCCTGAATGCCCAGTCGCTGACTCTCGACTATCCGTTGTATAAAGACGGCGAACTTCCTAAAGAATTCATCGCCGCTCTTAAGGCTGACTTTGATTCTTCGGCGAATCTCCACACGCATCAGTTCGATAAGAAGACTGGCTCTATTCTCGCCCCTATCCTCAAAGAGCTCAAAGTTCAGAAGAAGGTTATGGACGACAACAAGAAGCTTCTTGCCGATTCTGATTACCTGGTCGCGAAATTCACCGAGGGGCTTATCAGCGCCGCTGAGTGGCTCAAGGCGAAAGCTGAACGCGCGGGCTGGAGAAGTGCTGTCAACAAAGCAGAACCTCTGTACGCCGCGGCTCAGGAGCGTTATGAGGCGTTTAAAGCCAAGTATGCACCGACCAACACAAAGCGCGAAAGATTCAACGCAGCCGTCGCGCGAGACAACGCTTGCCTAGGCGCGCTGAAGGCTTATTACAAATCAAAGAACGAATTAAAATAAGAAATCGTAAAACTCTTCGCAGCGACCGAAATAAAAACACCATTTTATCTTATAATATTGCCCCCTTTTAGGGCGATCATTAATTCAAAAATTCACGGGGGCGGTTCATTCCGCCCCCGATCCCATGAACGGAGGAAAAAACCATGGCACAACGAATGGAAAACGAACCCAATCACATTTTGGTAGAATCTTCACATCGCGCGCAGGCCGAAGACAGGTTGTGGTATGTAATGGACGACAACGACCTCGACACACTGAAGTCGGAGCAGACGGTTTATTTTGGAGACAAAGCCTATGTGATCAAAGCGCAAAAATTCTACATTATGGGTAACGACGACACTTGGTATGAATTGCCCTAAGGAGGGCTAAAATGGGAATGGATTTTAGACGTCCCAACTATGTAACGGGATTTCGCTGGGGCAAAGCCCTAATTTGGGCTGCTAATGAAAGCGGCGGCAAAGGGAGACCAAATCCGCTCGATGAACCAATTGCAGAATTAGTAACACCTTAGCCGCTATCTACTGCTGAGGGGGACAATACTTTAACAGTTGCCGCGGAAGTAGATGACATATCCTTGGATGACACGTCTGTGAAGCATAAATAATCTACGAATAGGCGTAATTCTTAATTTTAACCCGTGGAGGTTCCCGTATGGGTATTTATCTAGGTTACCGTGAGCTTGTTTTAACGGATGACGAGCTGTCAGATTTTTATTCCGGGTTATATGAATTTCCTGCCGATCTGGCACGGAATGAATATGTGATAATTAAGAATGTTGAAGGAGAAATTGTAGCAAAAACGCGATACGACGGTGAGGCAATGATTCAAGTACGCTACCCCACCATCACCAATCGCAATATGACTGTTTGTGGGCGTAATGAATATCAGCATTGTGCAATCGACTTGCTATTGGCACGCAATGTCCCGGTCAAGTTATTATTGGGGGAGAGCGGAAGTGGGAAAGATTATTTAATGTCCGCTGCCGCCATGGCCCTCATAGATCGGGGAAAGTTCCAAAAAATCGTGTACATTCGTCCGAATGTTACCATTGATGGGGTGCCCGACATTGGCTACCGTAAAGGCGACACCTTCCAAAAATTAGCGTGGACCCTGGGGCCGCTGATAGACAAATACGGAGGGTAGCAAGCTATTGAAAACCTCATTCGTCGTGAAATTCTGGAATTAGTTCCCTTAATGGAAATTCGAGGACGTTCATTTGACAATGCGATTATTTATGTCAGTGAGGGGCAGAACCTAACGACCAATGTATTGCGCTCAATTATCACACGCGCTGGAGAAAAAACAGAAGTGTGGTTAAACGGTGATATTGCTTAGATCGACCGTGAAATTTATCGCGAGCATAACGGTATTACTCAAATGGCCAACAAGTTTCGGGACAATCCCATGTTTGGCTGTATGTATTTGCCAATTGTAGAACGTTCCGCGGTTGCGAAATTAGGCGGTTTGCTAGAAGAGACTGAATAATGGATGGAGGATAATGAGATGTTTTTACATACCCTAGATGATACCAGTTGGTCTATCGCCGACATTATCGGCCCTATTGGTACTGGTACCCATAATTTTTTCATTAATTTCACTGCGAACGAGACCGAGTATGCATCGATCCGTTTTGTGGGCGATGCGAATAGCGGTCACGTGTATTACGACGACACTTTGGTCGCATCCTACCCCCTGACCGTGTGGGAGGATGCTGCATACCAGCAGGTCGCAATAGCTGGCGGCATAGACGCCACGAATCCCACTCTGTTAGCTTGGTTTAAGCAGTATGCGAAGAATGCTACGCCGAGCGGTGGAGATGCGGATATTATCAGTGCCCTAAATGATATCGCAGAGGCGATTTCTGGTGGTGGATCTGGCGGTGGGCTTCCCGATACCACTGATGCATCCGCAGGAGATGTCCTTGCTCTCGACGAGGACAAGCAGCCTACTTGGGCAGAGCCCAGCGGGGGAGATGGGATACAGCAGTATCGTGCTGGCAATCCTGGCGAAGTGCTCTTTTGTATGCCGGGCGACACACCTACGGGGTATTGGCAACCCGCTATACAATTAATCTTATTTGACGAACAATACTTGGGAGCCAATAAGGTGTATGCTTGCAATTCAGCAAACCTATCCACCGTGAAATCCAATACTACTCTGGCGGGTTATCTGCCTATTGCGAGGATACGAAATCTGGCTGAGACTGAAATTAAGTACTGGTACCCGTCTCGCGTAACGACCGAAGATTTATATTTCCACGATCCCATGACCGAGACTGAATATCGAGCCGTCATTTAGATATATAATGACCAAACGTATATCGTTTTATAGCCAGTCGGTCCAGATGCAGAGGTCTAATCACCGCAGACTGACACTGTGATAAAATAATTGTTTTATATAATAAACAAAACAGGCATTTTTGTCTATAATAATAAACATATTAAGGAGGTGGGCACATGCCTACACTTGGATGTATTCCTTCTCCCCCGGATGTCCGGGATTATAAACTAGTGGTTGCCGGCTCTGCCGGGCCATTGCCCGAATCTTTCGAGCTAATTCCGCCCAAAGTTAAAAATCAGGGCGGCACCTCCTCGTGCGTCGCTCATGCGGCATCTTCGGCGGTGGAGTATTTCCACGCGCAAGAGCACGAAGCTGTTGCACAGTTTTCAACCGAATTTATTTATGGCTACCGCCCCAAAGACTACTATCAGGGCAACGGTATGATCATTCGTGAGGCGTTGCAAACTCTGGCGCAGCTGGGAGATGTTTTTTGGATTAATTTACCGGGCAACCATCAGGTGGAAGAAGCTCGCGCTAATGTGGATAAACACCTCGAAGCGTTGACGCCTTTAGCGGCGCCGCATAAAATAGCGGAATATTATCGCTGCCGTGGTGCGGAAGAAATGAAACGTGCATTGGTTACGGGACACCCGCTGATCTGCTGTATTGCAGTACGCCAGGGCGACCATTTGGATTCCACCCATGTTTGGCGCACGGATCCCAAAGCGAACATCACGGGGTACCACGCGTTAATGATTTATGGTTATAACACAGTGGGGTTCTTAACACAGAACTCCTGGGGCACAGTTTGGGGCAACGGCGGGCGTTTTATACTACCCTACGATTTTGAACTTGGAGAGGTCTGGGGTCTTCGTGATCAGGCCGATCCTGACGCCGAGAATGATATCAAACGCCCCTTCCGCTCATTTATTGGCCAAATCATTGCTAAAGTTATTAATTTCTTCTTAAGACTTGGTCGCAAGTAGTGATATTTACAAGGAGGAACAACAATGATCTTAATTGATTATGTTAACCAGTCCTGGCAGACTACTTACGTGTTGTATGCCGACACGTAGGCGGAGGTGCCGCGCACTGGCTTGGAAACGGCCGCGCTGGTCGACCTAAAAGATTTACCCACCAGCTCAATGATCTATACCTCCTATGGCGATATCGCTATTTTAAACAGTTCTGACGTTTGGATTTGGAAGGGCACTGAGGAACCAGTTTAGGTTGACCCTTGAGGTGAGTTGCAATGACGAAAGACCTGCTTCTTGCCATTGCTCTGAGCGGCGGGTCGGGGGGATCTTCCCCAGCGCACGGTCAGGTTGACTGGAATGAAACGAATCCGAATTCCGCTGCCTATATCAAACATAAACCGCGCATAAATGGAGCGACACTGACCAGTACCACGACCTCATTTGATCTTGGATTGATGGACGCCCCTGATGAACCAGGGGCGCCCAACGCCATTCTTAAAAATACAATGAGCGGATGGCCCTCATGGGCGAATGCAGCATTGGTTGCTGAGACGGAGGGGTCGCGCAGTACGCCCGGCACAACTGTTATTATGGCAGGGAATGCCTTGGACCCGCATAGCGGGGAGGGTAAAATCGGCATGTTCCGGATGCTGTATGCTTCTGGCAATAATGTAGCGAATGTCACGATATGCGCGGCAGCTCCCACGAGCGGGGCATTTGCCAAAACTTTTCTTTTTGGTGCCCAAACTCCGGCGGGAGATGCATATGTAATTTCAAGTTCTAGAGCCGAAAATGCGCCCGGAGCCCTGGCAAAATTTGAGGATGGGTTGTCGGTGGTTGCGGGGAACTTGGTCGAGGAAGACATCGAAGTTCGAACCAATAAAGTTACATCAGTTTCAGCTCAGTCTACTGATACCCAATATCCGTCAGCAAAGTGCGTATATGACGCTATCGACAATGCTACCACATCTATCTCGGACGCTGAAATAGACGTGATTTGTCAATAAAATTTTAAGAATTGCTTACGAAGGAGGCTAACAAATGAGCGAAAAGTATTTGGATTAGGCCGGTCTATAGAGAGTCTGGGATAAAGTTAAGGGACTTATTCCTACGAACACTTCCGATCTGACCAACGATGGTAGCGATGGCACTTCAACTTATGTTGAGGCCGATGATCTCGCAACCGTTGCTACTAGCGGTAGCTATAACGACCTATCTAATAAACCTACGATTCCCACAGTAAACAATGCCACCCTTACTGTTCAAAAGAATGGCACCTCTGTGGGCACCTTTACCGCAAACTCGAACACGAATACAGAGATCAATATTACCGTCCCAACAAGTGCGGCTGACGTATCGGCGCTTCCGGCCAGCACCAAATATGGCGCTAGTATTAGTGTCTCTATTAATACTACTAACTATCAAATCACCACCACGCTGAAAGATCAGGACGGCAATACATTGGGTACCGCCCAAACGATCGATCTACCGCTTGAAAGCGTGGTCGTCAATGGTTCTTACGATAGTACCAATAAAGAAATTGTCCTTACACTTCAAAATGGCAACACCATTGAGATTCCTGTGAGTGACCTGGTGTCGGGATTGCAATCCGAGATTACCGCCCAGAACAAACTGAGTGCTGATCTTGTTGACGATACCAACACCACCCATAAATTCACTACAGCAGCCGAGAAGACCAAACTGGCAGGTATTGCGACCGGAGCGCAGGTAAACGTTATTGAGACGGTAAAGGTTAACGGTACTGCTCTGACGGTTACCAGTAAAGCCGTAGATGTCACTGTACCAACGCAGACTTCTGATTTGACTAATAACGGTGCGGACGGCACCTCCACTTATGTTGAAGCGGATGACCTGGCGACTGTAGCGACATCTGGCTCGTATAATGACTTGTCTAACAAGCCGACCATTCCTACGGTCAACAATGGTACCTTAACGATTCAACGCAACACTACCACTGTTGGCACCTTTACGGCAAACCAGTCGGGTAATACAACCGTAGATATTACTGTGCCCACGAAGACCAGCGATCTCACCAATGATAGCGGTTTTATCACTTCCGCCGATGTTGGTGTAACATCGTTCAATGGCGCGACTGGAGCAATTGTATATCACGGTATCGTGTATATCGAGAGCAGTGATTTGAGCCTGGCTACTTACAGTGCTTTAGCAGCTTATATTTCTGCTGGTAGTCTTCCCATAATTCTTGACGGGACCAATTTACTATATTTTGCAAATATGGGGTCGGCCAATGAGCTGATCTTCCATCCGATTAGACCAACAAGCGCTACATATACTTATCGTTATATCACAAGTGATAATGTCTGGCACACCGCTACGGCGGCTGGTTTAATGTTATAGGGGGATATGGTAGCATTGACCAATGCTGAAATAGACGCTATTTGTGTCTAATAAATAAAGGAGGCTGCTATGCCTGAGAAATATCTAAATGAAAGTGGCCTATCTCATGTATGGGACAAGATAAAGGGGATCCTCCCCAATGGCGCATATTATGTCGAGGGAACGGGGTCCGCGGCAGCAGTGACTAGCAAGCCTTACTATTCAGCCCGTTGGAGAGGCAGTAATGCCAATATTACCTCGCTTTACTCGGGGTTAATGATTAATTATAAATTGGATGTGGCGGGTAACGGCTCATATTACACGGTGCTCGATCTCAACGGTTTGGGGGAGCACCCGGTATGTTCAAATGTGAACTCCGCTATTTCTACGAAGTATGCCGTTGGCTGTATTATCCCTCTAGTATATGATGCCACTTAGACTGCCTCTGCTTATATTAATGCAAATAGCGCCACTACCATTACCGGCGTATGGAAGATGGCCGAGTATGACTCGACTATTACCTATCGATTAACCAACTATTACTATAATCCCAAGACAACTACCGCGCTGCATCGTTACCAGTTTTTGTTTCATAGCTATGATTTAAGCCACGTTATTCCAGCAAGTACGGCGAATAATCAACCATCGACATATACTAAAGCGCTAACCAGCGTAGGTTTTGATCCATTTGGGCCGATATATTACTATGCTTCTACGACCGATAAAGCGGCCGAAGAGGCGCTTAGTTCAAACGTGGCTGCCGCGCAGTACTTAACAGATGTGCGATATTCTTTTAATATCAACAGTAGTGGTACTGCTGGGACGACCGCTTTAACGGCAGGATTACCAGTTTTTATTAAAGCACGGTATAATAAGACGACACACTTGGCTTATTTTGTGCAAGACACAACTTCAGCCTCATATTTCACACGTAGTAGTTTAACACAGACCTTGCCAGTCTCCAATCCTAACGACGATGCGGGTTTGGGCTATATTTTCATCTATATTTATCTGGGGCAGGCCTACAATAAGTATCAGATGGATCTGCTAGTTAATCATCCTGTATATTATTGGGACACAGCAGCGGGCAAGATTGAGCAGTTAACCGCCGGTCCGCTCCCTGGTACGCTGGATACGACAGCAACGACAGCATAGAGTACAAATGCTGCTGAACCTTTAAATGGCGCCGTCACGCTCCATAAAATCGCTAAAACTGGTACTTATTCAGACCTAATTGGGACGCCCAATTTAGCAAGTGTGGCTACTTCGGGGTCTTATAATGATTTGAGCAATAAGCCTACCATTCCAACTGTTGGTACGCTTAAGACTGATAATACATCGGCTCAATCAGCTAGCGCTTCTGAGTCGTTTGGGGGTACCATTAATTTGCATAAAGTTGCAAAAACAGGTACATATTCGGATCTTATTGGCACCCCCACGTTAGCAACTGTAGCCACTTCCGGCAGTTATACTGACTTATCGAATAAACCAACTATACCTAGCGCTCCTGGAACCTTAAATACGACAGCGACAACGGCGCAGTCTACGAGTGCTTCTGAGGCTTTAAGTGGCTCTATTACATTGCATAAAATTGCTAAGACCGGCACATATTCAGATCTAATTGGTACACCGACACTAGCGACCGTAGCCACCTCGGGCTCGTATAACGATCTAAGCAATAAACCCACGATCCCCTCTGCCCCTGGAACGTTAAACACAACGGCGACATCCGCCTAGAGCACGGCGGCGGCAGAGGCGCTTAGCGGTTCTGTCACTTTGCATAAAATCGCAAAAACTGGTAGCTACAATGATTTAAATAATAAACCTACGATCCCCACAGTTGTTAGTACATACTCTGCCACGGGTACCGATGCAGTTAATGGCACCGCTGTTGCGGCGGCGCTCGCAACATTGCCGACGCCTATGCAATTTATTGGTACTGTTGGCACTAGTGGAACAGTCACGTGGGCCAATTTACCCGCCGCATCCACATGTTAGGGATATACGTACAAAGTTATTACGGACCATTCTACTGCGCCGATTTGCAAAGCAGGAGATACCATCGTTTCTAATGGCACAGAATGGGTTGTCATTCCTTCGGGCGATGAACCCAGTGGAACGGTTACCTCGGTGGCGGTCTCTAATGGTGGGGGACTATCGGTTTCTGGCAGTCCAATCACCTCATCTGGAACCATTACCATCTCGCACGCTGACACTAGTTCGCAAGCTACTGTCACCAATAGTGGCCGCACATATATTCAAAGCGTAACGTTAGATACTTATGGGCACGTGACCGCCCTGTCGAGCGCAACCGAAACAGTTACTGACACCAACACTACATACACTTTGAATGTAAGCGGTACTGGTACTAATGCTAATAAAGTAGGTTTAGTTGCCGGTGGTTCTGGTTCGGGCACAACCTGGTATACAATTCCATACGCAACAGCGGCTGGCAGCGCCGATGTTGCTGCTAGTGCGACCACCGCTGGCACAGCAGATGTGGCAAATTCTGTCGCATGGGCCAATGTCTCGGGGCACGAAGCAGGTGTTAAGGCAGATATCGGTATTGCAACGAGCGGCACAACTTTCCTTCGTAAAGACGGGACCTGGGCGACACCAACAGATACAAATACTACTTATGCCTTATCTGGCGCGCTGTCAAGTCATAAATTCACATCTACTTTGACGGCGGGCGGCTCTGGATCGGGCACAAGTACTACTGATCTTACACTTGCGGCTGGTAGTAACATTACATTAACAGACGACACCTCAAATCGCAAGATCACCATTGCGGCGACTGACACAAATACGACTTATACCCTAAACGTCAGTGGCACTGGTGATAACGCAAATAAGATCGGTCTTGTTGCTGGCGGATCGGGCTCTGGCACCGCATGGTATACAGTTCCCTATGCAACAAGCGCAGGCACTGCGGCCTCTGCCAGTTCGGTTGCCTGGGCGAATGTGTCGGGACACGATGCTGGTGTTGATGCTGATTTAGGGATCAATACTTCGAGTGGTGACACCACAAAGTTCCTCAATGCTAAAGGCGGATGGGCGGTGCCAGCTGGTACATATGTTCATCCCGCTTATGATACAGCCACTGCGGCTGCTGTTAAAATCGGGCGTGACTCCACGGGGCATGTAACGATTGGTGCTGCGTTAACCGCGGCAGATGTTGGTGCGGCCACCAGTGGACACACTCATACATATACTCTAAATGGTGCGTCGACTACATCGTTATCGTTCTATGCACCAACCGGAGCCGGTACTTCGGGGCAATATTTAAAGTCAAACGGAAGCGGCGCACCATCCTGGACAAACTTCCCGACGATCCCGTCAATTACATTAAACGGCTCTTCGACTACCTCGCCGGCATTTTATGCGCCAACAGGCGCGGGTACCTCAGGACAATATCTAAAATCTAATGGATCGGGTGCTCCTACGTGGGCAACTCTTCCTACTGTTCCAACCATTACATTGAATGGCTCGGCTACTACCTCACCATCTTTCTACGCACCAGTATCCGCAGGCACATCTGGATATGTGCTACAATCCAACGGATCAGGTGCCCCGAGTTGGGTTACTCCTCCGTCGGGACTACCAGCGGTAACCGTAGCTGATAATGATAAGGTTTTAGCCGTTGTAAATGGAGCCTGGGCGCCTTCAACTGCTGGCTCGGCCTCAATAATATTTAGGGAGTGGGTAACATCATGATTTTAAAATTAGGCGATTAGACTGTTTGCCCGGTAGTTACAGTAACGCCAACGAGCTATACACTATAGGCAAAAAATGCTGCCCCCTCTACTTCGAGTCAAACTATTTCTCCTGACACAGGATATTACGGCTTATCAAGTGTAACTCTTGGTGCTGTAACATCGGCCATAGACCCTAATATTGTTGCTGGGAATATTAAACAAGGAGTGACAATATTAGGGGTGGCCGGTACCGTTCAAGAGGGCGGCACCATCCAGAGTAGCAAAACTGCGACCCCCTCAACGAGTAGTCAAACAATTGCTCCTGACTCAGGATATGACGGGTTAGGACAGGTAATTGTTAATCCGGTTACTGCATCCATTGACTCGAACATTGCAGCGGGAAATATTAAGTCAGGCGTGTCTATTTTGGGGGTGAGCGGGTCGTTAACGCCAGCGTCGTTAACCACCTAGACTATCACCCCCACCACTTCTGCGCAAACAGTGACTCCAACTTCTCCATACAACGGATTTTCTTCGGTAACCGTGCCCGCAGTTACTGCGGCTATTGATTCGAATATTGCAGCGGGAAATATTAAGTCGGGTGTGACCATTTTAGGAGTGAGTGGAACTCTATCACCAGCCTCGTTGACTACTTAGACTATTACTCCTTCTACCTCCTCTCAAACAGTGACCCCCACCTCTCCCTATAACGGATTTTCGTCCGTAACAGTTCCGGCAGTTACTGCAGCAATTGATTCGAACATTGCGGCGGGAAATATTAAGTCAGGTGTGACCATTCTTGGTGTACAAGGTAGTCTTGTGGTACAAAATTATTACACAGGGTCTAGTACGCCTGCATCGTCTTTGGGCTCGAATGGGGATATTTATTTATAGATATGAGGTATAATTAATGGCAACAATTAGATTAGTGCCAAGCACTTATGCAGTAAATCATAGCAGTTATGTTAGTGTTACTAATCCATCTAATATGTATAATAATACTGACCATACGAGTAATTATGCCTCAATTAAAGGACGTAATAATAGTAGTAATACATATTATTGTTATGTAAGAGGCTTTAATTTTGATGATGTACCTAGTGGCGCTATTGTATCCGCTTTTTCAGTTAAAATTCGTGCTTATCGAAATAGTTATTTAAATACAAGTTCAAGTTATTATTTAAGCCTTTGTAACGGTACTTCTGCTATTAGTAATACCGCTTTAACGTCTGCTCTTACAACAACCTCTACAGTTTATACTTTTCCAACTACTACTTTATCATGGGATACTATTAAAGGTTACGGCTCTGACTTTGGGATATATATACCATTACGTAGAGGTAGTAGTAGTGGCACACCTTATGTATATGTATATGGTATTGAGATTGAAGTTACTTATGCTCTGGCTAACCCTCGCACTATTACATCTACTTTAACTGGTAGCGGCACGATTAACCCCAGTGGAGCCTAGACGTATTACGATGGTGATACCTATACTTTAACTATTACTCCCACTGACACAGCGTCTGCTGTTACAGTAACTAAAGATAATGTTGATGTTTCATCTAACTTGATAGCTCACTATCATAGAGAAGGGGGCACATCAAGTAGTACTAGTGTGACGTTAGGCACTTATGCATTAGTGAGTGGAGGATTTAACGGGTCGGGCGCTTCATATTTTTCTGGTTTAGTAGGAAAAAGCCATACAAATTCTTCTGGTTCAAGTAACTATTATTCTAGCGGTAGTGGTACAATTGCAGTATTTACTTATGATGTTGGAGTAACCTTACCAAGCGATGCCGAGATTACTGGAATTACAGTTTAGGTAAGTGGCCATGCGGAAAGCACATCATAGTCTTCAGAATATATGTGCGCATAGTTAGTATCGAGTGATTTAAATACTGAATTTACTAGCGAATTAAATTTTAAAAGTATCGGAACCTCTAACTCAGTACAAACATTAACAGCCACTACCTTACCAACCGTTGCTTAGGCGGCAAATATGAAATTACAATGCCGTTTAGGTTATTATGGTGGAGCGTTAGGTGGAGCAACAGTAACTGTAACTTATACTACTGGTGGTACTTAGGTATTAGATTACTATACGTATTCATACACGGTCAGCGGCGACGCAACTATTAATGTTACCATTGTATCTCCTGTCGCTGCAACGGTTACGTCGACTCTTACGGGGTACGGAACGATCAGCCCCAGCGGCGCGACGAGTACTTACGAGGGGCGAAGCTATACTTTAACAATTACGCCTGATGAGAGTACTTATATAGTAACTGCTACAAAAAATAATGTAGATATTACAAGCAGTCTTGTTAATCATACTACGTATTATACCTATACTTATACTGTAGATGGTAATGCGACGATTGCTGTTGTTATAACCAGACCTGCTAAATTATGGGTGAAAATCAACGCGGGTAACGAGGTCTTTATCGGCACCGCTTATTATCACGAGACCTGAGGAGAGGGGCATGGGAACCAAAACATTTAATATCGCGACTTTAAGTCAATTTAATAATGGCGATCTCTGCCATGTAATCGGTCATGTGGGTATCATGGACTCTGGCGTTGCTAGAGCGGTAGCGAGCATTGATTCGACCTTTTTTTGGTCCAATAATAATGAGATTACCGCCAGCGGTACCTGGACAGGGCATGGCAGTGCGTCTTATACCATTACCCTGACATCGTCATAGCTGATTTTTAATTATACTGCAACCTGGTCCTCGGGATGGTCAGACGTTAATTTAGACGTGTATAAGGTGACGAGCCCCTGGGTTGCAGCGCAAAAAGCCTATAAAAAGCAAAATGGCGCATGGGTGGAAATAACCGATATGTCTTAGGTATTCGATCCCAATGTGTCATACCAAAGAGCGGAAGAGACAAACTAAATTTGATTTTTAGCAGTAGTATAAAAGGGAGGTGATAGAATATGATACCGCCTACAGACAAAATGCCTGACGTACGAGGGGCAACATAGTATATTGCCTCAAGTGATTCAAATGGTACAATTAATTATCTTTATCCCTCTGTGACACAAGCGAACCCACTTTATATTCACTATTATTATGGGCTAGGTATTGCTGGTTCCGGAGAGACCCCCGTGGCGAGAGAGCTACAATTTGATGAAGATGTTGTGATGTATTTTGAGGAAGAATCTTATCCTCGTTTGGCTGTAATTATTAATGGTACTCGATATTACTTTGGGTGGAATTAGGCACAATTTACTTTACGGGTGGCGTCTTTCTCGCCTATTCGGTCACTACCACGGATGACTTCGTCTACTATGGATCCTCTTGCTCCTCAATCATAGTTAATTATTAACAAAATGTCTCTTGAACAATATGAGGCAATCGATCATAATCGTTTTGAATTTTATGTGGTGGACGACGGAATTGAATACCAGACTGTGCATAACAAGCTGGCCGTTCTTAACACCGCCGCGACGCACAATGAGTACCCCTCGGCTAAAGCCATTTATAATTTAGCCCAGGGAGGTTGTGTAGCGCGGGACGCCACGTACGTTAAATACTGAGGTGGCATAATGGCACGAGAACGTCATATAACTTATTATAAAAATGATGGCAGTGGTACCACCCTGTCATGTGTACACTCTGGCACCGGCGCCGTACAGCTGGACCCCATCGATGCTGTTGGGGAGTTCTGGGGCGAGATTCCATAGGACTGGTCGCGCACGGCATATGCCTGGGTTTGCTGGAATACAGCGGAGGATGGTAGCGGCACGTCGTATGGTGTAGGCGAGAATCCAACAGGCACACAAATTGTTGTATACGCAATTTGGCAATATTAGCCATACATAGAACACAACGTGTCGTAGGGGGTCATTAATCTGTTGTCGCAGGATCAGTACGAAGGTGCGACACTATCAAATACTGAGTTTTATATTGTAAATGACGGGCTGGAATATGAATTGGCGAGTAATTTGTATCCGGCTTTCGAGGGCTCGGTATCAACAATCGTTTCGCCCCTATATTAGCTGCCCAGCCAAACATCTTTTAATGGTTCTAGTACTTATATTGATACTGGGATCTCGATCTTAAGCACAGATTAGGACTTTACCATTTTTTTAGATTTTCAATATAATTCTTCGACGGATCGCATGTCGGTTATGCACTGTATGAATGAGACTTCGCCCTGGCCTGGTATGACTTTTAACGTGTACAATTCAAACTTTGAAGCGCAATATTACGGTGCCAAAGCCCTGGCCCCATATGACACTAATAGACACAAAATAATCTATGTGCACACTGCTGGAACAACTAGTGCGTGTGTCTTATATTTCGATTCGACAACCGGAATGGCCAATACTGTCGATAGGGCGTATTCCAATATTTCGCAACATGTCCTATTGGGCTGTTATCAGGCGTCCAACGGAACCAAGGGACGGTGGTTTAATGGTACCCTGTATGACGCGTGCATATATGATGTAGTACCGTCTACAGAAGTAATTGCGGGTTTAATGTCGCAAGGTTCCAAGAACACGCCGGTGACCAAGATGGTTCCGATTGATAAGGATATATATTATCCATCAGCCAAAGCGGTGTACGATGCGTGGGTCGAGGGGTCATTCAACGCAAATAACAAATATTATTAAAGAGGAGGGCTGTGCGCATGGATGAGCTTCCTTATGTTGAACGTGAAGTTCAACCTATTCTTGTAAATATTGTGCCTAGTGTCGAAGCTTCTACTGCTTTGCCCGTCTCCTCTGACCAGCTATGTTTGGTTAAAGACGATTATTTTGAAACCACCAATCACAAGGTATCCGCGGTTACGGCCACTAGCACAGAGACCGATTATCCCACGATCAATGCGGCCAGAGCGGGTTTATGTGCCACCGATCCGTTGTATATTGAAATGTTGGAGAACGGTTATGTTGGGTTTAAGCAAGAGGGGTCGGTTGGTAGCGGCAAGGCAATCTCATACTCTACTGACCGAGTAAATTGGATCGACACTACCCTTGCAGCCGTTACGGGGACTGGTAATTTAATTGCGGTGTCTAGCGGGTAGAGGATTTATTTTAAATCTAGTGATAATATTGAGCTGCACGCTAGTACTTTTAATTATATTCGTATGGTCGTGGTTCAAACAAACGCGGTGGACGGTACTATTGCTTCTTACAATGTTGGGGGCGCGCTAGCGTCTTTGTTTAATTACATGCCCCCGGATGGTCTATCTGGTGTTACGAGTAACTTTTTTCGAGAGTCCGGTGTAGTAAGTGCTGAAGATCTGGATGTAAGCGTAGGAGGGATTGGCTATCCATGTCGGGCCATGTTTTATGGCTGTGCATCATTAATAGCTGCGCCGACGTTATCAGCGAGCACGCTCCGTCCTTACGCGTATCTAGACATGTTTCGTAATTGTACCGCTTTAACTAAAGCGCCAGCGTTACCGGCTCCAATAATGACGAATTATTGCTACGAACGCATGTTTAAGGGGTGTACCGCTTTGGTCGACATGCCCGTGATTGGCGCAACTGTTACGGCTGATTACTGCTGTGAGGAAATGTTTGCCGACTGCGCTGCTTTAACGACAGCGCAACCACTGTGGGCGTCCACCATGTCTTTACAGTGTTATAAAAACATGTTTAAGAACTGCACGGCCTTAGTATAGCTTCCCTAGCTACCGGCCACCGTATTGGCTGAAAGTTGTTATTATGGAATGTTTGACGGGTGCTCGAACATTAAATTATCTGCCACCCAAATAACTCCATACTTAACTTTGTATAAAATACCAAATACCCCAGTATTTTATTATGACACCTTGTGGAACACTACTATAACGACTACGCCCGACTCCGAAGCAACTATGGCCAATACGCTCTTCACTTATTCGCCGGCGGCCGTCACGCTATCCACGGCACGCTATGTGCGTGATACGACTAATGGGAGCAGCGCCAACGCATCCAACCACTGGAATGAAATAAAAATTTGGTATAATGGTGAGAATATTGGTAAATCTAAACCAATCTATGGAAGCAATGGCACCACATACACTAATTCAGTAGCCAATGATGATGTAATAAATAATAGTTATATCGATTTAGGCTCTGGGGAAAAATCGGTCATTGTAGATTTGGGAGCCTCTTATGCTATTGGTGCTGTGTTTATCTGGCATTATTATGCTGATGGGCGGACATATTATGGTAATGTGACAGAAATATCTGATGACGGGGAGAATTGGGGTGTTATTTATTCGGGCCAAAAGAAAGAAACTTCCAGTGGTAATCAAATTGAATTTACATTGCCGGGCACCTTTACGAACAGGACTGGAATGAACGTCCGAGGTTGTACATTAACAGGCCTGACATTCGCTTCGAATTCGACTAATTATGATAGTATGTATTGTGACTCTGCTGGTAATTTTTACTATGGTTCCAATGGGATCAATACCAAAGTCTACGATATATCTACTGGTTGGGTTAATAGCGCATATTAGAATTTGATCGTGCCGGGCGATAAGAGTCAGTTTGAAAATTTATTTGCGAATAATAGTAGTAATTTATATGATCCCACTGCTGTAACCACCGGATATTATATTAATGCCTCCGGAGTGCTAACGTCAGATAGTACTTCTTAGGCATCTGCTTATATTTCTGTCGTACCTGGACATTCCTATACTTGGACTGGAGTATCTGGTAAAACAGGCACCAATAATAAAAGAGCCGTGGGATATGCTACTAATGATTAGGCCACGGGTACTGCCATCAATTCTGTTGCCGTAACAGGAACGGGTGTGGATTATAATAACACTTTTACCGTGCCCACTGGTATGAACTATGTTAGGTTGTCATTTAATATTGCCGATACAGATGTTGTATTGATAGATAATGATGCCACTGATATGGGAGATTGGTTGACTTTTAAGCAGTAGAATCTAACAATTGTCTATGGATGGGATATTAAAGGGCAGTCTCTTACCATGCCTTTTACCTCTAATTCTACTGATTATTCAGTTTTAAGTGTTGATGCCACTGGCAATATACTTTATGACACCACTATCGCGTATAATGCTTCGTCTGGATGGGTCAATAATAATTATAAAACAATTCGTACTACCTTCCATACTTCCCCCGCATTTGTTGGCGCCGATACTTGGCTTCCCTTCTATACCGCTAACAAATTTTCAGTGACGGGCCCTACTACTATTACAGTTCCTACCAACGCATTAACTGATATGTTTGCTAATACAGGGGGCTTGTTTACGGGCACCCCCACTATTAATACAGCATATTGGTTATCTATACCCACTATTGAACGGGTGTTTGAATGGGATTACACAGATGGTAATAATGGATTATTATCTGTCGGCTCCAGCGTTGCAGATGCAGCTTATGAATATAGATCAAATGGATTATATTTATATTCGGGTACAACATCATGGCAAGGTATCAATGTTGGTTTTCCAAGCGCGCTTTATTCAAGATTAAAAAACACAATCACTTCAATATCGATTGAGATAAGCTATATTGATCATGATACAACCAAAGGGCAGCTCGACGCTGTAATAATACCAACTACTAGAACTACGAACATATGTAGTGCAAAGATTTATTTTTTAGCGAACGGTGGCATGCGAGGTTCCGGTCGAGGCAATCTATGGAATTTTAGCGACTCCCATCCATCAGCAGGTACCGTTAAAGCAACCGTAGATTTTAGCACCGACATGTTTACGGCTTTTTTAGATGGCACGCAAGTTGGTACCATTAGTGAAATTACAACTAATTTAGGTAATAATGGTTCAGCCTTGTTATCTGTGACCAACAATGGTACCGTGGGTACTGCCACGATTACACATATTCGTATAACTTGGCAAGAAGCTTCGCTGTAAGGAGGTGCGCAATGGCTTAGGTTCAAATACAAGAGCAATACTTGATAAACATTGCGAGCACGCTGCGGCGAAAATGGCATAGTACCGATACCTGGCTACCCGCAGAAATGCCATCACTTATTACACCACTGGGTATGTGGGACTGGGTTAAAGATGATGGCTCCCACTATTTTTATCTGACTATTGATGAATAGTGGCAATTGACACAAGTATTGAATTTAAAGTTGACTGGTACTATTGATTGGGGTGATAATGCTACTACGTCATGTGCCCATACTGCGGTCACCCAAGAATCCCATACCTATCTCAATTATGGTACTTATGTTATCCATGTTACTAGCACTGGTAATAGTATGATTTGGGGCGCAAATAATTTTAATTCAAACGCCATAGCGCGGTTGGCTGTAAAATATTATGAATTGGGAAGAGGTTGGACGTATGAAAGTAATGCTTTTGCCAATTTGTAGGCGGTAAAATGTATCTTTTTTCATGCCAGCGATCTCTCACAAGGGACTGACGGGGCCTTATTGAATTTGGCGGCCTCATGGACGGGATATACGTCATTAAATTATATTAAAAGTATAACGCCCATTACTATGACCAGTTCTGTAAGTACCTACTTTCCGCAGTTACTCGGATTTGATTGTCCCAGTGTAACTGCTAATGGTGCTACATACTATGCTGATCCATGTAATTATCATTTAACACCTTTTGTCCCAAATACTATAGGACAATATAAACGGGTGGTCACTGGGGCCATCTCGTCCAACATGACAGTGGACGAGCTGCATATGACGCCCACGACCCCTCCATCTTTAAGTGGGACAATCTCGTTTATGAACCTTAACTCTAAAATTTTTGTACCCACGAGTGCAGTGTCCGCTTATTAGTCTGCAACGAACTGGGCAAATTATGCAGACCGTATAGTAGGTGAATAATCATGGGACAAGTAACTATTTCTGAAACAACACTGGCAAAAATTGGCCACGCGACTCGCACAGCCATGTCTGTACCATCTTATAATATACCGATAGGTGATTGTCGTTTTAGGGATTTGGAAAATGTCGAATATGATTTAGCGCATATCGATACTGAACATATGTGGGACTGGGCAGTTAATGATGGCGGAACTTATTTGCATCTTGTAGTAGTGGACCCTGGATATTTAACCGTGACTATTTTTGTCAAGATAACTGGTACTTTATACTGGGGCGACGGTAGTGCGGTAGAAACTTACACGGACTCTGCCGCTACGTATCATACTCATACTTATCCCGCCATCGGACGATACGTAGTCAAACTTAGTGGTACAATTGTCTTGGGAACTTCATCTCATTGTATGGCGGGGTCGGAGGCATTGGTGTAGCGATATCTACAAAAAATCGAAATAGGCGCAAACACCACCTTTTCTTCTGGCGGAGTAAATGCTCCGCAAGCGTGGTTCATTTATTTTTCAAATACTTCAAATGGAAGTAACAACTATAACTGGCAAGAGAGCCCATTTAGATTTATGTATATCAATAAGGTAACCGTTCAAGTGCCCACTTATGGCATGTCGGGCTATAGAGGGTGCCAATTAAAAGCGATCTATGGAGATGGGTATATAAAGATGGAGGGTACCCATGCATTCCGGGGTACCGCCTTTTATACAATGGATCATGTAGAGGTTGATTTGGCAACAGCGTCACCAAATAGTAGATATTTTAATTATGGTGGTTAGCTATGCAACCGTCTACATTTTAAAAATCCCCTTGGAACTTCATAGGGTATGCCTAATTATGTAACGGGATCATACTACTATATTAATTTTCCATCAAATCTCACTTCATTTAATGATTCAACTTCTTCCTTAACTATTTTATCCGAGGGAGAGCTTCATTGCCAAGCAACTACTCCGCCTACGCTTCGCTCTGGCTCAATTACTTGTTAGGCTGGTGCAAAAATATATGTCCCTGTTGGATACCTAGCCACCTACCAAGCAGCTTCAAACTGGTCTGCTCTCGCGGATTACATGCAGGAGGAACCATCATAATGCTAATTATCGACAATAACTATAAAACAAGAGGAGACGGCGTGGTTCTCAAACGTACCTATTCCGATTCTAATCGTTACATCGTAACGTCCGCTGGCATCTACTATAATGAGGCCGTCGATGTGCCGGGGTGCCCCAATGTATATTTTGAGACGCCATTTTCAATCGACGAATATGATATTTGTGGAGATGGCATCCGTAAGAAACCCGCCAGGGACGGGGGGGACCAATTATAATGTACTATCTTTTGGAATATCGTCAAAATCTGGATGGGGTCTATAACACAGCAATTTATACGTATGATAATGAAATTGACGCCAGGGCTGACATGTATTCAAAAATGGCCGCCCTTATCACGAGCGGAGACTATATCGGCGCCTTTTTGTAGGTTGTTACCCCGGCCGGTGTCCCGTTATATGAAATAGCGTGGCCAGAAATGATCCCCTAAAAAGTCAAAGGAGACAAAGAATAAATGGAAGAAAGAACCTATCTTATTGAGCTGCAGCTCAGGCCGGACGGACAGATCAACAGCGCAATTAGCACCTACAGTACACCTACAACCACCCTGGCCATGTATTATCAGCGCTGTGCTGCTGCCGTCAGTTCTACACAATTTACCAGCGTGACGCTCATGATCGTTGATCTCGAGGGCCGCCTCGTACAGTCGATCAAACTCAAGACCTCGTACGTCCCGCCGGAGCCCGAACCCGAAGAAGATCCAGAATAATTATAAGGGGGAATAAAATACATGTTTTATTTGCGGACTTTAGATGATACGGCCTGGTCGATCGCAGACGTAACAGGGCCGATAGGAACTGGCACGCACATTTTTGAGATCAATTTTACTGCGAACGATCAGGAGTACAATTCTATCCGTTTCGTAGACGGAGCGGATTCCGGTAAAATTTATTTCGGTGCCACGCTTGTGAACGAGTATCCACAGGGTGGTTGGGTCAATACGGCATATCAAAATGTCAAGATCGCCGGTGGTGTGGATGCCACCAATCCCTCCCTGCTATCTTGGTTCCGGCAAAATGCGAAGAATCTAACCCCCAGTAACGACGATGCTAGTATTACCCAGGCCTTGCAAAATATCGCCGAGGCCATCTCGGGCGGAGGTGGCGGCGGTGGGCTGCCCGATCCTTCGGAAGCATCTGCGGGTGATGTCCTCTCCCTTGACGAGGACAAAAAGCCTACATGGGCGGCTCCGAGTGGGGGCGGGGGAAGGGTTGTTAAATGCACGGGAACGGCGGCTGCCATTGAACCCGGAATTATAATCCCGTTGGATATTTACCCCGAAGAATTTATAGCCGCATTCACAGCCGCCACGGCATCTCCGTTGTATATACTCCTGCCGAGAATAACCGCGGAATCTCCTTATTATTCGTATGATGATGAGGGAGCCCCAGATTGGTTTGGGATGTATCTTATAGACGGACGCTCAAATGGGTTTGGCAATTACAAGATAAACAGCTCGCAAGATTATGTTACAAGTAATGCAAGAGTTTCCGATCTTTCCGTGGTGATCGGTGACTCACTCGATGATCAAATGCTTTTGTTGATCCCGAGCGGTAAATGAACGGTCATAAAATAAATAACAGTTGACGGTACGTACCCATCCCAATATAATACGGGTGATAACGAGACAGCCAATTCTCGCGATCACCGTTTCAATACTCACTTTTAAGAAAGAAGGACTAGTCGAATGAAACTTTCTACCATTATCGGTGCCCGCAATACTCTCAGTGGAATCACTGCAGAGCTTCCGTTCAGTGTCGCGTACAAGATCGCGAAATTCGTGGAGAGCACCGAGGCCGCGGCCAAGCTGTTTGACGACAAGAGACAGGCTCTCGTGGAAGAGTACGTTGTCGGCGAAGGCGAGGCGCGCCACATTCCTGATGAAAAACTCAACGAGGTCAACGAGAAGCTGACCGATCTGGGCAACGAAGACATTCCGGATATCAAGCCGATCTTCGAGCTCAAGGATCTGGACGAGCTCAAGTTCACACCCGCGCAGGCCTATGCTCTGCTCGAACTTGTAAAGCCCATAGAGTAATTACCGGGATGAGGGAGGCGCACGGGGATCTCCCGTGCTCCTCCTTTTTTTACCCCCCTGTCATCTTTTGTTCATATTTGATTCATAAAAAGGAGAGCCTAAAAATGCGAAAATTTAGAAGAGAAATGCTTCGGCGCGAGGCCGTAAAGCAGAAGGTCAGTCCGAGCAAATATGTTCGTCTGGCCTGGGATATTATGCAGAAAAAGCTTGTCGGTGAGAATATTCGCAAGCGTAATCAGGCCCGCGGAACCCACAAAAGGAGCACCTGGAAGGCCCGGATGACGGCCTCCACACGCATCCAAAAAGCTATCAAGAGCAAGGAATAAGACCGGGCATGGACATCAAAACCTGCGAAGAATACGTGCTGGCGGAGCTGAAACAGGCCCAGCTGGAGGCCCGCTATTGGCATAAACGCGCCAGTATTCTGGCCTAGAAACTCGCCATCTACGAGGCGGCTGCCAAACTCCGCAAGGGGCCTCGCCCCACCCCGGAGTCTCCGCCTCCCACCGATTAACGCTTTCCGGCCATGAGTCGTTCCACCAAAATCCCGTTTTTCGACACCTTCTACGCGGTGTACACCCTTACCATTCTGGCGGCCCTCTTCCTGATCGGTGCGCTGGACGGTACCCTCCAGGGTACGCTCTTAGCTCTCTACCAGCTGCCCCTGGCCTATATCGCCTTCCACAACAACCCGATCATCGACCTCCTCCACTCTCCCACTCCCTCCCTCACCCCCGACGACTCTGATGACTCCCGTTTTGACCAGCGCGGCTGATCCCGGGGGCGACCAGGGAAGGGAACCTTAAGGAGGGATAGGTAGGGTGGGGGTACCCCCCACACCCCTTATACATCCATAGAGTCTTCTTTACTCCATAGATACTCCGTAGGACTGGAAGAATAATCCTCGTAATATAGTCTGCGAGTGTAACGAGCAGATTATATTTCTTCAGGATGGGGTTCTAGGGGGAGAGCCCCCTTTCCTCCCGTTTCGTCTGTCCTCATCCCATTTCGCTCGATTTCGCTTAATTTCGTCTCCGTTTCGCTTACGGAGTTTTCAGATCTCCCCCCATCCCTTTCAACCCCGTATTACCCCGTATCCGATTTTACCCTACCATTCCCAAATCCTCGAAGGAGCCTATGTCGATATCATGAACCCTCAGGAATTCTGCTCAATCGTCAAGAACAAAGCAGCCGCATTTCTTAATTTCCGTTTTTGGGACAGAGGAGAGCACCAGTTCACCCCGGACGACATTTCCGTGGTTTGGGATGCCCAGGTTCTCCAGAACCACCTGGCCGTTGCCATCGTCCCCCTCCACCCCACTCTTTTTTTCGAGTTTACCTATGACGGGGACAAAGACGAGCTTCGCATGGACATATACATGAAGACGGACAGCGTCTGCACCCCCCACCCCCGGGCATCGTGCCCAGACATGTTCTGAGCCATGACCGCCCGTTTAAGCCAATAAAAACAGGTTTAGGCTAAAAATACCCCCCAACCTTTCCAAAACACCCCTCAGGACAGTATGCTTTTGTTCATGTTTGGTGTGTTTTTAGCCCAAACCCTGAATTTCCAATATCTGCAACCGGAATTTACACCCCATCGGGTATGGTCCCGG